>Ga0126343_10001098_pt1 | contig 12079 bp, 8 predicted proteins | sample Cyp2metagenome_FD_92531 | JGI IMG/M metagenome (GOLD analysis project Ga0126343, IMG submission 92531) | Coral microbial communities from Lord Howe Island, Old Settlement Bay, Australia - Cyphastrea 2 metagenome | ecosystem: Host-associated > Invertebrates > Cnidaria > Coral ... | reverse complement strand
TCCGCTTCTGCTTGCGACTCCGACAATGCAGTTTTCACTAGATCGTAAGCAACGGAGTCATAAGCGGATGCAGTGTTCTGCTTCTGACTCCGTCGGTTTGATTTTCACTAGATCGCATCGCTCCACGCTTCTGATTACGACTCCGACTCCGACTCCGTCGCTAGTGAAAACCAGTCTTTACAAAATAGTTATTTGTTATTTAAGCCACTGTTACATTTTAATGTGGGTTCTTTGCATGGGTCCGCGTTTAGTTTATATTAAGTACTTTGGATAAATTAGTAATCATATCAAGTTTTGCAAAACCGTAGTCGGTGTAAATTTCATTCGAAACTTGTCTTTCGAACTTAAAAGCGTTTGCTTTGAATTGAGTGTGTTTTATTTCTCGCCTGCAGTTATTTTGTAGCTAGAAAATTATTGTAATAAATATGACTTGATTCGTAACAACTATTTTTGGTGAAATCGACAATAACTTTTGCTTTTCAGTAAAAATTGTTTCTAGAAACGAGAGAAATTTTTACCCGAATCTTTAATTTCAGTTTTGAATGCAAGATACTTATTTCCTCTGATTGTTGTAACCAGTTCTTAGATAATTTTCAACCTTAGTGATAATTGTCAACTGTTCTAAATGATCATTATGATCGTAAGATACAGGGAATTTTCACGACTCGTGAAATTGCTCTGCATCTATTGACTATAGTGGTTAGTTAGCTGGACAGTTTTTACTCTTGTAAGCATGTAAACAATAAAGAACACAACTTGTAAACCAGTTATCACTTTCAGACTTTATTGAAATGAAATAAAGAAACAATGTTATCAACAAACGAGTCTTGCGTCACTTAATAAAAAATGCGCACTTTTAGAGGGGCCTGGAAACTAGTTGGAATGTAGGCTCTCTTTTACTATTTTTAACTATGTAGGGTTGCCGACGCGGGGAAAACGTTCTGCACTTTTAAACAGGGTCTAGTGATTAGTCAAAATCAAGGCTGGCTTTTGATGGGTCAAATCTGACAGCAAACTGTACAGATTTTTCCCGCCAGAAGACTTTGTTTATTTTTGACAGACTTCTAGACTCTATCTAAAAGCGTAGACTTTTTTCCCGCCAAAAGACTTATTTTTGAGAAATGTCCGGGTACCGTTTGAAAGCGCACACTACTTTCCCGCCAAAACACGGTGTATTTTTGACACATTTCTCGAATCCATCTAAAATCTCAGACTTTTTTCCCGCCAAAAGACTTCGTTTATTTTTGAAACACTTTCAGGCACTTTTAAAAGCGATACTTTCCCACCAAAAGACTTAAAAAAATAAATACCAACAAGTAATCTGAGCCAACACACTTATTTTCGCTGATAAGGCTTTCTGCATTCTTGCCTCGGTGCAATTTAACTTAAACAAACGCCAGACGTGCTGTCGCATTCTTTCTTAAATCTGTCTTTCCGTATTCAGCAACAAAAGTATTCCACTATGCGATCTTTAGCTTTATTATCACAAATAACAGTCTACAACTGAAGCTGAGTGTTGCGATAGACTTGTCCCTCTCCTGCAAAGAAGATAAACAAAAATAAATTAAGAAATGAGTGTAATATCGCGTTCAATTTCAAAAGAACAGAAATTCTGTACCAAGGCGGGAACGTCTTATTCAAACGTTAGCATAAGCTTTGTAACGTTTTCGCAAACGTTAACATGACGGGCGAGGGCGTAACGTATTAAAATTTTGTATTACCCTTGTGGCCCATGTGTTTCTATAGTCGCATGGTTTTGAATCTTGTGAACTTTTCAACCACCCATGCTGAGAAGCGAAGATAGCGGCAGTTTTTCCGCAGTCACGATACAAATAAAATGAGGCTCTCAATCGTTACTGCATATTTCTGCAACGATTGAGATCTTTATTTTACTTTGATCAAAATTGTGGTAAATTACCAATATCTACGTTTCTCAGCATGGATGGTTGCAAAGTCCAAGAGATTTAAAACCATGCGACTATAAAATGGTTCTAAAACTAAAAAGCTCTGCTTCTCAAGCATCCTTGAAATTTTAATGCAACCCGGCTGACATAAAGAGCATAATTGGAAGAACAGATAGACTTCTAACAATAGGTGTTTGCTTGAAAAAGAAAATTCTCTTATAATGTTAATTACCTTTCATCAATTGCAAGGAGAAATATTAACATTTTTGTCTGTTTTTGCCGCTTCAGTTTTCCTTACGTCCGAAAATCATTTATTGTTTATTAACGGAGACGATAATTCCACATCTGAAATGTCTATTTTCTACATTTCTCAAGACAAACTGATTAAAATTTACGCAAGTCGCAGATGTCTCTATATAAGAAATGAGAAACAAAAATGAGAAATACCAATTAAGCAAAAATTAATTTAACCCCCCCCCCCTTTAAAAAAAAAGTCTCCTGTTGTTGATTCCCTGATACCTAGCTAGTTAGCTACATTACTTCAAATGACTATTCCACGTATATAGGAGAGTCATTTGAAGAGTCATCAGAATCTCTGGACTCTGAACTTGTGTAATATTATTTAGGAATTCCTCTCTGATTGAGCTTTGTTTTCTGAAGCTCAATTTCATCATACTGTGTTCTATTTACCATACTTTACTTTTGTATTTCTAAATTCCAATTCAATTGGGAATTCCAGGTCCACGGGCTTATCAGTTGAAGACTTTTGTGTGTCACCCTCGTTAAACAAAGTTGATTTATTTTATTTATTAAAATTTCAACAATCGGGTGTTTCATTCTGCTACATTATAATGCCATGTGTGCTGACACTGTTATCGTTATTTTTCATTCATTCCTATTTTATTAAATCCTAATGCAAATAAAGCAGCATTGTTTTAACATATATAACAGAAGCATTCCTTTCCAACTGTATGACAGATAGGAAAACAACAGTTCATAGATATGAACACCTTAAAGCTGAAACATTTGTCAGTTTTATTCCAATGTTAGTGGCACCACTACAGGAGCCACTGCAGGAACGCAAAGGGCCATATCCGAGACCCAGATGATGTAGCTGCTCTCGACTTAGAGCTAAAAACAATAGAAGCTGCTTACAAAACCAATCAAAAGCAGGTTATGAGAGCTGCTACATTACCGACGCAAAAGGCAGTCTCAGAGTTGCCTTTTGCCTCTATATCAAAACAAGACTCAGGGAGAAATCACTCACATGAAAATGTGTTCCTCCTACAAAAGTATCGTCATGCAATTCAAGCTCAGATTCATATCAAAGGTTTTGCCACACTTGAAAAAGTGAGCCATACTTGCAAAAAAGCGCCACACTTGGAAAAATGAGGCACACTTGGAAAAATATGGCACACTTGGACAATGTGGCACACTTAAAAATGCGCCAAATTTGGAAAGTGAGGCACAGTTGGAAAAATGCGCCACACTTGGAAAATAAGACACATTTAGAAAAGCGCGCCACACTTGGAAAATGAGGCACAGTTGGAAAAAATGCGGCACACTTAGAAATTTGCGGTACACTTGGAAAAATGCGGCACACTTGGAAAAGTGCCGCACACTTGGAAAAGTGCGGCACACTTGGAAAAGTCCGGCACACTTGGAAAAGTGCGCCAAACTTGGAAAATGAATAACACTTGGAAAAGTGCGCCACACTTGGAAAAATGCAGCACACTTGGAAAAGTGGGGCACCCTTGGAAAAGAGCGGCACACTTGAAAAATGCGGCACACTTGGAAAAGTGCGGCACACTTGGAAAAATGCGCCACACTTGGAAAATGCGGCACACTTGAAAAATGCGCCATACTTGGAAAATGAGGCACAGTTAAAAAATGGGGCAAACTTGGAAAAGTGCGCCACACTTAAAAAAAATGCGGCGCAATTGGAAAAGTGCGGCACACCTTGAAAAATGCGCCACAGTTGGAAAAGTGCGCCACACTTAAAAAAAATGCGGCACACTTGGAAAAGTGCGCCACACTTGGAAAAATGCAGCACTTTTGGAAAAGAGCGGCACACTTGAAAAATGCGGCGCACTTGGAAAAGTGCAGCACACTTGGAAAAGTGCGGCACACTTGGAAAAGAGCGGCACACTTGAAAAATGCGGCACACTTGGAAAATGCGGCACAGTTGGAAAAATGCGGCACACTTGGAAAAGTACGCCACACTTGGAAAATGAAGCACACTTCAAAAAATGTGCCACACTTGGAAAATGAGGTACAGTTAAAAAATGCGGCACACTTAGAAAAGTGCGCCACACTCAGAAAAATGCGGCACAATTGGAAAAGTGGGGCACACTTGGAAAAATGCGCCAAACTTGGAAAATGGGGCACAGTTGGAAAAATGCGGCACACTTGGAAAAGTGCGCCACACTTGGAAAATGAGGTACAGTTAAAAAATGCGGCACACTTAGAAAGGTGCGCCACACTTAGAAAAATGCGGCACAATTGGAAAAGTGCTGCACACTTGGAAAAATGCGCCACAGTTGGAAAAGTGCGGCACACTTGAAAAATGCGGCACACTTGGAAAAGTGCGCCACACTTGGAAAAATGCAGCACACTTGGAAAAGAGCGACACACTTAAAAAATGCGGCACACTTGGAAAAGTGCAGCACACTTGGAAAAGTGTGGCACACTTGGAAAAGAGCGGCACACTTGAGAAATGCGACACGCTTGAAAAAGTGCGGAACACTTGCGAAAATGCGCCACATTTGTAAAAGTGCGGCACACTTATAAAAATGCGGCACACTTGGAAAAGTGCACCACACTTGGAAAATGCGGCACACTTGGAAAATTGCGGCACGCTTGAAAAAGTGCGGCACACTTGGAAAATGCGGCACACTTGAAAACTTTGCATACGGCTGTCACTCGGAAAATTTGAATTGACCAATCAGAATTCAGCAGGCGGGAAAAATTCTAGTGTCCTGATCTTAAGTTAACAAGTCAGGAAAGGCATCGTAATCAGGCAACTTTCCTCCCTGGAGATAGCATGAAATATCTACGAAAATGGATATGCAATTTCAAAAGTCTCAAAAGCCAAACTAGTTGGCAAAAAGTGTTAAATATGAACCATTTTGTGTTTCTAAGCTTCTACTTTGGCGCCAAAAATGGGTCGCCGGCGTTCGGCATGGCAACTCGCTTGTAGTTCGTCGAGTATCGCCAGGTAGGATGATAGTTGTGTTATTTTGAACAAAGTATGCTGTCCCTCGACAAATTAACTACTAGTACAGGCTAAAGGAGCTTGCGAAGAAAAAGGCTGTTATCGTATCTTTTCATTAAGACATCAAAATCTTGACTGCCGATCGTACTGCGGGCTCAGCCTCCGTATGCAAGGAAATGCGCCACACTTGAAAAATGAGGCACAGTTGGAAAATGCGGCACACTTGGGAAAGTGCGCCACACTTGGAAAATGAGGCACACTTCAAAAAATGTGCGGCAAACTTTGAAAAATGCGCCACACTTTAAAAATGCGGCACACTTGTAAAAGTGCGGCACACTTAGAAATTTGCGCCACACTTGAAAAATGAACACAGTTGAAAAATGCGGCACACTTGGAAAAGTGCGCCACACTTGGAAAATGAGGCACACTTAAAAAAATGTAAGGCACACTTGGGAAAACGCGCCACACTTAAAAAATGCGGCCCACTTGGAAAAATGCGCTACACTTGGAAAATGAGGCACATTTGTAAAAGTGCGGCATGCTTAGAAAATTGCGGCACAATTGGAAAAATGCGGCAAACTTAGAAAATTGCGGCACGCTTGGAAAAATGCGCCACACATAGAAAATGCGCCACACTTTCAAAATGAGGCACACCTGGAAAAGTGCGCCACACTTGGAAAATGAGGCACACTTCAAAAAATGTGCGGCAAACTTTGAAAAATGCGCCACACTTAAAAAATGCGGCACAGTTGGAAAAATGCGCCACACTTAAAAAATGCGGCACACTTTTTAAAGTGCGGCACACTTAAAAATTTGCGGTACACTTGGAAAATGAGGCACACTTGGAAAATGAGGCACACTTCAAAAAATGTGCGGCACACTTGGAAAAACGTGCCACACTTAACAAATGCCGCACACTTGGAAAAATGCGCCACACTTGGAAAATGAGGCACATTTGCAAAAGTGCGGCACACTTAGAAAATTGCGGCACAATTGGAAAAATGCGGCATACTTAGAAAATTGCAGCACGCTTGGAAAAATGCAGCCCACATGTAAAATGCGCCACACCTTGAAAATGAGGCACACTTGGAAAAGTGCGCCACACTTGGAAAATGCAGCACACTTGGAAAAGTGCGGCACACTTGGAAAAGAGCGGCACACTAAAAAATGGGGCATACTCGGAAAAGTGCGGCACACTTGAAAAAATGCGCCACTCTTGGAAGATGCGGCACAGTTGGAAAATGCCGCACACTTGGAAAAATGCGGCACAATTGGAAAATGAGGCACACTTGGAAAAGTGCGGCACTCTTGGAAAAATGCGGTACACTTGGAAAAGTGCAACACTCTTGGAAAAGTGCAGCATACTTGGAAAAGTGCACTACACTTGGAAAATGAGTCCCACTTTCAAAATGAGGCACAGTTAGAAAATGCGGCACACTTGGAGAAGTGCGCCACACTTTGAAAATGAGGCACACTTCAAAAAATATGCGGCACATTTGGAAAAATGCGGCACACTCGGAAAAGTGCGGCACACTTGAAAAAATGCGCTACTCTTAGAAAAGCGGCACAGTTGGAAAATGCGGTACACTTGGAAAATTGCGCTACTCTTGGAAAATGCGTCATACTTGGAAAAATGCGTCACACTTGGAAAATGCGGCACGCTTGTAAAAGTGCGGCACTCTTGGAAGATGCGGCACAGTTGGAAAATGCCGCACACTTGGAAAAATGCGGCACAATTGGAAAATGAGGCACACTTGGAAAAGTGCGGCACACTTGGAAAAGTGCACTACACTTGGAAAATGCGGCACACTTGAAGAATGCGCCCCACTTTCAAAATGAGGCACAGTTAGAAAATGTGGCACACTTGGAAAAGTGCACCACACTTTGAAAATGAGGCAGACTTCAAAAAATGTGCGGCACATTTGGAAAAATGCGGTACACTTGGAAAAGTGCAACACTCTTGGAAAAGTGCAGCATACTTGGAAAAGTGCACTACACTTGGAAAATGAGTTCCACTTTCAAAATGAGGCACAGTTAGAAAATGCGGCACACTTGGAGAAGTGCGCCACACTTTGAAATGAGCACACTTCAAAATATATGCGGCACATTTGGAAAAATGCGGCACACTCGGAAAAGTGCGGCACACTTGAAAAAATGCGCCACTCTTAGAAAAGCGGCACAGTTGGAAAATGCGGTACACTTGGAAAATTGCGCTACTCTTGGAAAATGCGTCATACTTGGAAAAATGCGTCACATTTGGAAAATGCGGCACGCTTGTAAAAGTGCGGCACACTTAGAAAATTGCGGCGTACTTGGAAAAATGCGGCAGAGTTGGAAAAGTGCAACACACCTGGAAAAGTGCGGCACATTTGGAAAAGTGCGCCACAGTTGGAAAATGCGGCACACTTGAAAAATGCGCCACAGTTGGAAAATGCGGCACACTTGGAAAATGCGGCACACTTGGAAAATGCGGCACACTTGGAAAAGTGCAGCACACTTGGAAGAATGTGGCACACTTGGAAAAGTGGGGAACACTTGAAAAATTAAGCCACAGTTGAAAAAGTGCGGCTCACTTGAAAAAATGTGGCACACTTGGAAAAGTGCGGAACACTTGAAAAATTAAGCCACAGTTGAAAAAGTGCAGCACACTTGGAAACATGCGGCACGCTTGGAAAAGTGGGGAACACTTGAAAAATTAAGCCACAGTTGAAAAAGTGCGGCACAGTTGGAAACATGCGGCACACTTGGAAAAGTGTGCAAAAAAAGATCGCACTTACAAAAATGGGTCACCCTTGGAGCTGAATGAGTCACACGTTAAAACGGGTTCCACTTGGATCAAAAGGTAAAACCATTATAAATTGGTCACACTTGAAAAAAAAAGACAAAAATTGGAAAAAAGGTTACAGTTGGAAAAAAGGCTCACAATTGGAAAAATAGGTCACGCTTGGGAAAGTCAGTTACATTTGCAAATCAGGGTCACACTTGGAAAAATGTGTTAAGCTTGGAAAAATGGCCCCCACTTATAAAAATGGGCCACTCGTGGTAAGTTGGGTCCAATTTTGAAAAGAAAGGGGTCACACTTAGAAAGAAACCGTCACATTTAGGGAAATGGCACTTGGAAAAAAGATCATACTTGGGAAAATAACTAAATTGGAGTTGGAAAGTTTTTTTTGTTTCCTTCTCGTTGAGCAACGTTTTCAGTATTTCTACTCCATTCTGACGGTACTTCCTTGTCGAGCTCATTTGCATATTGCCACAAACAAATATTAGTTTGATGCAAAGAGAGCTCTTCCCACAGAGTCCTCGACAGAATTGTTACTTTTTAAACTGAAAGATCATTTCCTTGGCAAGCTTTAGATAGCTTCGAATTCGATTGAAAAAATGCCGCATCTCTACAAACGACTTTGAAGACCCTACTGTTTAGAAATGACTTGACTATGGGGATTTGAAATTTAGCTCCTGGCCACACGAGATAAACCACAGCGGTTTAGTCGTTGTTTTATTGTTAGAGACCAGAGCCAGGTTATGTAGAAATATCATGATATTTCTCGTTGTTTCTAGCTTGCCACAAGTGATCAAACTTGATGTATAGTTTTGCTCCAAATTTAAGCACTTTTCATTAGTTTGATTGTACTAGTGATGTTGTACAAGTGTGCCAAGTTTCAGGGGAATCGGTGATGTACACTGTAGACGTGCTTGCATGGTCCTCAGGTGGACTCTCTATTAATATCACACTTAACATTGCAGCGTTTTCACATCTTTATTTGAATGTTGTTTTGGAAAACCATTAAAATGTATAAATTGACAAATCCGATTTTCACTATTAGGGTTTGAGTTCTGTCTTCACTGAATTTTCTGGTCGTGCTTTTGCTGTATAACGGACTAAAGCGGAACCCCAACGTGCAATAAGCGAGTTATTTTGACTCGTTACTTTCAACAAAGATATTTTGTCGACAAACAAAATGTGGCAAACTCGCAAAAACCTCACAAACAAATGTGACTTGTTCTTCAAACTGAACACCGCTAAAAGCACATGCTCGCATAATTGAGTGAAAACAGAACCTTTAAATTCCTCTAGGTATAATAAATAATTCACAATTAGATTTTTATTTTACTTCAAAAATATGTCTATATACAAAAATACAGTTATGAAAACCTTGCCTAACACACACAACTGTTCCATATCTGTGGCTACATTGTTTTCATTTTCATTTTCAACCGTTGTTATGAATATGAAATGTTACAGATATGGTTCGTGGAAAGTGAAACACTGAAAGACTAACAAGGAGGCCGATTCTATACACTGTAGCAATTTCTAATTAAAGTATACAATAACAAATCGCCATGGCAAACGTCTCGAGAAAGAAGCTCCCGACTCAGACAAAGGCATGCATTTTTTAAATTGAATTTTTTTCTATCGAGGGCACTCGACTTCATTTACCAGCCACGGAGAGACTTGGTGATTATTTGCAAATATTAACAATATAATACATTAAATTGGAATTGTTGCTGGCGCAATTGCGTTGTGCAGTATGGTTGGCCTCTTTCACTCCCAGGAACACCAAACGGTATGACAAAAATATATCATGCTTGAGAGGGGTCAAAACAGTCTGCATCACTTAGATTTTGATGGGTCATGATGACCAGTCTTTATCACTTGATGCTTCAATCATGGTATCAAAAATCTGTCCAGTCATTAATTAACACGTTTTTATCATTTTCCGTCGTGGCACAATAGGTTACCATAGCAACAGTATGACCGGCTAAAACACCCTTAATTACAGATTTAGGGGCATATAATTCTACAAATTTTAGTAAACACGATAAGACAAATTTTGGCAGCGCAGGGTTTAGAGGAACCTTAAATTTTTGAAAATTTTAGGTGGTTCTGAACCCTATCGTACATAATTTTCTAAAACTTTGCCAATACACTGTAGTTGCGTCTTATCACGCTTATCAAGATTTGATCATATAACAAATTTCACAGTGCCGTTTTTGAATATAAGCCCCTAAATCTGCAATTAAGGGTGTTTTTAGCATATAACACTGTTGCTGTGGTAACTTGTGTAACGAAAATGATAACGTGTTCACCAATGACTGGGCAGTTTTTTTTTTTGATACCATGATTGTAGCATCAAGTGATAACAAGTGGTTATAACGACCCATCAGATTTTAAGTGCTGGAAACCGTTTTGGGCCACCTGGCACAGAACTCCGAGAGTGAAAGCTTCAAAACGCAACTAAACAGCTCTTACTTAATAAATCTTAAATTATCAGCCACCGCCTAATTTATGAATGAAAACTCTACAAACATTTATGTCTACACTCTAGATACGGTGTACAATTTACGTTCTAAAATCGGCAATGTCTTGGTTGTTAAACAACATATAAAACTCTGCACACGTTTATAACCCATCAAACCTTGGCTGTAATTTCATCTTATGTGCTCTTAAACATGTTTAAGTAAATTCAATTGAGAGAAAAAATGAGAAAAACTTTATCTCTATAGACAGTTTCCAAGTTTCTCCAAATGTAATAACAAATTCTCTCTCTCTCCATCTGTTACTTGCACAAAATACGTTATAAAAAACAGAAACGAGAATACTAACTTTGGGGTGTAAAGATACAAACGAAGATCGCTTAAAAACATAAAAAACGTGTTGTTCCATTACTTAACAACCAAGAATGGCTGAGAAATATGACGTCCGCGAGGCCTTACGTATAAAAATAATGGTGAAGTTGTACATTAATTTCCTAATTCTGTTTTTATCTAAAGTAGTGTCATATTCAAAGTGCGACACTCAATGAAAATTGCTTATATTCAAGTAAAATATGATCTATAGATTTTATTTTGATATCTAGAGGAAAGTTATATTTTTTAATACCATTCAACTTTTGTTATCGTGGTGGTATATGGATTATTTATGCTACGTTAATTCCCCACGTAAATTCCCCATTAATCGAGTCAATACTCCTGTTTCAGTATGTACAAAATAAACTTCAATTGCTACTCGACGATTTGACGCAAACCGTGTAATCCTCATAGTAGCTGCGCAAGAAAATTTGATTCTCGCCTTTTTTTTCTTTTCAAACGAATAGAATAGCTTCGATGTCTTATTCACAGATATTTATATTTTAAGATCATAGATTAATTCACTTCTACCGCTTCTTCTCAGTAGAGTAGATCGATATGAAGGAATCCGTGCTGCCCGCAGCCAAATGAACCTGGCAATTACAGAAAAGAAAAATCACAACGCTGCCTGACAAATACCTACAAAGACGTTCTCTTCTCTCGTCACGCAATATTCACAGCCGAGATTGCGTGACGCTCAAGGCAAAGGTGAAATGAATGTTGCTGTAAAGTTAACCACAAGATACAACAAATGAATTAATCCACTTACCCTGTGGGGGTGAAATTCAAGACAACTAATAGGCCCAATCCGCTGGCCCATAAAACCTTCGTGGTATCTTATGGTGCTCAGATTGCCGCCGTCTAAGTTGTACACCTTGATCATTTGGCTCGCGGAACCGCTACGGGGAAAAACAGAGAATAATAAAGTAAAGCTCGACGTACTGTTTCTGCTATCTACTGCTTTCGTTTGACATTCGTCACTGAACGAACCTGGAGCTAGCCTCATCTAACAGTGGCTTGCGGAACCGTTATTGGAATCAAAACAAAGTACGAGAAGTTCTACTTTTTCCAGTAACGATCCCACAAGCCACTGCGAGTTGAGACTAGTCCCATATTTCTTCTTTATTCTAACGTGGCGAAAGTCAATAACAAACGAAGCGAAAACGTCACTGAGCGCGAACTGGGAACAGCGACAGAACCACATCTCGTTACTACCGAAACAGGTAGACCGCGAATTCAAAGACAAGAGTGACAGTTGATTGCGGCGCCAAACGTTAACGATTTCGATCACGTGGCTTTATTTGTCAAATCGAAAAGCTGAACGCACGTG
>Ga0126343_10001097_pt1:2500-12086 | contig 12086 bp, 11 predicted proteins | sample Cyp2metagenome_FD_92531 | JGI IMG/M metagenome (GOLD analysis project Ga0126343, IMG submission 92531) | Coral microbial communities from Lord Howe Island, Old Settlement Bay, Australia - Cyphastrea 2 metagenome | ecosystem: Host-associated > Invertebrates > Cnidaria > Coral ... | reverse complement strand
GTTTTTTTATATTTTCTTCCCCCCGTAATAAAATTTTCTTAAAACGGCATTAAAAATCAAAATTTATGCAGAAAAGGATTTCTAACTGTGAAAGGTTTTATTTCACGTAGAAAAAAAAAAAAAAAAGAAAGGAAAAGTTTTGAGCCGCTAGCTCCACAGAAGATCCGCTACAGGAACATAGCCTGGGCGGCCTGTGAGCACGTACCCGACCCCCGACTTTGAAGCCTGTATTTTCCTTCCATGCCATTCACGCCACCCGAAACTTATCGAAAGGGACAGAGCACTAAAAATTGCGAGCAAATTTTTCGGATTGACGGTAAAATGTACTAGTGTTTAGGCACTACTTGAAAGTGGAGCTACAAGTTCGACTTTTTAAGTTCTATTGTGCGGACTAATCGGTCAGAACTATACATGGTGTTTCTTTGTTCAGGCCAAGTGTACCCATAAGCTAGAAATAAGACTGTTGCTTAGATGCCTAATATTTAGCAGGATACATCAAATCGGACTGATCTCGAATTACTAATGTCACTATCTTTGATATTTACATAGAAGATAAAGTGCAACGACAAAGATCTGCAGTAGAAAAAATATGGACAGCGGATTTTCAAAAGCTGAAACGCCTTGGAGAGGAAGGTGGACCCGGAGGCAAGAAAGAACTGCGCGCTTGGCAGGTGTACGGGAATGTCAAGTTGCTTGCAAAAAGGCTAAAGTTTACCGTCCCAGTTGGTCCAAATGGAAAGTTTGGAGGCCCTGTTGCTGATGTGTTAGGGATAGTCGTTAGTAGTTTCGGTTTAGCAGAGTCCATAGCTGCGAAAGACACCAAGGGAATCGTCAAGAATGCTATCGGCATTGTCGGGGGTCTGGTTGGCTTGGTGGCATTTGGGTTTCTTTCGCAAGGGTTTGCCATGGGAGGGCCGATTGGTGCCTTTGCAGGTGCTATCTTCTTCCTTATTCCAATGATAGTGGATCTGCTATGGCCGTCCAATTTAGCCATCGAGACAGCCAACAAGTTATCAGAGGTCTCTCGCAATGACTTGAATGGATATCTCTCGCAGTTAAAGGGAGTACGAGAGGAAGGCATGAAAAGGTTAGTAAAACAACCCCATTCAACTCGAAACACAAATTAAAAGCATTCCGCACTGCAACATAAGCTTCAAGCTCAAGTGATAGCCAAAAGCTTTGCACCTAAACCTTATAGAAAGATGTTCTAGTTCTGCTTATTCATCACTTTCTAGTTTCGGGTGGATATACCAAGCAAACAGTGGGGTCATGATCAAGAAGTCTATCACTCCCGATTCCATCATGAAGTTCACACAGCCTTCGTGTGCATCAGGAAGCCCTCCATGTGCCCCCAAAATAGAGACATATGAAGACAAGCCTTATCTGGTCCTAGGACAGCATCGAAGGTCTACTGATAGCAGATCACAGTTTCAGCTTGACATGCCTTACGACTTCATTGGTGTCCCGACCGAGTCCCGCTTTTGTGGCAACACCATCACCATCAACACCAGGTCCTATCGCAAGTACATCGAAAAACTTGACTTTGAACTATTTGAATGGGAAGTGAAGAACACGATAGGATACTTTCACCGCAACATCGAGATTGACACTACAAATGTGCCACAGTACAACCAGGTGAACATGAATGAATGGCAAAGGTCTAAAAGATCATCCATATCCAACAAGACTAGAGGACATCTGGGAGATGACATAGATGAGAATAACTGTGATCCACAGAGTGATCGAATCAGCATCGATGAGCTGGAATACCTTGATCCAAACACAGGGAAAATCAAGATTGAAACCGGCCAAGGTAACGATGTGCTCTCCATCAACTCTATGATTGGGAAAATAGACGGCAGAAAGATTGACTTCATCGAAGCTGACCTAGGAGCGGGTGTCAATATGTTGTCCCTTGGAACTGCGTTGGGTGTTGGGAAGAAGGCTGGTGAACTGCTTGTTGGTGCGGTGTTTAAAAACACCCAAGGACAAGGACAGATCTGCTATCTCTATGAAGACTTTAAGTCGCTTAGATGTGTTGGGACTGTTCGTAATGTTCAGATCTTCAAGGGCTCGAGGTAAGCCAAGTATTCCATCGAAGTCAGAGGTTTGTTGTTTATTTCCTTGCTCGTTTATTTTGCTTCCTTTTGTTCATTTGCTGTTGCTTGCTTGTTTGCTTGCTTGCAGTTGTTTGCTTGCTTGCTTGATTGTTTGCTTGTTTTGCTTGCTTGCTTGCAGTTGTTTGCTTGTTTGCTTGCTTGTTTGTTTACTATTTGCTTGCAGTTGTTTGCTTGTGCTGTTCTTAGTACTTGCTTCATTGTTTGTTTGTTTAAGTCCGAGACACCATTTTTGTTAATTCATCAATGCCGTCTCTCAATAGAATCAGGACAACATTGCGCTCAGCAAATTAACAACAATAAGGAATTCCAAGAGAAAGTAACAACCTTCACGTTTTTGCCAATTTTCAGGCTCGATGACAAGGTTGAGATAGGACCTGATGGACCCTTTACAACCATACAAAACCATGGGACAAACCTGTATTACTTTGATATCAGTAGAATACAAGCCGCAGCCACAAACGGTAAGGAACAATGCAATTTTTTTCTGAAATTGTCTTTGTCGAGACTTTGCGGTCATAAAACTGCAAAGTCGATTTTTTAGCCAACATACCACCATGGGTATAATATATCTGCTATTACAAGATATATAATGATATAATGATAATGATATTGGATTTATATAGCCAGCGCACCTTTTTATACGAATTTATTATTCAATCTTCATTCACTGTACAAAAATACTCTCGTGTGATTGGCTAAAATCGATCACGTGATTGAAGGTTATCTGCGTATACCTGATAAAAATCATCGTGTATTGGGTCAGGAGCGATTCTGATTGGTTGAAGACCTGATACCCTGTGCAAGACTGTAGGCTAGTGTGCCTGTGCTTGCCGGCGGGAAGATTTTGCTGCGTTTGGAAATTCATTTATAACGATTGTTGTTTTGGTCTATTGCGCGAGCACCGAGTGTAAATGCAGTGAATTCAGATTGAATATTAAAAGGGTAGAGACTGAAAACTCGTTCTTTGTTCACAATACACGCACTTGTTGGCTGTACAATGAACTCGAAATTTCAATACCGCACTCAGCTTCGCTTCGTGCAGTATTGAAAATTTCTCGTTCATTGTACAGCCAGCGCGGGCGTGTATTTGTGAACAAAGAACTCGTATCAGTCTCTAACACATAAATATTCAAGGGCCTTGACAACGAGATGAATGAGGTAGTTAGAACGAGATTCCAAATCCCCTGGTAACCAATATCCTTGCATGAAAGCACTTTGAAATTAGTTTTTATATCCTAGGAAAACCTCTTCGCTATCAGATCATGGATTACAGTGGAAATGTACCACAAATCATAACCTACAATATAGGAGAGGGATGGTTCGATGTCATCGCCGAAGACCGTGATCAGCCGGGGATAATTTACTTCACTGATGATGGAAATCGCATTGCTCGTATTGACGTCACTGGCTTGATCACGAAACCAAACATATATCAGGAGTCTGGCAACAGAGAGTATTGTACTGGGATAAAGTATGTGAATTAAGGGCAGGAAGATCAACCAGATATGTTCCTTTTACGATGAAAAGAAATTCCAGGAATTGATCGTTCGTTTGCAATAGCCGCCACTGTTGGATGAACTTGACAAAGAATTTTCAATGACGTCTTTGTTATTTCATCCAACATGGCGGATATGAGTTTTGTTATTTTGCTCTCTTGGGAATGATTGCAAAACGAGAATTACAATTAAAATTCCCCAACTTGGCTTATTTTCCTCATCAATCTAAAGAGAAAGGAATGGAAATCTCTGAACACGTATGCAAGTATCTGAAAATGAGACTACCTATCATGCCCTGGTAGCACATGTTTCTTTGGTAGTCATAGCAACATTTGGCTGCTTCGCAGTCTTTTGCTTCTTGGTGTGGACAGCTCGTTAGAGAGCCGGCATTTGGCTGATAACACATGGAATCTAAAAAGAATTAAAAATGGTATTTACTATAAGAATCAACAAGCACCAGAGTCTAACCTCTACCTCAACCGCCCCTCCCGTGTACAGATATCCAAAGAAGGTAAGGCGTCGAATGGACTCCATAGCCAATAGATCTAATCCGCTGCGTGACAATGTTTTCCCATTTCAGACCACGTGTCATTCCCTAGAGCACCATTTCGTTGTCCTGCTTGAGCACGAGAAGACACATGAATATGAATATACCTCAAACAAAGAATTATATTCTCTAGGGAATGACACGTGGTCTGAAATGGGGAAATATAGTCACCAGCGGATTAGCTCTGTTACCTTTTTTGTAAAAGCAGATTCCAAGTTGCATATAGCTTCTGCTTGTAGCCCAACCTTCTGACCAAAAACATCGGTCGGGTTTCTTCTCGCACTCCTCCACCTTCGTTTCACCCACAGAGGCCAAAATTCGTTCTGGTTTTGGAACTTCGACGCATTCCCTCGGCACTATAACAAACAATGTATCATCGAGTATATTCTTTTGTACGGGTATAAAAAACAACGATATAACAATGACAATATCCCTGCATCGAATTGATTCAGTCGGGTCGGTGATAATCCGAGGGAAAACTAACCATTTCGCAATGTCTGTGTCTACAGTCTTGGACAAAGCTGTTGAGACACTTTGCCTTTCCAGAGCTTTATTCATGCATTTCTCCTCTCTTCCTCCCCCTTCCTCCCAATTCAATGCTGTTCGGGCCTGAAGTTTACTGCTTGGCACTGGTGGCGCCATGGGGGAGCAACATTGAAGGCTGGGGGGAAGGGGGATACTTTCGTATTGCAAAATTTAAAATCAACCTTCTACTAGCGCGCGCATAGGCAAAGGTCTCAACTAGTTTTGTCCAAGATTGTAGCTACACTGTAAGACAAAGTAAGGACTATGGGTATTTACTGCACCCTCAACGTCAATCCTACCCATCTCTAAAGTGAACGCATCATAAAGCGGTGGGAACCGAGGATATCGTTCAACGGTACTACTTCGAGACCTAATCAAGATAGACCCATGACCATCTTCACTGAAGGCCCACCAATATCTGTTGCGAGCGGATTTGATAGCCACGACAGACCCGCGCCATCGAGTTAGGATAAAGTTGGCATCCCTGTCGGACGAGCTTGGACTTCGTTTGGAAAACATTCTGTTCCAGCGGGTGTCTGCGTAGAAGTAATACCCAGAAGAACGAGCGACATCGGTTCTCCTATCCGTGAGGACTTCAAACCTCACCGTGTGTTGGACGTCGATGTTGCCACAATGCACGCGGAATGTCGTGTGTATTCCTGGGATCAAAACGTCAGCCCGACCAACAGCATCTTTGCCGCCACAGCAACGGGTTCGTATGTAGCTCTTGTTGCCATTTTCCGTTGCGTAAGCCCAGATATATTTGTTGTTGTAAGTTTGGATACGGACGTATTTACGATCGTTGTTGTCTTTGGGACAAATCTGAGTTCTCAAATCTGTACGCAAATAGTAAACATTCAATATCGTTAAGCTTTCGTAGCTTAATGAATTCTTGATGTATTTGCAAGTCGAAATTTTTAGGAAAGTTGACCAACAAATACGTCCAGTTCTTTTCTGCAAAATTGACTCAGAAATACTATATAACTATATCAGAAAAAGGTTGAAGCGGGAGAATAGCCTCTGGTGGTTGGAGCGATTGGGATACTACATCGAATAATCCGCACGTCAATATCTTAGAAATCACCATCTACAGCTTCTATGAACCTAACAATGATTACCCTGCGAGCAGAGGGTTTTTCTGACCCTCCGTTGGGTTGGCTGTCGTTTTCTCTCCGAACGTCAGCCCCACGGAGGGTCAGAAAAAACCTCTGCTCACAGGGTAAACAATGATCTTCATGTATACTCAAATTAGAAGTCAAAATGCATCCAGTGTTTGGCTGATATGGAAGAAACCTTCGCGTACCTTCTTGTTGTTTTGCACAGGTCGAGTGAAGCTCTCCATAGGCAAGTCTGTTGCCGCTCACTCCTGAAATTTTAAAACCAAAAAATTGGTTACTGTAGTTGGTCAAAGACTCTTCTCCGAAAAGTCCATTCCCCAAAGTTTTGAAAAGATGTTATAGCCCCTACCCTTTCTCTAACCCAAATTTTGTCCAGATTCCATGGATTTATCATATCTCATCCCAAAGATCAAGTCTTATTTCTATCGTGTACTTTATTTGCATCCATCGCAACATGAAAGTCCATTGGAGCTTCCATTGTTCCCCTTCAGAACTTTCTTTCTGGAATTTTAGCTTTAAAGTTTAGCTCCAAAACATAATTTTTCGAACCTGGGTATCAGAGTAAAGAAAGAGAGCCTTGCCCGTGTCTTAGGTTAAAGAAATAGAACAATCTTGGGGTGTTTCGTTATTTTTCTTACCTAAAAGACAAATTTCCAACAATGAGACCAACAAGAGCAACAAGGAAAGCATGATGACAAACCGGCAAGACTAGGAATGTGTTGACTGCTGTGAGGTGTAAGTCAATGAACAGCCAACCTAACGGTTCAAGATGTATTCACCTTGTACATGTCGCGTTTGCAACCTTTGACCTTAAGGATTCAAGTACCATTTGACAGCAAAACGTGTTGGCATGTGGACCGCTTAATTAAGCTGCTCACCAATCCTAATTAGAACATTTCTGCTTTTGAATAACCGACTTTTTGTACAAGTTTCTAAAAAACAACTTTAATAAGTTGCGAAAAGAATATTATTATTTATAAACTATAAAAGCTAAAGAAACTAAACGTGTAGAATGCAAAGCACATTATATAAAGTGAAAGGAAAAACGCTCGTGTAGCATCAGTGTTGAGTCACTTGTCGGCTTTTTGCTATTGTCATGTGGTGGTAAACTATTAGGATGCGAAAATTAAAATACAGTTATATAGGCTAAAGGGAGCAATAATTTCAGTTAATGGTTAAAAAGACAGTTGTTCTTTGAAACGCGTCCAATTCATAGCGACTGTAATGATCTGTCTTTGTCGTTGACAATTGGAATCACAGTTTGAAGGATTGAACTCCTTGAGTCTTAAGAGTGGTTACTTTTCGTACGTCTGCTTCCGTCCCTCCCTTCTCTTCCCGGGGCGTAAGGCTGTTGACTTCATTTTCTAGACTTATTTTTACCCTCGATCTGCTTTTTCATCTCCAAAAGAACCGACAACTACTATAAAGAGAAAGCCGTTACCCGCTGCATCTTTCACCTTCACCTGGCATTATCAAGTAAAGGAGCCGCCAATCATGATCGCTTTCAATCAAGTCTCGAACTAATATCTATTTCACGGGTTTAATGGCTTCAAATTAGCATAATTTAGCGCTGTTTAGTGTTATTTGTGTTGCGCACTTTTAGTGTTGTTTGTACTCCATGCAGCCTCTCTTACAAACATTCAAGATGGCCGCCTCATCGTAAAATTAAAATGGTAGTTGTTTCTAACTGTCACTCAACGAACAACCGGTATTTCAGGTCTTTGGCTCATTTTCATTTTAGAACAGCGTTGGGGAGTTGTTCATTCCATCCATAGCTATTTATTATCATATTTTCCTGACATTACATTACAGACATCACATTTGCTGTTGCAATTGTTCTCTGGTGAATTTGTGAATTGTACTGCATTTTTCGTAATAACGAGAACACCGAAGTTGCGATGTCATTGGAATTTGCTTTTGTGCTGTCAGTCAATCAAATAAAAAAATGTGACATTTACATTCTGCATGCGGATGATTTTAGAGTGGTAGTAGATGAGTATCCAGAGATGCGACAACTCATGGAATCGGTCGCGACCAGGCGACTGAGTAAAATGGGAAAATCAGTGGATCTTATGACGTATCAGTCAAAAGACTATGCGGCCACGAACCTGCAAAGTTCCATCGATGGTAGCGTACTATGTGGCAGCTGCTCTAACTTAATACAAATGCCGGAAACTCCTGTTCACCCGCATATTGTAATTACAAGGGTCGACTCAAATGAAGATCTTACCGACGACTACGTGATCACATAGAAGAACATAACTACAATTTCATCGACAAAATTACGTTCTCCCGTCAGTTCAATTGTGAAGGGAACATTGCAATTGGATGAATTTGGGGAATCTAGGCTGAGTTTCTCGCATTGATAGAACGTTTTGAGTTGTTAAGTTTGCAATTTCCAGTTGTCTTTAATGCAAAGATCCGTCAATGCAAAGTCTATTAAGCAATGGATCCATGCAAACTGACAAATATTAGCTATAATTCGCGTTTTGATTTTAAATTAGTGAGTGGGGAAATTTATTTCTGTAAATACAATAAAAGAGAAGATAAAAAATGTATCCATTTGAGACTCTCATCACAATTCCACAGTTCCCAGATGCGCAGTAACAATATTAATGACCTTCGAAGCAAGCACTCGAAACTGGGCTTTTCTCAAACAATGCAATTATGGAGCTTTCACGATAGAAAGTTTGAGAACTTACGGGCGGCTGCTGCAGCGAAAACGTCGCATTAAAATAGAACTTTCGGCTAAGTGTTTAATTCGCGAATACTCCATGTTGGTCATATACGAAATAGGCGAAGTGTACTTTCGCTTGCTAGGCACGAATGGTTTTCATGCAAAAGCAGAAAATGAAAGACTGACTGCTTCGGCCTGGCATTATCGTCCAAACCTCAAATATGAAAATTTCACGTCGTCATTTGCCAGAGTAATTCAAAGAATTGCACCAAAAAGCGTATTTTTCCCCATTCAACCATGCATCAAATCATTGATTTGTGGCCTTGTCGTTGCCGTTGCCGTAGCCGTAGCCGTGGTTATTAGTTCTGAAACTAGAAGTGGCGACGGCAACGACCACGACAACGCCACAAATCAATGATTTGATTGGTTGAATGAGGAAAAATAATCATGCTGCACGTGCGGCACGCCTCGCACGAACGCTTTTTTTTTTGTTCATTTTTGCTTGACGTCTTCTGTTAAGCAACGCCACGAAATGAACAAATTATTTGAAGTCCTGCGTAGGGAAACAGCAATCAACGGTTACTTCTGTCTCCAATATTTCTTGTCCGTTTATCCCAGTTTATTGTTTAGACAGCTAGTGCTTATTTTACATTGCTATCGACCTGAAACAATTCTGTTATGAGTGAAAATACCAACCTGTATTTTGGAGTACAGTCCTGGTTCCCGTGACCTTCGTTGTCGCGTAAGCTTCCTATTCTCAAATCTACGAGGAGGGCTACAACGCAGGCGCGAGTAGAGACTCAAGGGCACTGGACAAACAGCAGTTTTTTCCCTAAGCCTGTGTTCGCTTTATCCAGGGTTTTCTGAGTACTTCTACTTCTTCACGCCTCAAAGACAATAAGAACTTCCTTCCATTCTCCGCGTTCTCGATACAAGATGATTGAAAGATTAAAAATTCATGAATGCTGCCTTTTATTGTTTCCAGTAATACGAGAATGCTCGCATGCATTTAATGGCGTTTCTGAACCGATTAGAAGAGATCATTTTTAGAGAAAGCGTTTTGATCGGTACACCTAAATACGGGAGTCTGTTGTATGTATTTT
>Ga0126343_10001096_pt1 | contig 12088 bp, 8 predicted proteins | sample Cyp2metagenome_FD_92531 | JGI IMG/M metagenome (GOLD analysis project Ga0126343, IMG submission 92531) | Coral microbial communities from Lord Howe Island, Old Settlement Bay, Australia - Cyphastrea 2 metagenome | ecosystem: Host-associated > Invertebrates > Cnidaria > Coral ... | reverse complement strand
GATCCACTCAGTCCGAGTTTTTAGACATTTTCTATTGTGGTCACGTGACATGCCAAATATGGGCGTGGTTCGAAACATTTGAAGGAAACATGAATCGAACAAACACGGCAAACTTTGATGCACGCTGGAGGTTTTAAGATTTCCTTAGCAACAGACTTGTAGTTAAGTTTCTCCCCCCTTAAGTTAGTAAACATTTTGGACATTTGAAAGTACAATGCTTGAGTATATATATGTTGTCGATTTGTTGTTTTAATTGCCCATCCTGACAATGTCAGTCAAATTTCACATTGAGGAAATCATTTTGCAAAGAAGATTGATTTCTAGACTATGTGTCTGACTCCTGAATCATTACTGGCCAGGCAATAGATTGTCTCTGTTTTAGTTAGCCCTGTGTTTCTGTCACACTCAGTGCATATCATTATCAGACATATGCCTGGCATACTGTATCCCTGCTGATTTAATTAGAGATTAAAAATATTAATAGTATTGTTTTTGAGTGATATTTTTCTCATTGCAGGTTGAACTTATAGAAGAAGGAACTCCAAGAAAGCTTAGAGTTCATTACAAGATGCTGGAGACTGGAGAGGAAACATCTATTGAATGCAATACTGTATGTGTTATTTTATTTTCATTTTCATTTCTTGGCTAGACTGGCTTAAAGATAACTTAAATCCAACTTAAATTTCATGCAAAAACAGAGAATGGGTAAACTCTAGAGCTTCCAAGGCCAGAACATTGACAGGCAAGCACTTGTAATAAATGACAACAATGATGATTGCTCTGTTCGGGAGCAGGGATTACACAGTGGTGAGAGCAATCACCTTCCACCAGTGACCGAAGGTTGATTCCAGCCCTTTGTCATATGTGGGTGAGTTTGTTGTTGGACCTCGTCTTGCTGTGAGGGTTTTTCTGTGGGTTCTCCGGTTTTCTTCCCTCACAAAACCAACACATTCAAATTCCAACTCAACTAGGAAAGAGGACTTGCATGAAAACCAGCTAAGGCTAAGGCTCGTGTGGCTTCCCCTCTTAATATTGTCATTTAGTTATTTTATTGTTCTTTGTGTCTACAAATAGGTGATGTTTGCAATTGGAAGAGACCCGTGCACACAAGGGATTGGACTGGAGAATGCAGGTGTCCAACTCAATCCCAAGTAAGTGTGTGTTATTTGATCAATGTACAGATTCTCTCTATTGGTTTACATGGTAAAGTAAAAGTAAAATTTGTAAGAATTTCATTTTTTAATCATAACCCTTTCACTGCCAAGCGGAATCAAGTTGTCAGAATGATATCACAATAAATGCAATGTTTCCCTCCAATCGAGTCAGATTCATTTCAGAGTTTTTTTACCCTAGCAAGATCTTGTGCAACTTCTTTTTCAATGGCAACAAAATGCTGCATTCCCTCGCTGAGATATACTCACTGGTAACTGTGCATGTGGTTACCATAGTTGTACGAATCATGCACAGGAATGATTAGCTGCACGCAAGTCCCATAGGGGGAATGGCCCATTGCATGTTCAAAAAAATTCCCTTTTGTGTAGAGTATTGATAAAACTCTTCTCCTTACAGGAATGGAAAAGTGATAGCTGGGGACAGTGAGCAATCCAGTGTACCTAACATTTTTGCCATTGGAGATATGGCAGACGGCAAACTTGAACTCACTCCAGTTGCTATCCAGGCTGGAAGATTGCTTGCCCAGCGACTGTATGGTGGCAGTAATGAACTGGTAAGTGGATCTCATTTCCACGACCACAAAAATCAGAGGCTGCTGTTTGTTCTCTTGTGTAACAAGGAATGAGAGGAGGGATCTTGATTTGATTGTAAGGCCAAGGGAAGAGCAGTTTTCCTTTGACAGTCTTACTGTTTATAGGAGCTAAGTGGAGTATTTTTTACCTCCTGGAGAGCTAGTCTACTCTAGCAGGGGTTTCAGTAAAAAATATAAGGTGCAACCACCTGTCAGATTGACCAAAATCTTTATGATATCAAACACTGATTGGAATTTTTGGGCAACAGAGTTTATCGACTAGTAGAACAAGAGACAAGACCCATAAACCAAAATGCCAAGGGTGGTGTGGGAGGGTGAGTGATTACTAGGCTGAAAGAAACTGAACTTTGAAACGATCTGAAAGCTAAAACACTGAGTCAGCTAAAGGACTTCTAGACAAGGGGAGTGAATGTTCTCTCTGATAATTACAGTGATCGTTGAAGGTTGTGAGGATGATTTTGCCTGCCTAGTTTGTCATCTAGACAGAAGTTCAGTTTAAAATGTTTTGCCTGCTTGTGGTTATAGTTTAAAAAGTTTCACAGCTAAAGACAATACAAACTACATTGTATCCAATTTGAACCTCTCCTTACTACACAAAACTGTAAAGTCACTAATCTTCCCATAGGCAAGTAACACGATTGTATAATTTTTTTTACCTCTTAGTGTGACTATGTTAATGTCGCTACAACAGTATTTACACCACTGGAGTATGGCTGTATCGGTTTGTCTGAAGAGGATGCTGTTGCCAAGTTTGGAGATGAGAACGTGGAAGTTTACCACACAAATTACCAACCTCTTGAGTACACTGTAGCAAAGAGAGACATGGTAGGGTGCTATGCCAAGCTGGTGTGCAACAAAAGTGATGATGTAAGTACTGTGGACCACAGCATTCCAGATCAACTCTGAATACAGTTAGTGTGGGTAATCAATTGGTGAAAGCGAAATAAGTTTAACTAGTCAAAACCCATAATTGTAACTTTTTAGCGTAATTTGTAAAAGGCATACTGATAGTGTACTCATGAAATTAAGATTGAAATTGTTTTATGTCCATTTTGTCAAAATTCTAATAATTGTTAATTCGGAAGATAATTTTATTACTCCAGTTATTTGAACTACATGTAGGAAATGAACTTTTCGTTTTGTTTTAGGAGCGTGTTGTCGGTTTGCACATAGTTGGACCAAACGCTGGTGAGGTGACACAAGGTTATGCTGTAGCGATCAAGTTAGGAGCTACCAAGAAAGACTTTGATAGAACTATAGGGATACACCCTACTGTGTCAGAGGTTAGTATTCTTATGTCAACTGCTATATTATCCTAAAATAGTAATTGAAATGGACAACAGAAATTGAATCCAAAGTAGCTCCTTCCAGGCATTTGGTCAGTTTATATGCAGCACAAAACATGATGCGTAGGAAAAAAGGGACTCCTCTCACTCAACTTTCCAGTCTCAGCAAGGTCCAAGACAATTGGTTTTTTTTTTGGGGGGGGGGGGGGAGGGGGGGAGGGATGTCTTGAACACAACCTCTGTTCTTCTTAAAACAATTGCAACAACCTAAAACTCTGCAAACTGAGCATCTTTGAAAACATGCTGCTTTTCATGATTCATGATTCAAATTTCTGCTGTTGTTGTTGTGGGGTGCAGTATTCATTGTTACTATGCTCCTGAATGCAGTGCAAATAAAGGTGCTTTTTCTTGTGAATGTCATACTCATTGTCAAAATATCTTCTTTTCATGTTTCTTTCTTTCTGTTCACAGGTCTTCACAACACTTGCAACAACTAAACGGTCTGGCTCCGATGTTTCAGCATCAGGATGCTGAGGTTAAGCCCTGCTGTTGCATTTTTCTTAGAATGTAAAGAGAATTCAACAATCTCTTATTCATTCTAGGAGCGACAGCAGGGTTTTAACTTTGCTTTGGATGTTCTCATTACAGTCGCGACACTTCAGTCTGCATAAATGACGGTCAAGTTTGTAACCCAGTTTATGGGAAAACTTCACCCGATGTTTGTATGTAAGGACATTCAATATTTTAGAAGACCGTCAGTGCGTGTGTAAAAATTCAAATTGAAGGTGTTAAGAGAAATATTGATGGCAAGTGGTCTGGTAAAATTGTACAGACACTGATGTTTTCTCTATTTTGCTGTAAATACACTTGAGAGTTTTTTGTTACATATTGTATAAAAAAAATAGCTTAGAGGGATGCTCGCATGAAAGAAATCATGGAGAAACAGTTTGCCATTTTTGCGGGTATTGTGCTGTTTTAAACAACACATAAATTGGACTTGATGATTCTTCAATTAAAGTTGATTAGAGTTTTGTAACATTTTGCACTCTGCCTTTTGTAAGGAAATGGATTATTTAATATCTATAGAAATGTATTATAGTTGTATTATCACCATTATGAGAGTTGGTGTGAAAACTCTTCTTTCAAAAGGTTTGGGGCAAATATGCTTGGGTTGCTTGCCATTTGTTGGAAGGTACCTGACAACTGTACATGTAGCTGAGGTGATCACTGAATTTCCAAAATCAGCCAACCAAGCAAAAAAGTAGACTTGTTTGCCATGCATAATCTACGTATCGTTGATGGGAGTCTAAAAACACAATTTGGCTATCCTGTCTTCAGTTTGTCAAAAGGTTTCCAGAATTTTTCTGGTGCATTTAACTTTCAACCAAGAACTTTCCAGCTAAATGGTAAGCACTCTCGCACAAATGTGAATTGTTCATTTAATGTTAATTTCCAAGTGATTTTGTAATAAAAGCTGATTAACTTTAAACCTGTGTATGAAAGTACTTTTCCCAAGTTCTTTTTATGATTGCTCTCTTGCAGGCTATAAAAGCTTTCAAACTTCCACCATTTTCCATGCCCTTTTCCGTACTATTTCAGAGTTTTCCTTGACCAAAGTTAAGTAGTTCTTCTCACAGTAGTATCGAAACAATCATTTAACATATTTTCTAGCCTGAATTTCAGCCACCTCCCCCTCTCTCCCGAGACTCAGCGAGAGGAGGAGGTGGCTGAAATTCAGGCTACATATTTTCCAGCATCCTGTAATTTTCTCAATTTTTTATCTTATTGCCTTTTATTCCCAGACAGCATATGAACTTGTACTTAAACTTTATTTTTACTTGAACACGGTAAATCTATCAGATACTAGTAAAATAAATAAAAATTTTCCATGACCCTTACTTAAATTCCAAAACTTTCTAGGTCTGGAAATTAAAATAATAAATTCCATGACTTTCCAGGTTTTCAAGTAATATTTCAAAAACGAGTGCGAGTGTTTCATCAGGGTTTCCAAACATGAGAAAGCTGATGAAAGCACGAGGCCGTAGGCCGAGTGCTTTTAATGTTTTCAAGTGTTTGGAAACCCTGATGAAACACGAAGCACAAGTTTTTGAAATTACTTCTCCAACAAAAGAAAATTAGTGTTAATTTCAGTGAGTTTTCTCAATTCAAATACGTAAAAATGTGATTCTAATTGCTGCTCTGAATATTCATTATTGTCACGTTACCAAGCTGTTTGTCAGATCTGAGCGAACACGTTGCTTCGCAAAGCAAATGGCAGAGTACGGAATAGACCTATCCCGCATTCCACTTCAGTGCGTTCGAACAATGGTGCCAGAGCAAGGTTGGGGTGGCTATTTTCATACATTTACCGTATTTTTGTCTACCCCGACCTCTGCTTGTTGTCATTGTTTGTTGGAATGCAGGAAAGGTCTATTAGACCTTCTAAAACTCGCGAAGAAGAGGAAGTGTGTGGCTTGCGCTATTCTGAGGTAACGTACATGTGTGTCTAGTCTGTTAAATGCAGGGGTAGATAGTTGGATTTTCAAACGTGGCTGCCATTTTAGGTCGGAAGTGTATAGCATGGTTGAAAGCGGACCAAAGGAGGAGGTCCCCACCAATTTAAAAAGAATTACTGCCATTTCGGTCTTTTTTGGAGAGTTCAACAACAGTACCGTTACATTTGACATAGGCAGTAAACAATTTAGGTTGAAAGTTTATATTGTAAAATGTGTTATTAAATAAACTTGTTTATCATAATGTACTGTTTTTCTTGCTTTATCAATATGCAAATTAAGAAAATTTGCATCCGTGTTTTCAACTTGTTTTTCATTGGGTTTCTAAACCCATCCACCTGACCAGATTACAATGCTCCGGTTGGGTAAGAGCTGGATGAATAATTAATGAGTTTTACTTGAGAAGTAATATTTCAAAAACGAGTGTGATTGTTTCATCAGGGTTTCCAAACTCCTTGAGCACCGAAATCGTCAACTCGCCCTCCTGTCTCCTTTAAGAAAGCACTTCAGGCATTTTTCTGTAATAACTACTAACAGTTCTCATACAAATGTGTTTAAGTTTTAACTTTCCTGTAGCTGTTTGTTTTGTTTTTTTTCTCATAATATTGTATCCTTCTACTTGACATTGTAATTGTATGAAATTGTAATTGTATCTTCCGTCATGTTTTTATCTTCTTTTTCAATTTCATCTTGTAAAACAATAACTGAGGAGACCTAATTAATATAAGCTTCATAGTTTCCTTTGGGTCTCCTCACCATTGTTAAATCCATTCTTTCCACTTTTTCTTGTATTGTTTTCATTAATTTTTAATTTGTGGTGTGGCAAAAAATTAAAAAAATAAATAAAATAAGCTGATGAAGGCACGAGGCCGCAGGCCGAGTGCTAGAATCTTGCTAAGAACCCACTTAAAACAAGGTATCTTACCCTCAACCCTTTGCGCCCTAAGGGGTCTCTCTTTGACAAGAAAAATCCTCTGGTGTTGGACAGAGGGAACTCTACAAGTCACGTTTAGGGCTAAAAGGGTTAGCAAAAACCCATAAGGGGTTGGAAACAGCTCCAACCACACTAATGCATTTTGAAGTCTCCATAACATATTTTTGACCTCACTTGTCTAGCATTTTTGTTTTGACCTGTCCACACTAATCCTTTTCATTCTGCAATGCATAGTTTTTTGATACATTTTCACCTATCATTTGCACTAAAAAAATGCGGAAAACGCTGATGGCAGTAACAGGATCCAACTCTTTTTAGTCACCTTTTTCAAACGATCTTTTTCCACCTATCCACACTAGAAATGGAGCGTTTTCAGCACTACTTTCAAACCTGTTTTCAAAAGCCTTTGTTTTCATCATTGTTTTGGGGTGTTCTGGTGTAGATGATAGCCAAAGACACAAAGTATGTGTTTTTATGTGTGGTTGGGGCCTTAATCATTAAGACTGGGTCCATCTTGAGCCACTGTGTGGTAACTAAATGATCTGAAAGCTGCAGAGTGGGTCAATAAATTATGGATCTTTATGATTAAGGGCTGGTTTACACTTTGACATAAGCATAAAAAAATTGGTGGGAACTGGGGTTACATAATATAAGCATAAGCATAAGAAATTGAAAAAGTTCCATTCCTTGTGCTTATGCTTAGGTAACCCTGATTCACACATATTTCTTCCTTTTCTTATGCCTATGTTTAGGTTTGTGCTTATGCTTATGTCAGAGTGTGAACCAGCCTTGAGGCTCCATTCAGTTACTACATAGATGACACCAAAGAAACTGATGTTTTTTTTTAATAAATATGCTTTATTTACAGTCAAAGTTGCTGGAATTGTAATAAACATTTCTAATGCATTCTTATCTCTCACGTATAAAGAAAGTAATTCATTAAACAATAAATTATAATCCAATTTCTTTTTTCAATGCAAACACTAACATCAATAGGAACAATTTGTTTACTTATAAATATACAGAACGGAACAAAATGAATGCAATAGCAATTTTCCCGCTTAGAGTTAAAACCAAAACAACTTTTTCAGTAAAGTGTATCGGGAAAGTAAAATGTTAAAACGTTCTGTGTCTAAAAATAGGCCATCTTTAAACAATTCTAAAATCATGGTCTTTAGATTTTAAAATTCACCGAAGTTCAGCATGTCCTAATCCCAATTTCTTGAGTTGTTCTTCGTAGCCGTCTATGCTTCTTTTCATAATATCCATACACGGGCCAAGGAGTCTCTCAAATGCATGGACATCAAGAACTAGAAGACAAATATTTACTGCTATTAATTGCAATAATAGCATGCAAGCTTACACCTTCCCCTACACTACAGTCATAGGCCAGTCTGTCTTGCTTGGAAAAGTATATTCTGCTTGCAAGCCCTTCCCCAGTCAAACTTATCCATATTAACTTACCAAGTTCCGCAGAGGATGTTATATGTAAAATCAGATAGAAGTGCAACCACACCCCCTCCCCCATATCATTGTGTACCATAAACACACCTGCCTCCCCCTCCACCCCCACCCCTTCCTTTTGCCAGCTCACAAGCAAGATTTGTAGACCTTTCATGAGTATTTTATTATTACCTGGAAATCTAAAATCAACAGAAAAAATTCCCCAAGTACTCCCTAATCCTACCTGCACAGACAAGGTCTCCAACCGCATACACAGAGGCTGCACGTGGTTTGTGGGTGACAAGAGCCAGTTCACCAAAGTAACCTCCTTTAGTGCACTGCGTCAATTCCACTTCCTCTGTAGGGTCATCCTAAACAAAAAGAAAAACATTCAAAGTACAAACCCTTTAATCTTGAATTATTTATGAAATGTTCCACGGAGGTCCTAGAAGATCAAGTTATTTCCATATGTTAAAAAACTGACTTCACTCCAGCAGACCTTCCAACCCTCACGGTCTGACCATGAGACTCACGGTTTGGGATGCCAACTCACGGTCTCACGGTTTTGCCTCTTAATCTCACGGTGAATCAGTAAGCCTTAAATTGCCAAACAATTCCAGAAGGTATGCAGGAATATCGAGAATTCTGTCGTCATAATAGTCGAATTCAATTCATCAAAACTAATTTGTGAGGAAAATGGCAGCAATGCTAGGCTCAGTCTCCAGCCTTGAGTGTCTTGGTGCGACCGCGATCCTCTCCGCCACCAGAGGATTGCGGGCGCACCAAGACACCCAAACAAAAAGTGCAAAAAAAGCAACAAAAGAGTACAACAAAGAGCACTAATTAGGTAAAGAGTACTCTGAAACAAATAATCTGTGGTTGTTGTTTTTATTTGATGCATATTTTTGAAGTCTCCAGGTTTGAGGTCCTAATCTCCAGGTTTTTCTGGGCTTGTTTTTCAAAACCTACAGATTTGCATGTGATGGGGGTTGGAAGGAGCTCCAGCTAGACAATGAGAACAAAACTTAGTTAACGACTAGGAGCACGTTGCATGGTAGTTACTGTGGCAGTGGCATTTATTAGCGTTGTTAGTGGTGTGTTGTGGCGTTTTCCGGTCTTCAGGGTTTGCGTTGCTGTAGGGGGCCTGGTGCGAGGTCAGCGGTTGTTGCTGCTATTTGATACGTGTGCCATTACATGTGGTCGTAGTTTTACTGTGCTTGGTGTTTGGGTAGACCTGATCAGTTTTCGGAGTGTTTTAGTGTTTTCTCCCGCCCTCCTCTCCCTTTTGTTGTTATTACCTCATTATTGTTGCTATTGTTATTATTATTATTGATTATTACTGTTATCATTATTTCCACGGAGCTGCTGGCTCTGTGTGACAGGTGCTTGGGCTGGGGCTGGGTATGGCTGGCGGGGCTCGTGGCTGGTTGCGGGTAGGGCAGGCTTTTGGGGTGCTCTTGCTACCTGGATTGGGGTCGGCAGCTCCAGCCCCCAGGTTCCTGGGCACCCAACCTCCATGTGCGACGCAGGCCTTAAATAATATTATATCAAAGTTTGACTGGAATAGGTTATAAGGACTTGTAAACACAAACTACATCATTCTAAAACACATTGTAGTCCTGAAAACCCATACCTGATTGCGTATCCTAATTGATGCCATTCCGCTCTCTACAAAGTACATGCAGTCTGCTTCGTCTCCCTGCAAAAAAACAACAACAACACTATATATCAACATAGTCAAACAATACATTTCTGATATTGCTTGTCACAACATCCTGAACTCAGTAACAAGCAAAGAACATAAAATAAACTTGAGCATGTCTGGAAGCCTCAATGTCAAGTTGAACTTTTCAATGTCAAGTTTACAAGCAAAAATAGTGGTCCGTTTACCATGTCAAGCACCAAAAGAAATGAATTCTCAATCCAATTCTAAGTTTTCTTTCCAGACAAAATTGGTCTGGGTTTATTAGGGACAAGTACTTTCTACTATTCAGGTCCTACCATCCCCACTCTGAAGGCCTAATGCCAACCACCAGATGAAGTAAGGTGCCTGCTAGAACAAGGTACATTATTTTTCAGCATCCTTAAACTGACAAACACTTTCAGCATCTCTAAGCACCTTACCTGTTGTATTACACATTCTCCATCTTTAAATTTCTTGGACACTAATGCATCTGCTAGGTTCATCCTCTCATACTCCTGTAAACAAACATTTAACGCTTTAAAAAAAAGACTATAAAAACCTAAAAAATTCTGACAACCACAATAACATCTTAAGAATAAAAAAACTTCATGGTTATCATACCTCATAAAGGGCTCAAAAGAATATAGGCATTCAATGCATGAAGAAAGTGCAACGGCACTGCACACTGTGGAGCAAGTGTGTGACAGGGTGTGTAGCATGTTTAATTCTGTTACATTCTGATAGTACCAGGTTCACAAATTTATCAGAAAAACAAACTCACTGTGATCTCCTTCAACATAGGAACACTTTCCAGTAAATTCTCATGTACTTTTCTCTGAAAAATAAAAACAAAAATAACTTTTAAGTCACTTTTTGCACTTAAATTTAATATTTTTCCAGTATTAATTCCTATCTTCACCTAACGCTTTTAAACACGCTTGTTTTCACAGTCAGATTATGTGGTTAATACCCCTAGATTGCAAATCAGACTACCAATTTGCAGTAGTCAATTTGTTTATCACTTTCATGATTAGACTGGTGAGGTCTATTCAATGTAAAAATCTTACAGGAAAAAATGAATTTCAACTGGAATATCTGACAGGGTGAGGGTGGTGGTTCAAATTAAAAGACCTTTCATGGGGAGGGAGTGTGGATATTTCTAGAGTGATGTATTAATATTACTACCATTGTTAACAGTTCACAAATACTGTAAAATATTCCAGAAAATGTTTACCTTTTTAGCTGCAGCCTTTAATAATATCCTTCTAAATGTATTTCTGTCCTGTTGAATGACAGAAATTAAACAAAATTTATTTCATACATATAAATGTGACTCTCCAGGGCGTAAAATTAACTTTTATTCCCGGTAGCCACTTAGCTCCTTAATGTTTTAAAGTGGTAGCCAATTCAAAAAGTTGGTTGCCATTATGACAAACACAAAAAAACAATTTTTACCCTGTCACTGTACTAGCACGAGCTACGAAGAGGACACTAGAATGGGTCATATATAATGTGAAAGGTTATCTAAATCCAAGATTTACATTTGAAATCATGCATTTGCTGCATTTTGGAAATGAGCTCAACGAGGAACTTTGCTGCAGATTTATCTTTACAAATCTTCAACAATCACTAGATTTCTAGGTAACTTGTCAATAGAAATTCTAGTCGCCAATTTGGCAACTAATTTTCAGGATTTTGTCACCAAAGTGAAAAATTTAGTCGCATTGGTGCCTGTATGAGGCGCAATTTTACGCCCTGCTCGCACAAACTTTCTCTTTTCTCTTTCTTTGTTCGCTTCACTAGCTTAAAATTTCAGCCTGTGAAGGAAGCTTATTATATATGCAAAGCATGAGTTTAAAAGTCTAAAAGCCCAAAACTCCTGCGTTGCATATTAATTCCGCAGCATACACATGCATTGCATTGTTAAACTAGTGAGCCTTTCAAGTCATTCTCTCCTCGATTCAGCTCTCTCAAGAGCTACATGTATATTAAACAATTAGATTATGAGCTTCAGATTTCTATCGCGTGATAGTTGACGAGGGCATAACAACTATCGCGCGATAGAAATCAAGAGCGAATAATCTAATTGTTTTAGTATAAATCTACTATTCGTTCAAAACTTTAATATATCCTCTTCAAAGACAGTTCGAAAATGCCAATTAATGGTTGTAATTTTGTAAAAAGAGCGCAGGACTACGCCACTCACTGTCTATCACCCAATTGCCGGTTTTCACATGACGTCACTAAAATTCAAACTACAAAACTATTGATCATGTTGATATTTTACTTTAACGAGGGTTAAAAGCAGCTTAAATCTAACATTTGGACAAATTTTTGTTCCGAATGGGTTCTTGGTTTTGCAATAGACTAGGCTTGAATTTCTAAGCTTTTGCGTGACGCGGCATTTACATGACGGCCGAGTTGGTTCAAAAGTGACTTATTTCGGGACTTATTTCGGGAAAT
>Ga0126343_10001095_pt1 | contig 12090 bp, 11 predicted proteins | sample Cyp2metagenome_FD_92531 | JGI IMG/M metagenome (GOLD analysis project Ga0126343, IMG submission 92531) | Coral microbial communities from Lord Howe Island, Old Settlement Bay, Australia - Cyphastrea 2 metagenome | ecosystem: Host-associated > Invertebrates > Cnidaria > Coral ... | reverse complement strand
GGGCGGCTTGAGCAACTTGTCCTTCTCTTTCCGTGGTCTCAACTCCCTGCGAGATGCCATGCACAGCATCTTCCTGTACCATGCTGTTCCCAAGGGCCTCAACATGTCCATCGTCAACCCTGGAGGCTTGTGGATTTTTCAGTCATTGCTGATCACTGGATCACTCTTATTCTGGGTGTATTCCAAGAGAATTCAAAAGTTGCATCTACCAATTGTCATCCAATGTCACCAGGACAAATTTCCTGGCCTTTTTTTTTTCAAGACCTCATCTGAATCCCTCCTGAAACGAAAGCTTGTTATCGTCTTTTCTTGGAATTCTTGAACTTATATGGATTTTAGCTGGAATTTGCATTAGAATACATTAGAATACATTAGAATACATTAGAATCATTCTTATTGGATACCATCAATGGAACTTATCAAGTCAATTGTCTACCACCAGGATCCAGTAGATCCGAATCCCTGGTTCCAGGATTGCCCCGCTACAACGACATCGATGCCCACACCCGCAAGCTGGCTGAGGAGGTGGCCCCACTGGAATGTGGCGTCCTGTGGAGTCCTCCATTTCAAGGGTTTATCGCTCTGTTTATTTTCGCTTTGAAAGATGGGCTTGATGGGCTTGATTGGCTTGATGGACTTGATGGACTTGCTGAGACTTTCGCTGCCAGGTGATCCTCAACAAATCCGCAGATGGCAAGCATGTGGGGGTGCCGAACGGACCTGGACAAAGAGGTAGCAGGACCTGGTTTGACGGGCCATCGGGTCATCCCCATGTGGTTTGGGATGCAACCCCTTCTAGATGGGTGATCAGACATATCATGTCATATCTCAAAGTTATGTGGCTTCAATGACACCTGTTTTGAAGTCTACCTGTCAGCCTGCAGAAGTGTTCTCGGGTGCTACTCCCATAGTTGCGTTTGCCACGAAAGTTACTACGACGTACGACCATTCCAAAAGCAAAAGGGCTCAAAAGGAAGTGTTTCATCATGGTCTTAGTCGTTCCGAATGTCTTGAGATTTATACGGTGTATCCCAACATATCCCAGTTGCCAGCATTCTAGCAGCCTCCTTAGTAACAGGCATGATTGATGCATTCTATCGGCTTATAGCCTCCTTAGACTTTCCTTGATTGGTTTGTCTTTTCCTTGGATTTTATTTTTCTTTCTTTCTCCCTTGGAAACCAAACAAAACCAAAGGAAACCAAAGGAAAACCGTAGAATCCACCCAGCCCCAAACCAAAGAAAATCAAAGGAAACCGAAGGAAATCAAAGGAAACCAAAGGAAAACCGTAGAATCCACCCAGCCCCAAACCAAAGAAAACCAAAGGAAACCGAAGGAAACCAAATGAAATCAACGAAAAACCACAGAATCCACCCAGCCCCAAATCAAAGAAAATCAAAGGAAACCGAAGGAAATCAAAGGATACCCTGCTATGAAGAATGGATGTTCCAGTCTAAAGAGTTCCTATGAAGCATGTTGTCAAGGTCGAGCGCTTTTTGGAGTACGCAGAGGTTCGTCGGGCCATTTTCCCACGAGCATATTCTGTCATGGACATACACATATCACATATTTTGATATTTTGTAATACTGGCATTCTATGGAAGGTATATGAGGTACAGCCAAAGTTTACCGCAATGGAAAGTAGTATTCGAATGTATTCGATATTTTTATTTTTTGAAAATTGAGCTGGGGCTTGGAAAACGATAACACAGTCTTCAAAAAAAATGATAATATTTGCTATATTCCGAATTCCCAAAACCTGAAAAACGATAAGACACTCAGACACTCTTCAAAAATTGATGACTTGGAGCTGTATACTAAATATTGACCGTGGCCCATATTAGCGTCGACAAAATCGATGGGAAAGGTGTGTTTCAAAATATGATTTCATGGCTGAACGACAGCTAATTTGGACGTGTCCAGTGACTGCTAGTGCTCATAGTTACAGACTGTTGCAGGTTTCAATCCAGTTGTGGAGGATTTGCCAGGCTCTAATCTGGAAACTGTATGAAATTGACAATCCCATTATGTTTCAACAAATCATCCAATGCAATTATGTCCGCAATAATAGTTTCAATTTTTTACTGTAACAGTTGACATATTATATAAGCACCTGCTTACAACATGGCGCTTTCCTAAACCTAAGGGATCCCCAGGTCACCATATGCCAGGCAGTTCGCAAGCCTGCAGCCCCTGCCGGCGGCGCTGCTGGTGGTGGTGAGAAGGCCAAGGCAGGTGGCAGAGTGGCTGGGGGGCCATGATGATTATCTTCAATTATTGTTATATGATCTACTGTATGACGTTAGTTGATAATGAAAGTGTTCAATATTTAAAGGACATTGTCTAGTTGACAATTGTTCATATTATGTGAATTGTCTAGTTGACATGATGTATGATTCCTGTTTTTTTTTTTTTCGAGCAAAGTCGTGGAGATATTCAACGAATTCTGGGATTTTCTGAACCACCAACAGTGGGGATAGATACGAAACAGCCCATGGCAGCTGGCCCATAAAAAACAGGATGCTTGGCGCTCGGGCACCTTCACTGAGCGACTCCACTACGGGTCGGGGATGCCCAGTGTCCCAACATAGACTCTTTGTCACACCAAGAGGTTTGGATATACACCATACATGATGCTCAGGGATTGTTCATACCAAGGGAACCAGAAAAAACAACAGTTTGTTTTTTTTTACACATGTTTTTTTTTTTTAAAAACAGTTTTTGGATAAACAATATATTTATGTAAAATCAGTAGATTTATATTGGATAAACAATATAAACAATTGTCCCAATATGTAGAATCAGTTTTTGGAGCCCCTCACAGTTGTTGGAGTCCCACCTTTCCGAGGCTCATCAACGGCATCGACAAGTTCATTGAGGGCGATACCGAGGAGGATGCACTCTGAAGATTTGGGATAGGGCAACAACAAATTAAAAAAAACTGCGGGGAACCAGAGGAAACCCAGGTTTCGACTTTCTACCCTCGATAATTTGCCATTTTTTCTACAGTTGAAACCCAGGTTTCTAGCGTCAAATTTCGCTGGAGTTCCTGTCAAATTTCGCTCATTTCATTGAATCCCATGGCTAATTTTGGTGGCCACTTGCGAGGCCAGAAAGGAGCTGCAGGTTCCTCTGCACGTCATTGAGGGACCATTGATGCAAGGACCGGACCTTGGGACCTTGGCCAGGGGAGATCCAGACCCTCCGGTGATCCAACATCCAACACGGCTGGAAAATCGCATCTGGAAAAGCATCTGGAAATGGTCGAATTTCCCACGTTTGATCATGGGATAATGGATGATAATGGGGATTAGATGCGATTAAGATTTATCAACTTGTCCTTGGATAGGGGATGCCCTGTGAGATGCGAGACTTAAATCATCGAAGTAAATGGGCTATGGGCCATGGCTTCCAGAACAACCTACTAAATTGCCGGAGGGTATGTTGGAGATTGAAGTTTGACAGTAACTCTACCTCCCAGTGTATTTTCTGATTCTTACTTGCCCTACAGCTGGAAATGAGATGAAATGAGATCACCAGCCAAGGGCAGGGCGTCCCCGCAGGGGTTGGATCCGTCCATCTGATTTCACCCTCCTTGGGATGACGATTCCAGGTTGACCCTGATATTTTCAGGAACCCTCTGGAAACATGACACAAATCCATCAACCACCACAACCACCGCAGTCCATCTGGGCGAGGAATGGGCATCATCGGAGATCTCTTCGGTGCTGGTAAGATGTTCTTGCCGCAGGTCATCAAGAGCGCGCGCGTGATGAAGAAGGCTCGATCCAAACACCGGAATGGCATGGAATGGCGACCAAAATTCTGAGGGAAAACCATGGTGGAAAACCCAAAAGCCACAGATTTTGTTGATCACATTGAAGAAATTTGAAGAATTTACTCTGTATATCTCTGATATCTCCATATCATCTACACGTTGACCATCCAATCTCGGGGGTCCAAAAACTTCCCGCGTGATAAGCTTCGCTGGGATCCTTGTGATACGCATCATTGGAATTTCGCTATCTGGTGAGTAGCATTAAATAGATGAACAGCAGTCATGCATAATACAAGAAAATCAAGAAACTATCCAAACCAGGTTTCGTTTTGAAGTGGATGTTGGAATCTGCAAATCCAACAGTTGTTGTTTAGACCGAACATTTCAAGGCCACAAATCCTCGGCCATGGATGACAGGCTGTCGCATACCTGACTCCTTTCATGGAGGAAGAACGTCGCGCTCAAGCCTCTTGGATTTTCAAATCTTGCTGAGTTAGGTTCAAACATGTTCAAACCATACGAGGAAGGTAATCAAACAATTTAAACCTGGCAATTTTCCCAAGATCCCATCGTAGTTCGGGGATTTCCCACGATTGATCCCTGATCCCCACCATCCCGATTTTTGCATCCAGGCCATTGCCGCTGGTGAAGATCCCAACCAGCCCAAGTACAACGGCGTGGTGCTGATGGCCCAGAGCCCAGTAGAGATTTTGGATGGCTACCAATGGGGATCAAGTTGCATCCAGATAAATATATAAATAATATGTACACAAATAATATCCAAGTATGAAGTGTGATAAAATATGATATACATAATATATACATATAATTTATGGTTTCATATATATATAGGCAAAACAAATAGTGTTTCACACGTTGAGATTGAACTGGCAAATGTCCAGCCTTCAGAAGTGTTACACCCTGAATTGGACAGTGCAGTGTCAGACTGAAGGCCACCGTGAAGGGTGACGTGCACGACATCGGTAAGAACATTGTTGGCGTGGTGCTGGGTTGCAACAACTACAAGGTGCACAGCTGAATGGGGGAGTGAGAAGCAGTGGGAACGGGATCCTTCTCTAGGTGAATGAAACCACATAGGGTATATAGGGTTTAGAAGGTAACATTTCAAAGTAAACTTAAACTCAGTGCATTCATTTGGTGAAGCTGGGAAATCTGGAAGCAGTTTCACCGGTTTCACCAATGGTCGTTATCTATGAACAGCATCCATGAAATATCATGAAATCATACCATCATACCGTCTATAAAATCATCTCTAATCATGCCATCATCTTCCCATACAATCTTCCCCATTTCAGATGGGTATCCCCCATTTCAGAGCGCAGCCACATGGTGCCATGGTACCCTACGACACGAGTCTGACGGCACGTCGTGCTACCACGCGTCCTACCACGATTAATGAATGTTATATAACACCATATAACATCACCTTGACCATAACCTCTATAAAATGCTGAGCTCAGTACCTGTTATAGGGCGTATCATATAACACCCCAAGCAACCCTGTAGTTGGTAAGTCCTCACCAGATGGTTCCCCTTTTGCCACCAGCTTTTTACCGCTTTTCCAGGTGATCGACATGGGCGTCATGGTGCCATGTGACAACATCTTGGACAAAGCCATCGAGGAGGGGTCACCATCAACAGCTGGTTTCAGTGTCTTTCACCAGATGGGACATTTCACCAATGGGACATATCAGACAATATCTCTTTAATGGGACATAACAATATCAACTAATATATCAACTAATATATCAACTATCATTTTGACCAGAGCGTAACAAGCGGTCTAGCAGTGCCATTGGCTTAAGCCATTGAGTGCCTCTTACACTTCGGAGAAGTTTGCAGGAGAAGGTGGACGTGATCGGTCTCTCCGGGTCACTGTAGCTGCAGAGGAAGTTATGGACATCGATGGACATTTCCACATCGATGGGATTCCATGAATTAACGACACATGACATGAATCAAACACAACCAATATCTTCCACTAAATGTCAGGACTCAGAAGCCTTAACTTGAGATACTATTGACGGACTGGATGATGAAAAGCCTGAATGGTCCATGGCTTGAATCAAGGCTGATCACTCCATCTTTGGACGAGATGCAGTATGTTGCTGCCGGGGGCCCAACTTGATTCACTTCATTGGTCGCTGTCATTGAGAGCTACAAAGAAACACCAGGATACTGTGGCTCCAAATCTATTTTTTTTTCCAAATGTTTCCATTGATCAAAAAGGTTTCCTGGGAGGTTTCTGATTTTTGCCGGTTTGGTGTAGAAAAGGACACACTTTTAGATCTTTTAGACTCATGCTCCAGTTTCGCAAGGCTGATACTTAAGGTTTGGCCAAGTAAAGATCACAGACTCAAGGTGGGAACCAGAATCTGTTCTGTCTGAGGAACAGATGAAGGCTCGAAACATGAAGGTGCCTTGGCTCTGCCACGGATGGTGAAGCAAATGCATCGAACAAATGCAAAAACCAAGGAGCTGTGGTACTCGTACTATTTCGTACTTGGTTCTTCTTATATTCTTAAAATTTCTTAAATATTCTTAAAGACTTGGACTTGTACTAGCATTCCCTTTCCCTATGAAGTTCATTTTGTGGAACATTGTGGAACACTAGATCCATAGGTGCCTTTGATGATTGGCGGTGCCACGACCTCCAAGCGCCACACTGCTGGGCTCCAAGACGGGCTGTGAAACGTGTTCCGACAGAAGCATGTGAAGGTGAATATCATGCAAATGTGAAGAGCTATTTGATTATAGTACAACATAGTACAACATAGTATAACATAGTATAACATAGTATAACATAGTATAACATAGTATAACATAGTATAACATAGTATAACATAGTATAACATAGTATAACATAGTATAACATCATAGGAATTTGATGGAATTTGTATATCTCTATCCAAGTTTCAAACATCCACGATTTATCATCCACTTCCCCCAAAAAACTATCCATTTCCTTCCCCAAACATCAACAAATCATCGGCTTCCCAGGCTGTGAAGTTGGCCACCAAGTATGACAAGGGCGTCATCCACGTGCCTTGACCACTTGATGTCAGCATGGCCCGGGAATCCACGTTTTTTTATTATTCGCTTTTTAGGACGCCAGATCATATGGATCAACTTTTTTTGGGATATGCTTCAGTTGGGCCACAAACGAAGTGAGCCAAACCAGTTAAAACCAGCATGGAGCGATGGTTAGTGATTGAAGAATCACCCCGAAACGGTACTCAACCATTGTGATTTCCGTTGATTTCATACGCATTCATTTTTGTATCGGACCTTACTCGTTTGTTGTTGCTCTTAGGTATGTGATCAAGTTTTTTTAATGAAATATCTACACAAAGCTATGGCCCATCAGCCACTTCCCCAGGTCTTGGATGCAAGCCGAAGCTGCACGGTGGTGAGTGCCTTGTTGCCGGGGGCTCATTTTTGCGAAATGTGTAGCCAGGATTGTATATTAACATCCTACAGTAGAGAGTCAAAGGTTTTTTTCGGCTACATAGGCTCCCCCCAAAAAGATTACCTTGCCCAACATGTACTGTATAGATTAGTGGATCATTACGATCTGGTTGGTGGTTTGGAACATTTTTGATTTTTCCATATATATTGGGAATGTCATGATCCCAACTGACGAAGTCATATTTTTCGGAGGGGGTGGTTCAACCACCAGAACCAGGTATAGATTAGTGGATGATTCATGGGTGGATCAATCAGTTGATCATCCATGAATCATCCCTGAAAATCCCTGAAAAAAATGGATCTGGTGATGATAGGTGAAACGGTCACTGAGCTCATGGAACTGCCAGGTCGCACGACAAGCAGACCTACCTCAGCGAGATCACTGAGGAGCTGCGCCAAGTGACTTCCGGTGATGATGCGGTGCTCGGGTGATGGTGATGGTTGCTTCAAAGATGATCACCAGATCATCACCATGATGATGATATCATGGTTGCTTCAGATTATTCACAGATTATTCCACCATAAGTGGTATGGTGGTGATATATTTTTGTGATATTCCACTGATATTCCAGCTGATAGTTCAAGTTCAAGTTCCAACATCTTGATAGAAGATTACCTGTCATAATGATGTCAGAATCATGGTGGATTCTCGACCTCTGTAAAAAAATAGTGGTAAAGGCGGCATCTAGTTCACGATCGTTTCTTGTTGTTTCACCGATTGAGCTTTGTGATCTCAGCTTCAAAGGCCAGAGGGATTCACCATCTGCAGGAGTACACCGAGATCAGGGAGGAGTACTACGCAACTTTGATCGACAAGAAGTGGAAGAGCATCACGGAGGCCTCCTTTGGATTCAGAGAAGTTGTGATGGGTCGATGATGATTATGATGCCCGTTTATGACATTGACATTTACCATCAGTGATTCGATATAAGTTGGAAATTTATGGAAATTTTAACATGTGACATGTATCATATAATCCATATATTAGAGTAACCGACAAAATTATTGTACTACTGATTTAGTCTTGCTTCGCCTTGGCATGTCCGAGGTTGCACAAAACCTTCATAACCGATAGGGGACGACCCTAATTTGTGCATGGCATTAGATTTAACATATAATTTTGTTCACTACTCATATGATGAGACTCCGAACAAGTTTTGGGAAAGGATCTGAATCCAACACCATGCTGCTGGCATATGGATACAACTAAAACTTGCTCCGTTTGTCCAAACCAAGTAATATGAACAATATAGTAATAACAACAAGGATAATGATAATAACATATAAACATAAATAAACTATATAATATACATACACATATATTTATAACATATAACATACATATACAGAATTGAATTAATGGATATATCCCTTTGCACCAACGGAGATCGCAGCGATCCCGATGCCAGGCACAGGCCAAAAAGCCTTCCCTGGACTGGAGCAAGCTGCCACCCAAGCCGATACTCGGCGGAAAAAAATGGTGACGGGGTAGTGCTGGGTGTAGGTCTGGTAGCTATTGATGGCTATTGATGGCTATTGATGGCTATTGATGGCTATTGGTACTTAGCTAATTTGTGGAGCAAATGGGTTCCATCTGCAGTTCGGAATGGCTGAGATGGTCAGCTGCCACCTCCCACCCTCTGACCGAGGAACTTCGTGGGAAATCTGGCCATCAAGGACATCCGAAATCTTGGATCTGGGTATATCTGGGATGATCTGTGTATATCCATGGGATTCCATGGCTATTGCTATGACAACTGTTATGATATGTTCCCCCAACCGCCTTTTCGTCCCGCAGATGCAGGATCATCCTATCGAGGAGGTCATGGAGTACATCGACTGGACTCCATTCTTCCAGGCTCCTTGGTTGCCTCCGATGAGTAAATGGTGGAGATGCTTGTGTTGCTTGTGTTGTTTTTGGATGTTTTTGGATGTTTGTGGGTCTAATAATACCTTGAAGAATCATGAAAAGATGAAAACATATGAAAACACATGAACAAACCCTACTGGCTGCTGGTATGCCAGCTGAATGTGTGTATTTTTTGATGTCTCCTGTGGTGAGTGGGACAGTGCCGCCTCCCAAGCTGCATGGCGGGCTGCCTTGGAGGTCTACCAGCTGCGTGGGAAGTACCCCAACCGTGACTATCCTCACATCTTCAAGGCGCAAATTCGAAACCTTGAGTCGAGCTTTGAGCACTCAGTAGGACCCAGAAAATGAGGTTCAGGCAAGTCACAGCCCACTGATATTCAGCTTGATCCAGGAAGTGTAGGGTATGACAATGTAGGACAATGTATGACAATGTATGATATGTGAATTCAAGCCCCCCCATGAACTCATCATATAGTTGAGGTCCTTTGAGAAGACAACAAACGTTGCCGTGCAGGATGCTCGCGTGGGTCCAGAGGCCGAGAAGCTCTTTGCGGAAGCCAAGGAGATGTTGGTCGGCAACCCAGGATGTTTTCCTGCAGTGACCCATCCATATATATATATATAGATGGTATTTTGATATATCAAATGGTATGGTTATATGTCAAAATATACCATCCATATAATATATCAAAATATATCAAAGATCATCTGTGTCTACCGTGGTTCCATTTATGAACAACCAAATTTCGGTGCTAGCAAAGATTCAGGATTTCACCTGAGATTTTTCTATGATTCATTCGATTCAAGGCCTGGATCGTGAAGGAGGGCCACCTCAAGTGCTCAGGTGCTACCATGGGCCCAAAAAAGTGATTGGGGGATGGACGAAATCCTCCCATTTTCTTGGTGGTTATTTTTCCACCATATTTCTGTTGGTGAATTTCACGTGATTTCCTGATTTCATGTGTTTGTTGGCGAGTTGTCAATGACATTTTGAAAAACCGATCGGTTTTCCCAGCAGGGAGTCTAGGCAGCTCAGGTGTCTTCAATGCGACTCCCTCAAACATTCTTGTATGGGAACAACCTTGAAGAACCTATAGTACCATATTTTAGTCCATATTTTTGGGGGGATCAACATCCATTTACCGGCCATGTTGGTGTTCATCAGGGTACAGTAACTTGATTTTGACCCATAGCCAGATATACTCCGGCCATGATTTTTCATGTGGCCAGTCCAGAGATGTCCAAATCTATTCGTGTTACCCTGCCAGCTGGCCATTTCTGGAATTTCCAAGGTCGCCATATTGGGTTTTAGGGAACATGTGCTGACGCCCCCCCAAGTTTTGAGTGGTAAAACCCATGGTTTTCCGAGTTTTCCCATCGAGTTTTCAAAAGTTCCCTCCATTTTCCTCCAGTCGCCAGGTGTGGTCGGTATCCATCCTGCCAACAGCAACGGTGATGATATTGAGGCCTCCTGACCCCGGGTACTTTGGGAACCCCCCCACTGATCTGCTTATGTTTAGTATGAACATGTATGAACCATCCAATTCTCTTGCTATGTTGGTACTCAAATTCGACTCACCCCCATGAAAAAATGATAAACAATGACACATTCAGTGAGTGTTTGTTCACGACGTTAGCACAATCAAGTTAGCGGTTTGGTCCAGGTCCGTTGTTTGTTCGGATAATGTGCCCCGTGTAGCAAAGAGATGGCGTCTTAGTGCCTGAGATTTTTGCTCACCCCCCATCATCCCCATCATCCCCATCATCCACCAGACTCATCATCCATCCTTTTCTCAGTGCCAATACGACTCTATGGCAAGTTTGGGACCAGCAAATCATGGGACATTTTTTTGTGCTCCTGCCAGGTCTACACCGACGAGAGCCGCAAAGAGGTGAAGTGCAAGTTCTATGGCCTGCGACAGCAGCTGGACATGGGCGAATCCACCTACTGGTGCCAGGGCGATTTCATCGCTCCTAAGGACTGAAATGCTGGGGCACTGGATACCATGCAGAGGCTTTAGGATTTTTTGAAAGTGGATTTATATATAGATTTATTAACTATAATTATAATGTATGGAAATGTATGGAAAGCTCTGGATTCTCTATGATGACTGAGGGATATGACAAATAGATACAAGCGGTATCCAGGATACAAGTAAAAGTGGAAGACATCACAGGCTGCGAGCAAGAGAAAGCTTCGTCCTTTGTAGCTTGAGCAAGAACAATCACCCTCCTGGCTGTTGCTTTTAGAATCGCTCATCAGCTTGTCTTTCTGTCAAGCCTGCATTAGTTATTAGTTCCCAGGTCAGCTGTAGATGTTTCACAATGTTTCACCCATCCCCAATTTTTCCCTTTCCATCTCCTTCCAACTGCACATGAAACTTGTGCCAACTGGCTCTGAGTAACCAGCCCCATTATCTTGGAGAGATGAACAGATGAACATCATTGAACATCCCAAAGTTTGACCCAACCGGCCCACCCACGGGTCTTCCATGGGATCTTCCCATGGCCATCACCGGTTGACCGGAGGATGTGGCTCCTGACTACATCGCCGCCTTCGCGGCCACCGGTGGCATCGGCTGCCACGAGCAGCGACAGAAGTTCGAAGCCAAGGGCGAGATCGACAAGGCTATCCTGTTGGAGGCCAGCGCTTGGGACCATGGTGCAGCACCTTTGTAGCCAATATATATACATACATATATATGTGATCATATATATATATATAATATACATATATATATATACATATATCAATTGTTAAAGGAAATGACAGATAATATCTGATAATACAAGAAATGAGAAATAACATGTGCACATAGAGAAGCGGTGACATGACAATGACAATACCTTCTCATTTGTCTTCTAGAAGTGCCGTGAAGTTCATAGAACTACGACGATTTTCGACGAGAGTTATGAGCATCCATAAATACGTCCCTTTTGTAATTGTTCGGACG
>Ga0126343_10001094_pt1 | contig 12090 bp, 17 predicted proteins | sample Cyp2metagenome_FD_92531 | JGI IMG/M metagenome (GOLD analysis project Ga0126343, IMG submission 92531) | Coral microbial communities from Lord Howe Island, Old Settlement Bay, Australia - Cyphastrea 2 metagenome | ecosystem: Host-associated > Invertebrates > Cnidaria > Coral ... | reverse complement strand
TTCAACATACATCAATTAACAGCCGGAAACGACGCAAGTAAAATTCTTCCGCGCTGGCGAATCACAGACAGTTCTGATAGTTAGCTACGCCGAAAACGCCTAAGATTGATGAAACAAGGAAATTCTACTTACGATCAACGCTTTGACCGGCCAAATGTTCTTCACTGTGCGGAACCAAAACCACGTTTTGCTCGCAAACCAGCAATGTCCCGGATGAACGTCAATTTTGTCGAGCGCGGAATGGCATATCCAGATTTCAACAGATTCAGAGCAAATAATGCCAACAGCAGCTAGAAATGTCTTGCCCATTGCACGTCTAACCCTAAATTGATGTGGCTAAAGATCTTTGCCGCCTAAAGCAAGCACAACATTATCGCCACAGGGCAAACGGCCTTCCATTATGGAACTCAATGTTGAACCGCATACACAACCCAGGCACGCCTCCCATACGATAATAGACGACGCTTCCTAGCAAATCGTTAGACTTGCACCTTCATTGGACTTAATGATGTCCTCGGGCAGACTTCCTTTAGACAGAAAATAGAGAACGCTAATCGGTCGGCTTCTTCTTCGAGTCAACCGCGTAAACTGAATTCAGGCGAGCGAGGTCTGGGCTAAACTTTTTGCAAATAGAAAAGGGAGGGGGGGGGGTTATGATAAATAATTGAAAAAAAAGATCAATAAACATGCGGCTAGAAGTTCCCTACGTAAGAATTACAGGCTGCTGACATAGCGAAAGCAAAAATAAAGAAAGAAATCAAAGAAACAAGCAACTAAAAACGAAAATTAAAAAAACACATGAATCTGTTGTTAACACGGTTTTCATAAATCCAGACATAGATTTCAAGGGAATCTGACTGGATGACCCAGAAAGGTCGAAAAACGAGCGTTTCTAATTTTTTTCTATCTTTCTAAGGCATCTGGAGTCAAAATTAGAGCATTCCCTGTTCAGTTTCGAACATTCTGTGCCAATAATTATTTCAAGGGAATCTGACTGGATGACTCAGAGAGGTCGAAAAACGAGCGTTTTTATTTATTTATTTTTTTTTTTGATCTTTCTAAGGCATCTGGAGTCAAAATTAGGGCATTTCCTGTTCAGTTTCGAACATTTTGTCTTGTCGATGATTTTTCAACGATGTAGTGAACATCCGATCAAGAAAATGCATATGGTTTTTTTTAGCCAAAGATCACCTATTTTTAATTTGTTTTTACAACAAAAGAGTTTAACATTCCTTTAGAAGAGGAACAAACATAGTTTTTTGTAAATGTTCAAGAAGGAAACTTTCATTTTTTTTAGATTTTGAAGTTTTAACGCCCTTCATAAACAAAAATTTGAGAGAGCAATCGTATTTCTTAACTTCAAATCAATGCAAGAGTCTGGCGCACATTTGTGGCGCGCATTTCTAAATCTTTTTGCATTTCTAAATCTTTTTGCGCCAAATAAGAAGTAATTACATGAATAAGAAGTAATTACATGTCTTCAGCTCGTAAGTATAGCCTCGAAGAGTTACAGAAAGTAGTTTTGAACTGGCGTCAATAAAACAATTTATATCTTAGAGAGCAATCATGTTTCTTGACTTCAAATCAGTTCAAGGTCAAATCAGCTTAAAGTTTTGGCGCGCATTTGTGGCGCGCATTTGTGGCACAAATTTCTAAATCTTTTTTTGCACCAAGAGAGGAATAAAATCATCATTTGTAAATATTCGTGAACATAGATGGCCTCGAAAGCAAATATAATCTAGTTTTCAATTGGCGTCAATATGTGTTTTCTTTTTTTTAGTAGGTTTTGTTTACTTCAAACGTTTAGAAGTTTTGGCGCGCGTCAGTAATCAAACGAACAACGCTTTGAAAAGAAAAGATTTCTGGATAACCCTTAGATAGCAGGGAACGAAAGTAAATCATACTTCTATCTACTTAATTTACTTACCATCCTGATGATGACACGGGTGATTTCGCAGTCCATAACATTCCTTTCTTAGAGCAAGAAGCTTCTACCAAGATCCGAAGAGTCTGTGCAAGGTTAAGTTGATTGCAGCCGATCTATATGGCATGCTTATTCGCTGACGTTTGTGAGGCTTACTGGCTGCTTCCTACACATATTGTTTTAATGAAGAAATTGATTGGAAGATGTCGGTTCATTTTTATTCAAGGTTGAATGCAAGAAAGAAAAGTTGTACATTAGTTTTGTGAGTTTTCATAATGTTGGGTTATTAGCATAGCGTGAACATTGCGGACTCAGTAGCCGTTGGTTAAGGGTTTAAACGTTTACTCTGACATATTCAAACGGTTTTCTTTGAAAAAAATATCGTTGAAAGCTGTATTACTCGATCGGTGCGTTTGAATAAAAAAACACTTTAACGGTCTCTGGGTTTCATCCTGTTGATAATGTCGTTAAAAAGTCTACTCTTTGATTGATGCATTTAAAATCTGAGCGGTTTGACGGCGTCTTACCGTAATCCGATGAAACTGTTTTTAAAAATTGTATCATTCGACTGGTACCTTTAAAATCTGGACTAGTTTGATAGCGTCTAGGTTTCAAATTTAACTGGGTTTTACTGCGTCCTGTTGTCTACCAAAACTGACGATAAAAGGAGCGTGGGTGTCTAGGATTTTCCATTCAACTTCGACAACATGAGAGGACAAGTCAAGTTTAACCCTGAAGTCCAGTGCGCTGTTTTCACTACGCGAAGGATGACAAATCGATTCCTTGAACATTTTCCAGCTACGTCGTTGGTTGACGAAGACGAAATGGCTTCACGCCGTTCTGAATTTCAACTGGCAAACCTCGCAGGAAAGAGGGCCTTACACAAACACCATTTATCGCGAAAGAAATGTCGCCTTCGAATGCTTCAGGATATCATGGATGCATTTTGGACCGTTTACGAACAAGAAGCTTGGAATAGATTAAATGAGGCAGTTGGAAATCGTGACGTGACGGTCAAAGATGTGGAGGTATTTGCGCTCGAAGCTATTTTCTCTGTAAATAAAATTGTGAAGTTATGGCGTGAAAAATTAATGCTGATGTCTCCGATAGTGGAACAACATGAAATTATTCCGTTTCACGATCGTTGGGTTCAAAACCAATTTAAAGATCAAGAAAACGTCGAAGAAATGCAAACAAGATTGCATACGAAAGCGAACACTTCAAATAACTGGCTTACTGAGCTCGTCAATGAAATGCTTGTTTCCCCAGACACTCCACCAACACCAGAATTCAACACTGAAAGAGTCACAGAAGCGTTAACGGAACTCGAATTTCTTCATCCTGAGATATTTAAAGACCTGAAATCTGTAGAAGAATCGACGCCAGGTGAACAGACCTCATTTCTGAACACGTCACTGAGCGAAGAGTTTGAGACGTTTGAAACTGACGACAACACACTAATACAGGCTATAGAAGAATTGGAAGAAAAGGAGCTCGGGGACGCCATAGAAACTTGGGACTACGGTTACCTTCTAGACGATGAGGTTATAGTAAATAGATCACGTTATTTTGCAGTGCGCACCAATATAAACCTAAGCTCTTTCCTATCATTATGAAAGCATCCACCATTTTGAATTTATTAGATATCAGCCGTGTTGAATTTACTACACATTTATTACACATCCCTCATTTTGAATTTATTAGACTTCCGTTATTTTGACTTTAATAGACGCTCACAATCACGTTTACCTTTCGGTATGTAACTTTACCTTAATGTTACCGCTTTGAAAGACTGTAAGTAAACTTCGTGTTTTTCTCCCTTACTGTAATTTTATTATTATTATAGCTAGAAGATGAGGACTGTTTAACGGCGTTTAATCAATTCGGTGCTGGCAATAATGTTTGGAAATATGACAAACCCTATACTCTTCGTTAAATGACCAGACGAAAATTGCTTAAATTTAATACCACTGGCATCGATTATCACCTCACTTTGAAACCGCAGTCAAATTGAGTGCCCCTTATGGATCAGCTCGAAGAGATCTTCGACTCTATGGTTGACGAAAGATGACGAAATGACCACCGGAATGGCAGACAATGACTTCTTCCGCTTTGTTTTGCAAAGCAAATCGCTGGAGTACCCTATATCCTTGCCATTCATGCCTCGCCACGAGTTAAATGCTGAACGAATCATGAGAGAAGTGCAGCGTGTGTTACAATCGAATGAAAACGTCAACCTACAAGATGGAATGCAAGTTCATTTGGTTCACGTAGGCATGCCACAGGGTGGAGTTGCCTCTCGTAAAAGGAAGCATTATGGATTCAAATTGTCCAAGTTTCTTGATACTAAAAAAAAGCGTCATTCGAATTCGAAATAACTATTTCCTGTGCCTTGCTCGCGCTTTGGTTACAGATATGGCTCGACAAGAGAAACATCCTGACTGGAACTCTATTCATCTGGGACCTCAGTGGCAAAGCATCTTGGCCAAAGAGCTACATGAGAAGGCTGGTGTTCCAGAAAGTCTCTGTGGCCTTCCGGAGGTCACGAAATTCCAGCAAGTCATCGAAGATTACCAGATCATTGTCCTATCCGCTGAACACTTCAATGCCATTGTCTTTGAGGGGCCCAAGAGAGAGAAGCAAATTTATTGTATCTTTGCAATAACCACTATGATGTCATAACGTCAGTATCAAGCTTTCTCGGAAGAAACCATTGGTGCCTTGATTGCAAGTAGGGTTATGATAGGAAAGAAGACCACCGCTGCAGCAAAGCGTGCAAGTGTTGTTTTACGGTGGGTTGCCAAGGCGTGACTGAAAATGCTCCATGGCGAGAGCGTGGTCAATGTCATAGAATGTTTGCTGGAGACGAATGTTATACCAACCATTGTCAGACCAACACAGAAAACCAGTCGGTGTGTCAAAAACTTTACAAGTGCAAAAACTGCGACAAAGTCATGTCACACCGACTAAGAAGACCTGACGAGCACTTGTGTGGAGAAGTGATGTGTTGGAATTGCGACGAGTATGTCGATCCAAATATTCACCGATGTTACATGAAACCAATAGAGTCTAATGAAGAAAAGAAGAAAAAGAAGAAACAGCAGAAAAACAGACAAAAAAGGCAACGACTCACAGAGCAATGTTCAACGAAGAGGTAGAAGAAGAAGAAGAAGAAGAAGAAGAAGAAGAAGAGGTTGATGAAGGGGATGTCGATGAATATCAAGAATATTTATTCTGTGACATTGAATCTCGACAAGATGAACACCATCATATCGCAAATCTCCTTATAGTACAGGATGAAACGGGGCTTGAAACAATGTTCAAGGGCGATGACTGCGTTTAAGAGTTTACTTCATGGTTGTAAGACGGAACCCATCAAGGAGCTATCGTGATTGCCCATATGACGGGTTTTTATTATGTGAACATTTTTACAAAAAGCTCTTGCAGCCCAAGTTGATATTGAGCGGAGCCAAGGTCATGTCCATGGAACTGAAAGAAGCTGAAATCAAGTTCCGCGACTCTCTTAATTTTCTACCAATGCCCCTGAAAGCCTTAACAAAAACCTTTGGTCTTACAGAACTAAAGAAAGGCTACTTCCCTCCTTTCTTCAACCGGAAAGAAAATCAAACCTACGTTGGCGCTCTTCCTCCCGTTGAAGACTATGATCCTGACAACCTGAGTGATAAAAAAAGAACGGAGTTCCTGGCCTGGTACGAAGAGTTAAAGAATGAAGAGTATTTGTTTGATTTTGAGCAAGAAATAGAAGAATACTGCATTAGCGATGTGGACATTCTGAGAAGATGCTACTTGAATTTGAAACAGGTTATGAAGGATCCATTTAAGTATTGTGTCACAATCGCCTCAGCCTGTAATCGTGTTTTTAGACAAGAATTTCTAAAGGAAGATACCATCGGCCTCATCCCTTCTCAAGGTTACCAGCCAGCTAGAAGGTATTCTGTTATGGCTCTGAAATGGCTGGCATGGGTTCACCGGCAGACGGGAGATCACATTCTGCATGCTTTAAATGGGGGTGAACAACGCATTGATGGCAGCTTTGTAGATGGCTCTGATCCTCTCAAGGAGACCGTCTACGAATTTATGGGGTGCATGTGGCACGGTTGTGAAAAGTGCTATATGCCTGACACCTTGAACCCTATCAACAGTACCAGCATGGAAAATCTGAAGGAAGGTACCATTCGTAAGATTGAACGGTTCAAGAAACTTGGTTACAACGTGGTGGTTCAATGGGAATATGGATTTCTTCAACAGCTGGAAATAAATCCCGATACGAAAGCCTTTGTACAAAACCTGAAGTTTGGCATACCATTAGAACCTCGTCATGCCTTTTTTGGGGGAAGAACCAATGCTGTTTGTCTACTCAAAGAAGTTACTGAAGGTCAAAAAAATCATTATGTTGACTTCACACCCCTGTACCCTTGGACAAACAAGTATTGTGAAATTCCAATCGACCATCCTGAAATTCTGACAAGCGAGGAGTTAGCCGAGCGCTCACCCCGTGAGTTCTTTAGTCTAATCAAGTGTGACATCCTACCTCCCACTGCTTTGTTTCAACCTGTCCTCCCATACAGAGCTCAAGGAAAATTGATGTTCCCACTGTGCAAAACATACGCAGAGAACCTTCAGCAATCTCCCTGCGAACACAGCGACGATGATCGTGTATTGTCTGGGACATGGTGCTCTATAGAAATCAATAAAGTATTGGATTTGGGGTACCGCATGGTTCGAATGGTGGAGGAGTGACATTTCCCTATGACGTCTTCCAAACTGTTTAGAGGTTACATTGACAATTTTCTAAATATCACGCAAGAGGCGAGTGGGTGGCCCTCCTGGTGCACAACAGAACAACAGAAGAAACAGTACATTCGAGAATATGAAAGGAAGGAAGGAATAAAGATGGATCGCGCCAAGATAAAGAAAAATCCAGGCCTACGCTCGTTGGTAAAACTCATGAAAATTCGGACAGCGTGACAACATGCCTCAAGTGGAACTTGAAAAAGATGCAGAACGACTCTTCCGACTTCTCTCCTGCCAATCGACACAAGTCAAAAATATTCAGTTTGTCAACGATGAATGTATAGAAGTTTATTACACTCAAGGATTTGTTTCCACTTCCGACAAAAACCAACGTGGTGATTGCCGCTTTCACTATCGAACTTGACGATGATGACTACATCATTACGTTTGTCTCTCGAGGGCCAAAGAGCTATTCCTACCAGACAAAAAATGGAAAATCAGTCTGCAAAGTAAGAGGATTCACTCTCAACCACCGTGGATCCCAGAAACTCAACTTTGCAGCCAGGTGTTCTCAAATCTGCCACCCAAATGGGGAGCCAATCTACTTAGAAAACCCACACTTCATCAAACGTGACGCGAAAACAAAAAGGATACACGCAGTCAAATTGAGAAAGAAGTACAACCTAGTTTATGATAAACGGGTTGTACAGGGCGTCGATACATTTCCCTATGGATACCATTGAACAATTTGAAAATGAATCGAAGCCTGGTGGTTAGGGATGGCTATAGGGACAGGTTGGAGGCCGACAACTTTACCATTGCAAACTTGCAGCCAACATGAACAAATTGCATTTTTACTTGGTACGTGGGTGCACCAACGCGCTTGTATCAAGTAGTAGCCTGATAAATCGTCTAAATCGTGGCCGGAACTTCTGAGGGAATTGGAGCCGATGAATTGGGGACGTTTATTATGCTTTTATGCCTACATGGAACATTGTAACGTAACTTTTAGTGAACAATATGAACTTCACAAAGTATTATGTGCTACTTATCCAGACCATTATCCTTCTGCCTGGTGGATGCTTAGGCAAGTTATAAATTTGAGGTAAAAAACATATTGTCATCATTTACACGACAACCATGGGCAACTTCACAAGTCGGTTGTGTCAGACTCCTGTTCCTAACTTATCGTTTAGAGAAATGTGTCAGAGGATGTGCTATTTAGTTGTCTGTCGCGATAGTCAAGTGCACATCGATTACTGCGATGCCTCTGACGAAGAAGACGAACAGCAAGACCGTAAACAAGAAGAATTCTGAGAAGAAAATCGATCAACTTTTAGAGAAACTGTACTATGAACGCGATCGTCCTTCGGCTTTGGGTGGTGTAGAAAAGATGTATCGAGCAGCACGTCACTATGGACTAAAACGATCACAAGTAATGCACTGGTTACAGCAACAGCCTGGCTACACCCTTCATAAACCAGCTCGCAAAACGTTTCCTCGCGACAAAGTGTTTGTCAACGGTCTAGACGAACAATGGCAGTGTGATCTTTGCGATTTAACAAGTCTGAGCCAGTGGAATCGTGGAAATAAGTACATACTCACATGTATAGATGTCCTGTCCAAGCATGCATGGGCAGTGGCCATGAAAACAAAAACAGGATCTGCATTGGTTGCAGCCTTTACAAAAACATTTAAACAAGAACGGAAGCCTGAAGTGTTACCATGTAACCATGGTATTCGTCATTTTGTCACGTACAATGAGACAAAAGCCCAAATCGTAGATAGATTTAACCGAACTGTGAAGCAATTAATGTGGAGGATGTTTACCACCAGCAGGTCCTACCATTACCTAGACAAGCTCGATAGTTTGGTCAATGATAACAACAATCAGAGTGTACATCGGAGCATACAAATGAAATTCGCCGATGTGACTGTTTTTAATGCTCAAGACGTATGGAAAACCTTGTATGGTAGGCAGACTCCATCCAAAAAGTATAAATTCAACTTAGGTGATCAAGTCAAGATCAGTAAGTACAGGAAAGTCTTTGAGAAAGGATACCTGCCGTCTTGGACCGAAGAAACCTTTACAATTACACAGAGGCTACCACGAAATCCCCCAATCTATCGCTTGAAGGAGGCAAACGATGACTTGATTCAAGGAACATTTTATGAAACCGAGTTACAGAGAGTAATCCAGAAATCCAATCATCTGTTCTGCATTGAGAAAAGTTTGAAAACCCGAGGAAAAGGAGGAAAGAAAGAAGTGTTAGTGCATTGGAAAAGCTGGTCGAAATCATACGATAGCTGGTTGCCCGCTAGTCAATTGGTTTCCCTTGAACAACCATGATTCAAGATGATGACTTTTACGTTATACTACCAAGTAATGCCAACAGCAATATGTTGCCAACCAATACTGAATCATTTTACCGCGTAGCGTTACCTCCACAGATCCATTTAAAAGATGAAGAAGATTGAGAGGTTGGACTTCATCATGTAATTTATCCGTTTTCCTGGTTTGAAGTACCTCAGGAATGTGATCATCCACATCTTCTCTTCAGAAAATTTGGTACCCAAAAAATATACCCGGTGACCTTACCTGTAGGAAGATATCAAACAGCCTTGGACATTGTAGACGGAATGCTGAGGAGTATGAGTCCCCAGTACTTTAAAGTTAGTGTGGATGACGAATGGAACATTACTATCACAACTCACAATGTTTGGGTCATGGTCGCAACAGCGGTCGCTCAAGGTCTAAGATGGGTAACCAATGAGAACAAAATACGACAAAGTGCCCTGTATGAGTTAAAAATTCATTCCTCTGTGAGAACTATGCCTGGATCGGAGTACGAATGGTGTGTACTGTCTCGTCGATCATCGGTCACCTTTTCTGACACTTTCATTATACCCTCAGGAGTTTCGTTCGGTCACTGCAGACATACAGTAGTGCAAGTGCAAACTAGTCTGATAGAGCCACGTCAAGTGGCTGAAAAACGTTTGCCACTGTTACACGAAATGGTGGCGCACGGTCTGTTCCGAGAGACGTTGCTGGAAGAACCAGGACGGATTAATTATTTTCCATTACGAGCCAAAACATTCCAGACTATTGACATCTACTTAACAAGCGTTTGTGGACAGTTACACTGCACTTAAGACGACCTGTAAGATGAGCAATAGTTTTCATATTGTGGTAACCAGTGACGCGAGCACTGAACGCCATCCTGAAAATAAAGCTGTCAGTTTTAAAAGGCAGCTTCCCAATCAACTGCCTTTGAGTGAGGACTGGGGAGTCGCGATGACGCACATCGTCCACCCTCATACATAGCAAAATGTCCGACTGAATCAAGTGTCTTACCTGCTAAGCTATCGCGTTGATTCATCGTGGAAGTTACCGATTTATCTTCCAAGTGGGACTTACCAAAGACTTGAGGACTTAGTCAAGGGTATGGTGACGGGACTTCATAGTGCGTTTCTGGACATTCATCGTAAAAGTAGGAAAACCATCCACCATATAGGAGGACACGAATGTTTCTACATCAATCCAAAAGCTGGACATTACTATGAGTTTACTCTACCTCCAGGATTTCAAGTAAAATTACCCAAGAATCTAGCTAGAGCGTTAGGGTACCTGAGCCATGAGGATCGTGTACCGGCCCTTTATCTGATCACTGGTCCTACTTCTGTACAGCTGAATGAGGATCAGAGCATGACCCTGAAAGCAACTACTATCGCCATGAGACGAAATGATGAATTGGTGTGGGGTATACTGAGTCAGTCTGAGAACAATAGTACTGCGAGGTCAACCTGGTGACATGATCGCTGAAGAGATCAAAATACCTACCTATCATCGACTCCGTACCTCGATCTTTTCTGCACTGGAGATCAATATAAGGGGTGACACTGGTCAGATGATATCATTTGCGTCTGGTGTTGTGCGAGTAACATTACATTTCCGACGTCGTGCAATTCTATAAAATGATTCTACCGATGAATCATCAGTTTTATCCATACCATCGGCAAGCGATCCCGTTTTCTCAACGAGGTAAAGGAGACATCAGTATATTTGGAGGATCACGTCCTTACGGTCAAGGAGGCAATGGGCTGGGTGGAATGTTTCGTTCGCTCTTTCGTACAGCTACACCCTTTCTCAAAACAACAGTCAAGAAAGTAGGAAAACGAAAGCTCAATACCGGATTGGACACGGGAATTCAAATTGCTCAAGACGTTCTCCATGGTCAACCTGTAAGAAAAGCTGCCAAATCGAGAGCAATGGCTGCGGGTAAAAGTTTCCTGACAGGTGCCCTTAAGGACATTACGCAACAAGGTCGTGGGAGAAAAGTACTTAAACGCAAGCGGAAAGCTGTTCCAGTCAGTTCACGTCAGACCAAGAAACGGAGAACATGAACCGCATAGTTCAGGACGATTTTTCACTGAATATGGCCTCAGCACATCCGCTCTCTGTTCCCGGTGAAAACTCAAGCTTACAGTTGTTCCAAGTACCCGTCACTGATGTTTCGATTGTGAAAAGTAAATGGGTTGATTATGAACCTGTTCAAAGCGGAACCAACCCTATTGAATTTGTCATCAAGCCTCTATCAGATTACATCGACATCAACAAAACAGAATTGAGAATAGTGATAAAGATCACCAAAAATAATAATGGAGGGAACATCACACCTGGAAAAAAGTATACATTATTTAACCATACTCTTCATTCCCTTATCGAGCAGTTCACCACTCAAGCCCACAATACATACATCAAGACCTTCCTTAATTTCACTGAACAGGCCAAAAAATCTTATTTGACCAAAGCACTATACTACAAAGACACGGCAGGACACATGGATGAAGTGGATAATACTTCAGAAAATAACTGGGGACTCATGAAGAGAGGTTCCTTTACTGACGGAAGTGCTGAAGTAGGATTGGTTGGTGTACCCCTCTGCGATTTGTTTAACACTAATAAGCTGCTGTTGGACTAAATAGAAATCAAGATCAAGGTTGATATAAACAGTAACGAGCTTGTTTTGATGTCTGGAGAAGAAGCCAACGATTGCAAGTTTAAAATAATGCCAAGCACTCTAAGAGTCCGTACGGTACGAGTGGCAGACAGCAGAAAACTGGAGCATGTTAGTATTATGCAAGGTCACGCGGGACAAAAAGCGCTGCCTGCAATTTATACTCTAACAAGGACCCCTACGCACGCCAGGATCATCCCTAGTGGCGTCCTGAATCATACAGAGACGGATCTATTCAATGGTCTTATTCCTCAATGCATCATATTTGGAATGGTGCGGATGCTTACCATGACAGCCTGGCAAGAAATCATTTCAACTTCCAGCTGTTTGATCTAAATGCTGTACGAGTGACCGTCAATGGTGAAGAAATCCCTTACTCGGTCATCGACTTGA
>Ga0126343_10001093_pt1:2500-12092 | contig 12092 bp, 7 predicted proteins | sample Cyp2metagenome_FD_92531 | JGI IMG/M metagenome (GOLD analysis project Ga0126343, IMG submission 92531) | Coral microbial communities from Lord Howe Island, Old Settlement Bay, Australia - Cyphastrea 2 metagenome | ecosystem: Host-associated > Invertebrates > Cnidaria > Coral ... | reverse complement strand
TCTATTTGTCGCCAACAGTTTGCCAACGTGTTTGTCGACTGTTTCTGCGCCGTTCACACACACCAACTTGAGTTTGCCAACACGAGTTTGCCAACTTAAGTTTGCCGTGTGTAGGCCGCTTAAGACCTTCAACATGCAATAAAACAAGAAGAACATGTTTTCTAGTAAGTTTGAGTTGAAACAAATGTTCTGCTTCAGTAAAAAAAAAACACACTCTAGCTGAGTTAAAATATTATTCATATCAATTGCAATCTACTGGTAACGTGGCAACCAACAACAAGAACTTTAAAACTGACGCAAACCTTGCTCCCTAGACGTTTATTGAGAGGCTTGACAACGCTGCTCGACAGAACTCCCGTCACAAGTACAACCAAAGGAAAATAAGCAATAGATTCCTGTACAACAGCAACAAGAAGACGTTTTACAATGGTAAATACAAAGCATCAGGGGTATTACTAAATCTACGTTTTCCAAAGTAGCATTTTGGACCATTTTGCACTCGTCCTTGCCTTTACAAAACAGATCTGTGAGTTGAAACCTTTCGGGCTGTCCTTCTCTAGCCTTAACATGTATACATGTAATGTCTCAGTATTTCTTTAGAAAGACACTTCACCAACGATACATCGTTTATTACATATTTTATGTTGAAGAGTAACTGGCGTCTGTGGCGTATCATGATAAAGGTATTTGATTACAGCATTAACCTCGACTCACCACTGCAAAGCGCATTGTCTCAATCAGGTAAAGCGGCAGATAAGACTGTGAGACGTTTACGTACAGACGAGTACAAATGTACAAAGCTCCTATCTGAAATTTGAAAAAAAGCGTTGCACAGTTTTTAAATGAGTCCATTAACTGATAATAATGAAATATATTAATACAGTCGAAACCCTATTACAAGGCCACACCAATTAGGCAGCCGGCAATTAAAATCCCAATGATGGCTTTTCCATTGTTTCTCCCACTATTAAGCGGCCAACCGCTTTTAAGAGGCAGAGTCCATTTCCTGAGAGTGGCCGTTTACTAGGGGTTCGGCAGTGGTTATCAGGGCTGGATCAGCCGGAGGGTTTTTTATATTGATTATTAGACAAGCCTTAGAGTGAACGTGCAGTTCACCGACGGGACATACAGGATCCCGAATTCCGGGTTTCTGTCTAGAAACGTCTCACGATCGCCGGCGAAACGACGCGAGATATTAGCTCTGTTCACAATACCAATTACGTTAGCGAGGTAGTTTGAAATCAGTTGTCTCTTCAAAATGAGTTCAAAGCGTAATCCACAAATTGCAAAAACAAAAACCCTAAACCTTATTTAGTTAACTTAGTTTAGTTAATGTGAATGCAGAGCTCTAGGCTCTTCAAAGCTAGCAGCCCTCCATCACTATCGTAACGGAATAGTGCGCAATGGAGACGATGTGGGAGTCCGTTCGTTTTAAAACGAAAAAAAAATGTTATGGCAAAAATGGTGCTTACTTTGTATAACCCTGGGCTTTTTAGCCACTGTCGTTTACTCCTTCCACCACCTAAAATAGCACTTTTGTCGATAATTTCCTGTGAGGAGTTTCGAGTTTCTCCAGTTTCCACGGTTGTTTGAGATGCCGACAGTAGTTCATCGCCACCCTGCTTACTAGCTGCTATTTTGTTTTGTTTTTCATAGAGCGTCACCACCACCACAGGTGAGGCGCCACTTCTCCTGCTGGGAGAAGGCCGCTGATACACGGCTTGCGTCAGGAGAGCTGAAAGAAATACAGAATTGCTTGTTAGCATCTCTCAGTTACAGTGTTATAAAATACATAAAGCTGCCAAGACGCTACCTGGTCATAGTGAATTTATGCTTTATCTCTAACTTTCGCGATTACCTAGATGTGTCATCACTCCTTTCGGTCTAACAACTTGCTCATGCAGAGATACCAAAAATTCGCCTTCGTGGTCATTTAACGTTCATGTTCTGCTGGAAACAGTTGCGAGCTCTATAGTGCATGTGCATAGCCTTTGTTTTGCTTAAACCTTTCCGATGCTGTTGCCGTCAGCAAGTCAAGCCATGCGCGGCAAACAATCGTGAACTAAGAGTTAAACTTTGTCCGTTCATATTGCCTGGTAAAGCACATCGTTGCACCTTCCTGTCTAGATTCCTAAATTGAGAACTAGAGTAAGAAATTAATGAAATTTAACAAGTTCTTTGTTCATTTCTCAACCTTGATTAATAGAAATATTTCTCATTCACCATTTTTTTCGCTTCGATTCCGTTTAACATTTTTTCGTTTGTGTTTTCCATTTTTCTGTTCCTCCAGCCACACTCGTAATGCATCCGAAGGGGGCTCTTTGACACCAACGTGAAAAATGACGTTAAACAGTGAACCGGTGGCTGTTACAATCAAGCCAAGATACTGAAAAGAAGAGAGACGAAGATTAACCAGCGTTCAATGGTGTATGGGCTTGCTGCGTTTGCCGGCGCGATTTCACCTTGTTCGTAAGAGAAACGGCAGACTAACAGGGAACTTTAACTTCCTAGCCTACTATGCATGCAGAAGTAATTATGGTCATAAGAACATCTGCTATGGGGGCTGGTTCTTTACATACCCCTCCATTTCCTTTACCGCTAGAGGATTCTTCGATTTCGGCTACTTCCGTCGGGTCAAGGGACGAGAGAAAGCTCGCATATTTCATAGATTCAAAGCAGGGTTATTTCATTTAAACGCAAAATCAGTAATATCCAACTACCGCGTAATTTGGGAGCAGGAAAAAAATAAAAAGCTCCCGGGCAGGGTATATTGTATAAGATTAAAAAGAAGGGTTAAAAAAGGGCGGGTACTGATTCCAAACCTGGCTGAAATTCACTTTGAATTGGAGAATACAGTCAAAGTAGTACCAACCGCTCGAAGTGGAATGTATATCTTGATTTATTTGCTTGTTCGTTTGTTTGTTTATTTATTTATTTTTTTTGGAAATATAAAAACTCATTCACATTTGTTTGTGGACAACTGAAATAAATGAAGAATCAACAACCATTGATGGAGGGTCGTAGTGGTGGTTCTGAATTTTCAATTAATAAGTTAGATTTTTGGCATTTCTCAGCTATCAGTTAATCTGAATTTCAGCCCTTGTTATTGGCAGATCTCAACTATATCAATTACATGCCGCGTTTATTTGTCAGTAGACGGTACAAATTTTCTGACCCTCTTGACGTTGTAAAGTCAAAGCTGTCAACAGAGTATCTTCGAATTGCGTAATGGATTTTCGACAGAGGGAGAACACCAAAGACACCTACCATAAACTGTTTCCATGTAGTAGACGAAATATTAGACTCCGAACTTCTTCCTAACAGAATCCACGTCACACCAAATACGAAAATACCGCTAACAAACCTTAAAGCTGACCTGAAATAAACGTAAACACATCAATGATTCACGTGAATTTATATGCCTCAGGGCATTACTATTTCACTAGCTTCTAGATTTATCTCTGTCAGGTTTTCAGACGTGACCGTCGTGCTGGATTTGGTCTTTAATTAGGGAGCTTAAGCACAGACGTTTTTGAGCCACGGACGTCAACCGGAAGACGAAATTTCTCAGTCCTCTTCGACGCGTATTACTTTCTTTTCGTTGAAAATATCAAGTTGTAAATGCTAAAATGAGAGCAATGTAACTTAGTGGTCGGCCATGAAAACGTGCTAAAAGCAAGAACATAAACTTCCGGTTGACGTCCGTGGTTCAAAAACGTCTGTTCTTAAGCTCTCTATTCTGTCATTTTAAGACTCCGTCCGACACAGGGCTAGACCAGAGAAATTTGCAAACGCATCAAATGTTTTCCCTCAACATTACGCTGGAGGAATTCAAAAACGCAACAAACATGAACCAGTCATTTCTGATTTTGGATTTGTGGAAGAGGAAAACTCGAGCCGGGAAATTACATTATTATCTTGATGTCATCATTTCGAAAAGCTCCGTTTTTAAAATGTTTTCCGTACTAAAATGCGAAGCCGGCTAACCAGACCAATAAGCTTAGCTAGCCTAAAAAGCACTGCATGGTGCCATTTCGTCATTTCGCCTCGGCCTTTACTGAACCCATGATGAACTACCTAATCGCGTTCACACCATCACTCACAAATGCTCAAAGTGCCACTATGATCATAATTTCGATACCCATTTTTTTGTACATTTTCGTACACAAAAGGTCTTGCCTAAATATCTTGGCAAATTTCAATCTACAACGAAAAAATTAGAATTCGTGTTTTTTGGGACCTAAAGTTGAGGGAATTCAGGGCCTAAATTAATTTTACCCGTTTCAAGTCTTGGCTGGTCATTTTCTCAAATCCTCAACCAATTAATTATGCAAGACTTGGAACAAGAAAGATTAAAAGGTCTAAAACCCGCAGTTCTAGTGTTCGTAATAGATTGCAATTTGGCAAGATATCGAGTATTTCATCATAATAGCACTTTTAAGTTATAACAATACAAACATTTTTTTACATTAGTATGTTTGTAAATATTGTTGTTTCAAAACGAGTCACGTGTGGGTTTTACGACAGAAAATTGAGCTTTAATTTTCAACTTGTTTCTGCGTGTGTTAATCTGACTAGACAAGCCTAAAAAGGAACTTGAATAAGTTGGTGGACGCAGGATCAAAACAACCTTATGACTTGCTCAGGGTGGAAATGTTTCGATCGATCACGATTCGAGAAGTAACCCGCTTGATGTGAAGGTTTTTTTTAAGCCTGGTGTGGATCTGTTCTTATTGTGATCACTTGTTTGTTCCTCTTTCTGCTCAACAGCAACGGACAATACGGAAATTACGACTACCGCTAGGGAAATTGAACTTTTTCAGACTACCCCCGGGGGAGGGCACCCCTGAAACATTGTGTGAAGGTGTGCGGATCGCTTCCCATTTTATGACAAAAACTGGTCTACGACTTTCCAAAACCCTATTTATGACCTGACCCTAAAATTAATTCCCTGTTTCAGACCTGCCTTATTATTAGTTCTCTAGTTCAGACAAGTGTTTAACGTAATTTATAAACATAATTTGTGAAGGGCTTTTGCTGATTTTCTTCTCTTTCTATAATGATAAAAAAGTGGCTTCCTCTTAAAAAGATACCCCCATCAAGACTATAGTGCAATCACCAGTATCGTATTTATGACCAAAATGTCCAAACTCGATACACTATGTACGAGCTAAACGACTGAAAACCCTACCTTTCGGGGCCACACAAACCTACATTGATGCATTATTTGGGATAGTATAAGTGAAACACAGATTGTTAATTTGCAAAAGCTCCAAAACCGTGCACCGCGAATAATAACTGGTGCTTCCTATTTGCAAAGATCTAGTGACGTTCTTTGTGAATTAGGCTGGATGACATTACAAACAATGAGAAAACGTCAAAAAGCCATTTTCATGTTTAAAATACTGAATGGTCTCACTCCCCCTTACCTATCTGAAATGTTTACCCATAGCGCCTCTTTTCATGATTATGGACCGCGATCTTCCAGAACGAATATTAATCTTCCGCTCCCCAAAAGTCGCACAGATTTTTACAGAAACAGCTTTGCATTTACCGGAGCAAAAACCTGGAATGATTTGCCAAACAGTCTAAAGGAAGAAACTTCGCTAAAAAAGGTTCATGAGTAAGCTAGACCATTACTATCAGCTGATCAGCACCAGCAAACTAGTTCTAGAACATTAAGCTTTTTAATAGTAAATACCTAACCTGTATTGCGTACGGATTTTATGTAAACCAAATTTTAATATTGCTGTATATTTTAATTTGATAAAATGCCGTATTTAAACAAACGGTTACATCCATCTATCCCGCTACCCGCCCCCTCCCCGAAAACGCTAAGTTACCGAGATTTTTTCTCTCGAGCAGAGCCTGTTGCTGTAGGGGAGGAGAGGGTTCCCTGACTCCAAGGCCAAAATAAATTAATTGTTCGGGACGAGATTTCTTTTGTTATATTCCCCTGAACTTGAATTTCAAAATAGATATGCAAATTGCAGTCGTTGTTTCAAAACCAAACAACAACTGCATTTTTCCTCAAAGTCCACTGGATCGGAACTAATGCTTCGCACATGTCTCGCATCTGAAGAGAAAAAAAATGCAGCCATCATTTGAAGCCTCCGTTGAGCGAATCAATATCGTCAACAAGAGGGTCATTTCGCAGATGAGCTGCCGTGACTCAATGCTGGGGACCCGCAAAACATTGCCTCGCCACAGCAATTCTTTAACGGTGTTTCTAGTCATGTACATTACGTCGCATTCAGGACAGATTATGATTACAATCATTGTACAAAAAAAAAAGCTGATTGAATTCTTGCCAAATTTCCAGCCCAATACACTCAACCCTTCACTGAGTTAAGTGTTTGTAACAGAAGCTTTTACAGTAGCAATCATGGGACAAAGCGACATCCAAGGACAAACCCAAAACGGGTCAAACAAAATGATAACTATAACTTAACATGGGAGATCGAGCATACTAAAATTATGACCAATTTAACATGTTCAATTGTCATCACTCAGACTAGAGTGGACGAACATTATTCAGATATGCTGTTGTACTGTGCTGAGTAAATATCTTTTGATAAAAAGCGAACGTTGCTGTCACCGTGAATAATTATCAAACAATATTCTCACCTTATAGCATTCAATTCGACTTTTTCTGATTCCCTGATGGCGATCTCTGGAATAAGTGAAAGATGACTAATTTGAACACAGCCCCAACCAAACTGAAACACAGCCGCGATACTGATATAATATGCAAGCTTCAGGGAATCGCTTGCTTCGGCGCCAAGAAGCTGAGTGAACAGAAGAGGAAAGGAGAAGCTCACACAGATTGACCCCAACAGATGCCAGATTTTTCTTCGCCCATAACGACACACAGTTTTGTCGTTAAGGATGGCCGTAACCGGTGTGCAGATTCCATCCGTCAGCTGCCCTGCCATGACAACTATTCCCGTGTGTCTGTTTGACAGGCCAGCAACTTTGGTTAAGTAAATAATGAGGTAACTGAACCAAGCATTTGCAGCAAGGTCGTTCAGAATATGACCAACGCCATAACAGAACTTTTGACCGCTTCTTAGCCTATTCTCTTGGGATGTCTTTTGTTGAGATTTTTTGCAGATAAAACAGTTTAACAAACGGCCCATTGCTTAGCGTTGTAGCTACGACCTGCAAATAATTACGGCCAACAAACAGGGAAAACTCCTTCGCGACAAATTAAAATTGTAATGCTCGCGGACACTCAATGCAAAGGCCACTTGTTGCGTCATAAACGGATGTGTGACACAAGTGTGTCTCACGCGGGGTGGCGTGATCCGGTTTCCGCGCACTTGCCGTGAATTGAACAGATGAACAAAACTGCCAGTCAACTGATGTAAATCAATCGGGTTTGTTTTTGAATGTTTTAATCAAAGGTCACAGAGATAAAGCTTAGCTGGAGCGTACTAAATCGAGTGAACTCGCGACCCGGAAAGATTTTAACTGGAGGTATATCAACTGATGAAAATATTATCATAGATCTGTTTGTAGCTATTTCATTTTCAGGTTTGTTCTGCCTATTTACTCTTTCTTTTCATCTGACACTGCTGATAGTGCCAAATTTCCATGTGGACGTAAATATCAGTCAGGGTTAACCTCTTGGATAGCGCCCTCCAAGGACGACTGAAATTTTATACTTTTATGGGACGGTTGAATTCTACAAGACGTTCCATCCTACAAAGTTGTTAGTATACGAGGATTTATATCAATCACTCTAGTCGGATACGTCCAGCATGCGAGTGAAGCTGTGATTGAATATCTCCAGCACATTTTCGTGTGAGTCCTAAGCGTAATATTCTTATCACAACATTTATAGGAACAGTCCATTAGTTTTAAGTTGTTGGTATTATATAGACGATATATAAACATAAATTACTTCAGTTTCTGAAGGGTTGAGTTTCTTTTGAGTAGCCTTTGAACTACCCAAAGAGTGTAATACTGAATCGATAAAAAGCAAAGTATAATGTCTATCATAATTCGTATATAGAACGTGATCATTCATGCAAATTTGCATTTATTTTGTTCAAGAGTCATTTTTTCCTCAGGCGCCCCGGAGCGGGCAAAAAAAAATCGCAAAACTTTACCCAGGGCCTCCCCATTACGTTAGGGCTTTTTCAAAACCCTTACTCTTATAATTACTTTGCTTGCCATCTCGACGAACTCACTAAAAAAATACTTTCCATGGAAGATATGGCTTAAGTCTTTGTGAGACTGGAATGATTGATGTCGTACATTTGAAGCCTTATCGGCTTATGTCATTTGACAGTCCGTTGACAGATCTTCACGCTACCTGAAAAGCGGCACGCACCACTACCAAGCCTGTAGATTTTTCGGAACAGTTTCAATAAAAAATAAAAGTACAACTAGAAGACTGCCACCACTCTCTAAACCGTAAGTCTCTAAGTCTCGTTTTCCCAAACTACCTAAATCGCAGGAATCACTGAGTGTTTTTGTTGTGTGGACGTGGCATCACTCATGTCGCTCGCGCGCTAATATATGATGCAATAAACCGCGCTAAATGTTGCCTTGACAACGGCCACCTGGGGTCAAGAGGAAAGATGCTGCTGTAGAAAGGTCGCTGCTGTCTAAGGGTGGCCGTTGTCGCGAGGTGGCAGTTAGCCAGCAGAGATGCGACTCTATACGAAAACGGCAAAAATTGCCTCTGATCTTGTTTCGTTCTAAACTAGAAATAAAGAAAACACCCTTATTCACAGCAACTGTCTTTATTCTCAGTTAAGTTTGAAATAATTAAGAACAAATATTAATAAAGAACACCATTTTGCATTTTCATTTCATTTTTGCCGTCCACGCGATACACTGTAGCGAAAATCAATTTATCTTTACGGCTGGCAGTCCCTTACTATAATTCTGTAAGGATATGAATTTGCATTCGCGGAATCAAGGCGAACTAGTGTTATTTTACAAAATTTCAATGGTCTCAATGAAAAACGGTCAAATGGAAAAACGAGCAGAAGATAGCCTTTCACTCCGCACGGACGTGTTCTGACCTATCAGTCGCCTAAAATGTACATATCAAGGAGTGGGGAAACACCTCAATTTTTCAACTTTTTTTGCTTAAATTTTCATGGACACACAGTACCTGAAATGTCGGCTGTTAACGAGTTTAAAAGCAGTCCCAAAATCTGTTATCACGCTCTATAGAAAACATCAGTCGGCCTTAATCAGTTCAGTTCAGCAGAGTAACTAATCAGTGCCCTATAATGTGCCACCCCCCATCATAGGTCCATTTTAGGTGATCAAATGCCCCCACCCCGGAGAAAATTACAATGTTACGGTTCAGTTAACTTTTCGGTAGCTTCTATTATGCCCGTGAAGCTGTGTATGTAAATAGGGTTAAATAGACGACACCAAAGAGAACCAAGGTCTTTCCCGGAACTTTCGAAAACTAAAAGTAATTGGAAACTGAAGCAAGAAAGTGAAGCGAGCGGCAGAAACTGTCCATTAATTACACCATACGGCAGCTTGTTTCCCTCCTGTTACCGCTACGTTGTAGGAACGGATTCATCACTTATGTTGTCCTTGACGCGAATCACGGAGAAAA
>Ga0126343_10001092_pt1 | contig 12095 bp, 5 predicted proteins | sample Cyp2metagenome_FD_92531 | JGI IMG/M metagenome (GOLD analysis project Ga0126343, IMG submission 92531) | Coral microbial communities from Lord Howe Island, Old Settlement Bay, Australia - Cyphastrea 2 metagenome | ecosystem: Host-associated > Invertebrates > Cnidaria > Coral ... | reverse complement strand
CTTAAAGACATTGTGGTCTTATTCGCTAAAGAAGCCCGATTTTTCAGATTTAGGGTGTTTGTTCGGGCTTGTTCTCTCCTAAACGAAGTCGGTGACCCCCCATTGTTTTTACATTTCTAACATAACTAACTCATCAACTTTAAATGGTAAAAGCCTCAGAGAAAAATCAATGTTGGAAAATTTTCGCGCGAACGTCCTTAAGGTCCCTAACAACGCGAAATGACAAAATTCTGTGCCATTTACGGAACGTGGACGATGACGGCTAATTTTTCGCATTCCATTTGGAACTGTACAATGTCGTTGCATATTTATTCACAACCTGAGCCATTGGCGTACTGAACAGATCTAGACATTCGCGAATTACGCTTGTAAAATATTAATTCATTTTTTACTGGGCGTCGTCCTCGGCGGTCGTGGTCGTTGTTGCTTAAGCTCCCTACTGCTTGGACTGACTTAGCTTATGAACCACTCAGTTAAAACAAAAACTCTGTCCTAGGTGGAATGTGGAAAATGGGTAGATATAACAGCTTTTTCTGAGCCTCCAAAATGGACAAAGATCTAAGTTGTTTTTAATCAGAACTGAAGTTATGTTCTCTAAATCAAAGTTGATACATCTTATATTGGAGTTATATTATAGTTCAGATATCTTTTGTTGATACAATTTTATCAAAGTTATTACGGAAGAGATGAGACGATTATGGCGAAACTATGATAGTGATGACGTAACAGTCCTACGTAAGACAAATGACGAACACTTAACCTTAATTATTTTAGATCTCTTCCCAGTTTGATTGTTTAAGGTGAAAGCCCCGGACATGCCAAGACACAGTGTGCAACAACAACGAAAGCAAGAAAGTTAAAAAGCATGGCTTGTGTTTTTCGTCTGTCTTTTGAATTCTTGTGGTTATACTGACGCTCACCGCACGTCTTTTTGCCGATGAACTGTTAGACCTTCCGAATTATTTATAGAGCTTCTCGTCTTTTATTTATGAATAGGACTAAGACAAGACAAATTCTGTAATTTGAAGGCAGTGTTTTGCCCTTTCACCAATTACCTACATTTGCCCTACACACAAGACCAATTGATAAAGGCGTTGATTTTCCAGGCAAATGTTTAATGACATTGAAAAGACAAGAGTTAATTTGGATTGGGAACTCTTTTTCATCTATCATTGTGAAAAGAACTAATAATATAGCTTCATTAAGCCAGAGGTCTATTCGAAGCATGCAATTACTCACAAGAGCTCTTAAATTCAAGGGTTCTAAGCCATTTGTTTTCAGTTATTTTGAATCTTTTTGAAGATTCCAAGTTGTTATCTTTTGAAGCATTTTTTATCGTCTTTTTGGTGGAAAAATAATTAGAAAATAAATGATATACCAAGGAGCTATGGCATGGTGCTACAATAAAAATGGAATAAGATTCAGGACTCTTGAATATTTGCTATTAAGACTTTTTAAAGTCTTAATGGCTAAATGGCCATTATTAAAATAATGGCCATTAGCCAATTTATCAAGCCCCTTGTACGAAGCTGAAAGAGAAAATGAAATACGAGATGTTCTAACTGCAATCATCATGAAATTTCAGTATTTGTAGCCTCGATTCTTGCAATAGTAATTTTATATTCTCGATCTTTCTATCGTAATAGAAACCTACAACATAACTAGTAACTTGGAAGACCAACTTCGAATTTGACTGATCTTGCCGACTGTAATCAATTCTAAGCTAAACCAAGAGAAATGCAACACTTCACATTTACAAATCACCGAAGCTCACCGACTGGGTCTTTACAACAATGATAGTAGTAAATTTAGAAGAAACGTATTATTGTAAACACACCATTAATCGAAGAAACTAGACTATTTTTTCGTGGCAGAAACCTCCCGGAGTTAAGCTTCTAAATGAACTTTCTATAGAATTATTTGTATTAATGAATTTCTGGGCGAGTCTATTTTGTTTGCTAGAGACCTTTTTTAGTTACTTCGTAGATAGCATTTGAAATACAATGAGAGACGCTTTTGCTAGAACGAAGCTTGGTGGATGTTGAGTATGCGTTAAACTATATAAACACCCGATACTTGGTAAGTAATTATAAAGATTACCGGGCAGCAGTATTCACGTTTGCGCGTTGACATCCATGCTATAGAGTAGTGAAGGATTTGATTAAAAACGATTATAGGTGTTAATGAGGGAATAAAACTAGCTCAAAATGGTGCTAACTGCCAAGGCAATCGTGGCTTCGCAAATACACAAACCGTCAAATTTTAATAATACAGAACATGCTGTGAAAACATTGAAATGTCGAAATTTTATCAGTACAGTGTTAACAGAAGGGATTTAATGTCAATTGCTAGTAGGCAGATGACGGAAAAAAAACTAACGTCTGGATTTTTTTTAAATAACCAAAAACCATTTTTTAAGCCTTCAACCAGCCCCGTTACCGTTGCAACATCACACGCCTTATCCAAAATGCGAGAATAAACCTTTCTGTGGTCGACCCTGACTGTTGCAAAAAAAACGGGCCCCAGGCAAAGCATAAATAGTTTTAAAGTAATGGTGAATTAGGCGGAGCAAAGCGTATCATGGCAGTCACATGATAATTGAAATATCCAACGGAAATTTTGACAGTATTTTAACGCCAAGATTCTTCCGGAGGTTATTTTGATGTGGTTTGTAAATGCCTGTCGTATTTAATGACTTAAAAAAAAAAAGAAAATATACAGGATTATTGGTTAACGTCAAAAAAGAGGCGGTGTTGCGTTTGACTATTAATTAATAACTTGACTGAAACAAATATTCTTCGTTCAATTAATCATTCTTTTGGCTGTATTGATATTATTACAACCAGCTTCCGCTTTCACCTGAGTTTAGCAAAGCCATCAATGCGAAAAAAGTCGACTAGAAGATTAAAGGTTTTACAAATTTACTCGCTGGATCAATATTCCACTATCAATGATAAACGTATGCAATATACCTTCGCTCGTCGTATTAATTCAGTATATCCTTGATACTACATTTGCCGTTATCGAGTCCGCGCTTTTCACAAGATACAGTTGTCCCAAACTGACAGAGAATCACTTGAACATAAATTGTTGTTCTTTCTAGTCAAACCTTCAACATGTACTTTCACTTCTCAATTTCAGTTTATGATGTATTCATCTGCAGTATAAGGCATTGAATTTACGCGTGCCAGTTAAAGGTATAAAATACTGATTTTGTCTGCTTAAGTACAGCAAGTTTACGAGTTCTAATAGAGAAGTGAAGCTTTGTTTGGTTCAGTTTAAAAGCACTCAGGAATCGTTTTCGACCTGAGTGGGGAACCTCCTTTGTGCATACCAATTCTGCAAAGCGCTGACTTCGATGAATAAAACGAGATTTCTCTCCCCACCTGGGTCATTTATCTGTAGAATACTCCCTTCGCCCGCCATCTAGCCTTTTGTAAGAGCGTCAACATAAAAATCTCGTTTACAGCTCATTCTTATGGAACACGGCAGTAAAGAAAATCTGATTACACATCACAGAAAGTGACCCTTGTTGATAAATTCATTCATTCCCATTACTGTGCTGATATTATAATTTAAATAGTTAAAGTTGTTTGGGCTGATATTTAATCTATAGGCGTTTAGTAAGATCATTTTCATTCATAAAGCATTGCTACAACTGAGCTGAGACTCACAACATAAAATTAAGGAAGTGTTGTAAAGTTAAACCCTTCCGGCTTCATTTTCCGTTGTAATTTTTGTTTTAAAACATCGAAAACAGTTTGGATTGTGAAGCAACACGCTTTCATCATTACATCGCCACACAGAGAGGGAATCGAATAACCCCTTCCAGACCTTCAGTCAACAGGCTGGGTGTAATACTCTTTAATTTGCATGCAAGCCGCATGGAATACAGTATAACCTTGCTTTCTGTTTTCACGCACACGTGTTTTAACAACAAGACCTATCCCATAATACCTGTAACGGGCTGCCACAGGTAGCCCAGCAGACACTACACTGGGGATCGTGTAGGGGCGAGGTCTCAGTGGCCACTCTCCTCTCGCATGGCCGCAACAAACTTAAGAGCCTGATTCCGTCTATTTTTATCATAGTACACGTCCGTGCTTTCTACCTTAGTAATCTCTCATCAGCAATGTTTTCCTTTTAAATTTAATATCTACTAGTCGTACCTATTGATAACTGTCAACGAGTGAATTCAGTTAGTAAAAGAGACTCGATTGAATTTTGCAATATTTATTAGAGATACTTCGAGTATAACAGCTGTTAAAATCAATTTCGTTTAGTTAATGTTCCAAATTATTGCTGTAATTGAAGAGAAGTTTGTTTATTTCAGTTTCAATTCAGTGACGGTGAATGAAAAAAACATTTTTTGGTATTTTTGAAAATCATACTTGTTATACTTCCAGTATATATAACTGATATTAAAATCAATTTCTTCTCACTGTCTTCTTCCTTGCTCGGCGATTATTTTGGTAAGTACTTAAAAGTAATTTGCCTATCATTCTGCTTTTTGAGGCGTATACATCTTGGATTTGCTGTGGCTGAATCGTACAATTGTTAAAGCTGAACAAGATCCAAGTTGTTTTCTGGAATGAATTCGAGTGTTCTTTATCTGATTCATGATAACGCTCAGGATTTGTTCGCTATCCGTTCGACGAATTATTTCGGTGATTAGTTTGTCTGACATTCTGCTTTTTGAAGGTGAATGTAACTTGGATTTGTTGCGATGGAATCGCACAATTGGAAAACCTCATTCAGATGTTTATTCGAAAAAAGGGCTCTTTGAGAGTAAATTTCAACCAACGTGTTGACAGCGCAAAAGAAGTTCAATTCTAACCAACGAGTTCACTTCTGACGACCTCTGAGCGAAGTTCTTGAAATCAAAAGTGACTTGAAACCAAACAAATACCATTAATCACTTTAAAAAAACTTACCACGAATCACCCAATTGACTGCAAATAATCCTTTAAAGACAAGTTCACGTTAAACAAGCAACATTGATAATCGTCATATTCAATGTAAGCTCGTTTTACACTGTTCTCTGCTTAACACGTTTGTTTCCGTGAAAACGCGTTAAATCGAAGTTACACGTACCTCATTGATCCTTTACACTAACTTAATTTACATTCATGCACCTTCGAAGAGAATAATGTCAGACAAACTACCTACCGGCGAACAAATCCTGAGCGTTACCATGAATCAAATAAACAACACTCGAATTCATTCCTGAAAACCACGATCAGGTCTTGTTCAGCTTAAAAATTGTACGATTCAGTCACAACAAATCCAAGATGGATACGCCTCAAAAAGCAGAATGATAGGCAAATTACTTATAAGTATTTTACCAAAATAATCGCCTAACGAGGTTCCGCATCCAGGAGAGCTGAACAAATATCGAACCCTCGTGAGCTCACAAAGATTAATAATGTTCTGATTGGTTTGTGCGATATATCGACAACATCCGGCTACATCGTAATACTGCCAAAAAATGTCACTGACGGAACCGGTTTACGCGAAAGAAAAAATCGAGCTGAAAGATCTAAGAGTTTTTCTGCATAGCCATCAAACTACGCACGGCTTTAAATCCTACCGCCTCGACAGGTTCGCGTTTTCGCTCGCCTGTCTCGTTGGCAATTAATATAGAATTATTTATAAAAATAGTTTACGTAAAAAGTCAACTTATTCTCGCAGACACGTAGACACATAGATGACGGAAAAAATGACGGAAATTTTCAGTGATTTTTTCTACATTTGACGTGATGTGCTAAGTATACATGACCTCCGAGATTATATGTGAGAAATACTCAATACCCGGGGCTCAATACCGCTTGATCAGTACAACGTTCCGCGTTCTTTTCGGAAAACAATTTTTCGGAAGGAAACAGCAAGTAACGCAGCTAGCTTCAAATACTGAAATATCGTCTCTGACCTCTATATGCTATTTTAATCTAGTTAATCAAGGGTTTAAACTTCATATCTTGCTAACATTTGAGAGACAAAAAGTAACCGAATCAAAGACAACAAGCTGTTCTACAAGTCAGAATTTTATTCCGTAAAGTCAGAGCGAGCCGCAGGTGGTCGATGAAAGACGAATCGGTTGCAAATGCTTTTTTTGTTATTTAGGCAATTTTTCAGCCATGCCTGACTTAGACATTTTATCTTTCAGTGATGAACCTGAAAACCGCCATTTCACAAAGAAATTATTTGACGAGGTGATATCATCGGCTGAGTATTAAAACTGGCCATGAACGAAAATACCAAACAACAAAAGCAGGCGGCTCATTTTGGACATGACGTTTTAATTGGTGAATTTTAATTTTAAGTTCTTGTCCTCGCTATTTTTAAATATTCTTCTTTCTAATACCTATAATTCCCTAATGACGAGTATTGAAGTACTGATCTGATCGTAGTTTTCAGGAACGAATTCGATTGGTTTGAAGCATATGTTTTGAAACGTTTTTTTTGGCACTGACCTTGAGCTTAAATTTTTAGACAAGTGATCTCATGAAAACATAATGAGCTATTAGCCGGTTTTATATTTCCTTTGAGGCTAGCGATGTAGACCTTGACAAGATGCATGAAAAGAAATTACTAGTTCCGGAATTTCTGTTGTAGTTTAGAGCGTGTAAATGTGAATGTCTGCTAACTCTGCTATCTGGGGGCGGGATCAATCCATTTCCGATACACTCGTTTTCAACCAGATAATATCAAGTTCAAAAAGAAGACTTACTGAAAAGGAACTTCCCGTAGATGACTGAAATAGACAGGGGGTGTGTGTCTGTTAAAACTGAATTAGAGACCAATGGTGAAGCAACCACATTAACAATTGCCAGCGATTTTCGAACAACTTAGCTTAGTTGAGGAAAATAACAGAAAGATCAGTGCGACACAAATATCAGTATAGTGTAAAAAATATAGTGCATATGTTGAGCCTATTGTTTTTAAAGTGGGTTGTTGACAACGATATGAAAAGTGAAGACCTTGTTTGACCACATTTCCAAAATGTGAGAAGATCGTTGAAAATGCGACGCGTAACAAGGTAGTTTTGGACCAGTGGTCAACATTGTATTTTGAGTGTTTGATATATTTTCTCATCCCAAGTTAAAACGAAAAACAAACGGAGGAAAACATCCTAAAAAAATATGTTAATTTAGATCAGATATCTAAACACCGTCGTGGTCTTGTTTTCGTTTGTTTAAAATTGATGTATTGCTTAAGGAGAGGAGTTCGAGCCATTTTTCCCTGAAATTTCACCGATTAAGAAATAAACAAGAAGAGAGAACAAAAACTTTCATCAATAATGAAAAATTTCCTTTTTTTAAAAGTCAAAAGAGGCTTAGAATACAAAAACTGAAAAAAATTTCAATACTTTTTGGGCAAGGAGTTCTCAAACTACGCTGCCCGGTGTTTTGAAATTGATCGGCTTCGCAGTTACTCAAAAGGCGCCAAGAAACTACATAGATGTAAAAACTTTGTATTGTGAACGAAATACTGCACATTTTGAGCTCGCTCAGCCTGTAGGTGGAGATATTTAGTCATCATCTATAAGACAAGAAAATAGGTGAAAAAGGTGTTGCTTAAATTCCAGTTGCAGTTGTTCAAATTGCTATAGTTTGACGCCAATTACTAAAAATAAAGCTTACAGAGCATCAAATGTTTAATGATGGTAAATTACGGACACAGCGTGTGATAAATAGTGTTCGGAATCTATGTATTTAACCAACTCATTTTCTTTTGGCAAAGTCATCTTAACTTTAATTGTGTAATGCATAAAATAATTTTCTTCCGTCCTTTGCAATTAGCGCAAACAATATGGAAATGAATTACTGCTAATATGACAAAACTCGCGAGTCGTACGCATAGAGAGCCAAATTTGCCCCTTTGTGTTGCTTGAGCTTCCACTTGGATCTTTTCCGTAGCATCTTGCTCTGTACGGTACCACGCATTTAATGCGTTGAAATCATAAAAGAAGGAAGACGTAACGATTTCGATCTTTTACGATCCGTAAAGCCTAGGGGTATGAACTACTTTAATTGCCTTCATCGAGCAAGCAAATAAAAAGAAATCCATATTTTAGCGCCTTTTTTTTAGAGCAACTCGCTAGCTAGTTATTTTATTACTAACAGAGACGTGTGGATTTTTTTCATTGATGTACTAATCTCCCGCGCGAAATCCCTAACGAGTTAAAATATGGACCATTAGCAAATCGATTAACATCAGTTTCCATTTTCCATATCAAAAGGTTTCCCCATAGCAAGCACCGGAGATGAATTAAAAGTTAAATTTTACAGACACGTGTATAATATTGATCATCTGTGTTGTTCACAGGTGCTCTCGCCATTTTCTAACAACATCGTGTGTCCACGTTAAATCCACACAACCTAAGTAAACCTACACCTACAGAATAATATTTTGCGATCATTATCCCTTCCATTTTTTCATGTCTTAAGACTGAACGACCATTGCATGTCTGAATGCCAGCTCCTTTTGAAATAATTTCAATTTTACCTCTTCCTGTAATTTCCGATATATTGGGATATTCGTTAATGAGAGGACATTATTTCAAACAGAAAACGTCATAGCTTGCACGAAGAATTTGACAGGGCTTCTCTTAGTTTTGGAATAAACGAAGGAACAGTATTTGTCTCACATACAAGACAGAAGTCAAAAGCTTTGATAATGAGCTGATGGGCCACGTAATAACTCGGGCAAATTAACATAAGAGTTAATCTCATGATAACAGTCTAGCCTACATTTGATCATTCTCAAGTTTTAGATTCAAGTTTGTAAAGCAACAAGTGGTTGCCATGTTCAAAGAAAAAATATGAATTAATTTCAGATGAGTATAGCTTCTGAGCCACATGAATTATAAATTACCTTGTGATATTGTAAATGGCAGTTAAACATCCTTGGTGTCATTTTCTTTTTAAAGACAGCTTTGAAGCGGTTCTGGTTCAGAATAACGTCGAATCGCCCTGAGGCGAGAACTCTTCAAAATATTAAACAAAATAGATTGACTGGTATTGTTCTTCTTTGTTGTTTTGCCATTTCACCTTGTCAATGGGTCGTGTAAGCTTCTAATATATGCCCACCTTAAGCCTCAGGGGGCGGAAAATCCTCGCGTGAGATCAAAGCGACTTCGTCGATGCTTTGTGACTCGAAGATATATAAAGACGAACAGAAGATACTTGAATCACTCATTCACAGCACGCTAAGTTGAAAGGAAGACCCAATCACTAGAGTTTCTACGATTTTGAATTACTATGGCGACTAGAAGATGTGGCATCTCCGGCCTGTTATGCATTCTTTTTTTGGCCTCGCTTCTCCTGTCATCGGAAGCATTTTTTGCTAATAAAGTTGGTAAAAGAACTTTCAAGGTAAATATTTTGTATTGACCTCTTATCCATATTAGCGAGTTTAAATGTTAAATATACCATTCGGAATTTTGTTTACTGCTGTTCTCTTCGCTAAATTAATATAATTGATGTAAGTTTCGTCGGTACCATTAACCTCATTCAACGTTAGACATAGCTTACCCACGAGGTAAGATTTCTTATAAAACGCTAACCAACATTTTCAGCAATCTTCAAATTACTTCGTCGCTTGAAAAGCTTTTTTTTCTTTTTGGTATCAACATTTACCAGGTAAGAGAAAGATTTACCAGGTAAAAGAAAGCGTTCCCAGTACTGAAATAAATTTTAACTGACTGCAGACTTCTGTACTCATTATGTTTCTATCAGGTGAAGGCTCGCGTGAAAAAAAATAGAGCTCGCTCATGGAATTTTTAAAGCATTTTCGATTATTTACTAGTTTTTTCAGAGTGTATAAAGATATTTTACCACGCAACTGTTTTACAAGTAATGCTTTTTTTTGCTTCATAATGAGCAGCCTCGAGAAATTTCCAAAGAAGCTTGCAAATTTGCCCTCCAGCAGTGCTTTGGTTCCCAGCAGAAGTCACGTGATGAAGAAATAACCAATGAGAGACCAGAGAAGGGGGACCTGGATTATCTTCATCAATGACCATGAAACGGATTGATTTCACATCGTTGCGTCATCGTTTTCTATTGAAGTTACAAAGATAGTTTGTGTTTATTTTGTTTTAGTAAACAGAAGAGTTCGATCGTTGCGATCAAACGAGTCCACTATAACTGTAAGAATTTTATATATAGTTATGAAAATGTCGTCAAATTATTGTAATATAGCACAATAAAAGTCACATTCAAAATGTTTTTAAAGAGTTATTTTCTTGTTTGGGAATAGATTCAAGCAAGTACATATTCTATTTAAAATAAGGAAGATCAAAAGGACCCTATAAAAATCAGTTGCTTATGCCATAAAGCCGTCTGCTTTAGTTGCCCTTTAAGTTTATATCATCAAAATAAATAAGATTGTTATACCTCCCAACTCAAATACGTTTTCCGATTGGGGAGAGCGTGTCACTAACTTCCTGGGGCGAATAAAACTCGTTAAATCCCAAGGGAAACTTCGACGCGCACGTGATCAGGTCGTGCTCCTCTAAACCGTGGCAACTTTGTGAGCCAGCTGGCATCAAGCTGCAAACGATTTCTTCATATGTTTGAGTCGGGAGGTTTAACAAAACACTTAATGACTGGTCCCGAGGGATACGGGTAGTCTTGCTTCTCCTCGACATTGAAGCTCTCGGGGAAACAGAACTTACTGATTCCCATGGTGTCAGTCGTTAAGTGCTTAATTACGAAATGTATTTTACTCAAAGCACCTCAATCGCTTTCTTTGCCGATATTATGGTCTTTCGCGCGAGTCTCTAACCTGAAGGGTTATGAAAGAAAACAACGTTCCCAGCCGAAAGCGTGGAAACTGAGGATGTGAATGTCTTCGCTCTTCGCGAACAACACGGATGCTTGGTTTTGTGAGAAAGCTTTGAAGAGAACTGTGCCTTATACGCTCATCTCACAAACAAAGATGTCGAGCGTTGTCTGAACGGGTCGGCCCACGAATTCTATACAGTCAAACCTCCCGTAAGCGACCAAGCAAAATGTCACTGAACCTAAGTAGTCGCTTATGGAAGGTGGTCGCTTATGAGAGCTTAGACCATAACGGGTCAAAATGTTTCTTCATTAGAATATGGTGACTGCCGAGACCCATGCACCAATGCCGACGCAGTGTTAGTAAAAGTCAATTAAAAGTCAATTTCGAGGAAAAATCCGGTTCTTCCCGTTAAGAAATTTCCGTTTCTTGTACTAGCAAGGGATATGATAATGTACAAAACCTTATCATCCAATTTTTCGCTCTATCATCTGTCAAGTGGTCGCTTACGGGAGGTCAAAAACAAAATAAAATTTTAAAAATTTAGCGAGTTACTAGAGGTGGTCGCAACCGGAGATTCGACCGCAGTTTGAAAAGCGAGCCACAGTTACTATAGCAAAGTTCATGCTAGTTCTCATGAAAACCTCATATGTTAAAAAATTCAACATCTTCGTGAACAGAACTATGAAGTTGAGGCACACAACAAAGCCGTTGGATAAAGCGGATACTAAACAAAGCTATTTGAATAGTAAATATCTAAGCTCAGCTGTTATGTTAAATATCCTTATTCTTTTATTTGCTTCAGTTTTTCGTGTTCAATACTAAGTGTAGAGTACGAATTTATATTGAGATACAGAACCCAAGTAAAAGCTCTTAGAGCGACTAGTTCATACAAGGTTAATTTCAACTGCTATTAAATCGGATGACTTTGCGAAAGACCACGTGAAAAAACAACACATGCGCAGAATTCACCCCCTCATCCCCTTTCCCATCTAATAATAATCGGGCTATGAACTGAAAATGACTGAATTAATGTAACGTAAATTTGGATAGACACACTACGTGGAACTAGCTACGCCAAACCGATAAGTTCAGTCTAACTTAGGCGAGACAGCTGTTCATAGATATGCTGCCATAAGGTTTTCTTCAGTAATTGGCTGTGAACATACGCACCGTATCGTCTCGATATTCGCCCCCGGCGTTTGTTTTAAACTTGACTCGCTGATCAGGCGTTTATTGACTTTTGCAGTTTATTCAAACCCGAAATTTATTATAGCTTTTATTCATTATTTTTAGACCTAAAGTTATGT
>Ga0126343_10001091_pt1 | contig 12095 bp, 3 predicted proteins | sample Cyp2metagenome_FD_92531 | JGI IMG/M metagenome (GOLD analysis project Ga0126343, IMG submission 92531) | Coral microbial communities from Lord Howe Island, Old Settlement Bay, Australia - Cyphastrea 2 metagenome | ecosystem: Host-associated > Invertebrates > Cnidaria > Coral ... | reverse complement strand
TCCTTTCAGACTCAGCATTTGTTTGGGCAAATACAAAATACAAAATCACTCATATGAGCATCAAACTAGCCTTTTTTGACATGAAGTTTCAGTTTTTTGTAAAATTTATCAATTTTATTGCCATTTTTATTTCTTATATTTCAAAATGTTTCTGTGTACCTACTTAAACCCTAAAAAAATTGGAAAAACTAGGAATTTCATGAAAAAAATTAATAGGAGAAAATAGGAGGCAGGCCAAAAAATAGGAAAAAATAGGAACTTGACACCCTGCCCCAATGACCAGTTACATCGTTCTAAGAGATAGGCAGTTATGGAACAACATCATAATCGATGCAGCTCATCCTCCCTATGACCTTCTTCCTCCACAAAGATCACATTTTTTACGAAGCAGGGGCCATGATTTTATTTTGCCACGTGTAAGAACCCAGAGGTTTACGCGATGCTTTATTAACAGATGTCTATTTAACTTTGGTTACGTCCATTCTAACTTTATAGTGGTATAGAACGTTAGAATAGAATATCATCCTTATTGTAAACTCACACGTTTGTCTGTGGGGATGTTTTTCAATAAAGATTTTTTAATAAAGATCGTTACAAAAGTTCATTCATAATTGATAAATCCCAGAATGAAGAAGGTAAAGATATGTTGTTGAAAGCCAAATGTGAAGATCGAGTTATTCCGAGCAGTGTATTCTGAAGCATTAGGATTTTTTCACTGAAAGACTGCTGCTTTGGACTTTTTTGAAGCTCTTTCTGTCTTTTCCATATGCATTGTGTGTCGTCTCAAAAGTTGTCCCATCAAGTTGTCACACAATGGTTCACTGTCAGTACTAAAATATCATTTTTACCTGTAACGAAATGTGCCCTTTTTGACAGAACATGTTATAGAGTGGTGAAGTTGTAGTTTTGCCCTGGGTTTTAAAGATGAGTGAATTGGTGCAATTTTTGCACACATTGCCAGGGGTAAAATTAATTTATGATAATTTCTGCTTGAATATTTTGTTCTTTTCTTTAAATAATCCAAGAGCCATGTAATAAACAACTTATAACCTTGACTGTTTGGTTATTAAGGTAAAATCTTAAACCTTGACTTACTGTATTGACTTCAGTATCACTTAATCAATACTGGAAGGCCTAGACTGGGTTTGGGATTTTCCCTGTAATGACCTCACTCTTGGTTAATAAGTGGTATGTAATAGGGGCCTACAATAAAAAATGCAGGTAATCCAGCCAGGTGGTTCCTGTACTCAAACTGCTAAAAAATTGCTTTTAAAATGCAATGTAAAAGCTTGAAAATTGCTTTGATTGAAAAAGCATGTACATGTAAAAGCTTGAATTTGATGCAGGGATTAGGGTACTGTGTCTCTGATAATTATCTTAAGATGCTAGAATGCATTGAACTGGAGACACCCTTGAAAGTACATGGTAATCGTACTGAAATGATTCTTTCAGTGGGAAGCCAGTTAAAGGAAAAAAATTCTTTTCTACAGGTAGCCTGCAAAAGATTTCAACAAATAAAAGAGGCTTTAAGTCAATAAATGCCACAATGCCTGAGTCTGAAACATCAAGTCAAAAGTGGTCTACATGTCATGAAGAGTTCAGTTTTATTAATGAGAAATTTAAGATGATGGAACTTACAAGCCAAGGACTTGCTCTCATCAATGAATAGACAGCTCTGCTTTGGCTAATAGCATACGCTGTCCCAGCCGTCAATGCTAGACTGCTAGCAAAATATGAATAAGTTGACCTCACTCGGTCACGCACCACTTGAGGCCAAACCATAGCACGGTCAATCGCACCCACTTCGTTGGACAACCCTAAACCATAATAACACAAGGCTCCCACACCAAACAGGGCAGCTCCACCCACCACAGCACGTCCAGTTGTTTCAGCTAGAGGTAATAAAAAATTTCAGATAAGTTTTTAGACAAACTTCACGCAAACTCGGTACATGTACATGGTGGCTTTAATAAGGCTGGTTCTTGCCTTCAGTTTCAGTGGCATTGCCTGATTTCAACCGAAAAGCACTACTGTAGGTATGAGTCTGTAAATGATGGGAAAAGCAACTTTTGATCAACATAGTCAGAAAGAAGGACTGAAAAAGCACACCAAGATTCACAAAATGCCCAAGTTTGGTGTTAATAAGACTAGATTTGACTGAGATAGAGCCATTTAAAAATGTCAAAATTAATAAAGAAATGTAAGTGTATGGCCATCCAGATGCTGCGTTCTGATAGTGTCTGGATGGTGAAACATTTATTTGTAAATTTTGACATTTTTAAATTTTGACATTTTCAAATGGCTGCATCTTGCTATTGGGTCTATTTACACCAAACTTGGGGATTTGCACTTTATGACCGTGTACAGTATAAATCAATGGTTGCTTATCCTATAATGTGCAGATTCATACCTAGTCCTTAACAGTGTGAAATCAGGAATGAGCAACTAGGAGTATTTTGACTTTCCCTGGATGGGATGCTAGTTCATTACAGGGTTACCCCCCTTCCCCCCACCCCCCAGCAAAAACACTAGCCTGCCAGGCATCGAAGGGGAGGGCAAGGGAAAATACCAGCTTGCAAAGCGTGTGAGCATGAGGGAAGGTGATGCCTGCAAGGATGCTATTGTTTTCTTCATCCTACCCTCTAATTAAATATGCAAAACCCACCCAACAGTGGAATGTCTGGCTGTCAAAATTTATCAATCGAAATTATGCCGCTTTTTTGCGGTCAAGTCTGAAGGCGCCAATCGGTTCTCGTATTTCTTGTTTTTATTTTTTGCATGAGAGAATAACTTGATGATTTGTCGCCTACAGCACATGGTAGTCCTCATAATCAAAAAAGTGTAAGAACTAATTCTTCTGAAACAAAAAGCAACAAAAAAGGACTGGATGTGTCCAATGCGAAAGGCAAAAATCTCTGCAATTTGATGACTGCAGAAAATCGACGAACAGAACTGTTTGAAAAGAAGTCGAGAGCCATTGTCCACTTTTGTGCAGTTTGCTTTGTCAGGCCTCAAACATGTGTAGTTTAAATTCAGAAGCGTCCAAGGAGAGAGCTATTAACCTGATTGCTCTTGTTGTCTCTGCATCAATTCAAAACTGACAAATTTGAATTGATTTTCCTCCAAGATCATAGCGTTTCCTCTATGAATAATCCACTGATTACTTGAGTTATCCTCCATGTCAATGAATGAATCTAAGAGGACTGACATTCTTGAATGACAGGGTGCTCACCAATCAGAACAACAGATTGGGGAATTCATAACATCTAACCAATCAGGATTTTTACATTCGTCTGGTGGACGAAAAAAAAAAACAAGAAAATAATAGCGTCCTTGCAGGCAGTTCCCTCCTCCTCTCCTCCAAATACTCCTGCGGTCATTTTGACCTTTTCCCTCCCTTTCTACGGCCTGGCACGCAGGCTACAAAAACACAACCCACTTATACACCTGGGTAGACACTGTGATAGTATTGTAGTGGCCAAGAACACAACACAATATCCTGGCCATGGCTTAAACCTGGACCACTTTATCGAGAGGGGAGTCAGAGCACTAACCGTGAGGCCCTTCTATTCCAAAACTTGCTAGTCTGATGACCACTGTAAAATCACTGTATTGATACATGTCTATTTACTGATATAATTATTTGGTACCTGTTCTATCAGGGGCTGTTATTTTGTGAAGTGTTCTGTTACTGTACATTGTTAAGTCCTAGAGTATCTTCATCAGTGTAATATAAAGAAAAGTTCTGATGCAAATATTCATGAACTTGTAATTTAAGCACTATTTGGGTTAATCGAAATGAGTGGGTATAACCAATAAAGGCTGAAAGGACATGTGCAGTGTACAAGTATAAGTTTTGACATACAGTGTATGTCATCCTAAAAAAGTAATTCTTATGTACTGCTAGGCTGCATAGCGAGCGATTGGTGAATGGTGAATGCATGAAATGGAAAAGCGTCTATTCACCTTATTTTTGCAGTGGGGTGAGTGGGCAGCAACATAATCAGGCTTTAAGAAGAATATATAGAAGGGAGCATGAATTCTTGAATTAATTAATTTTTACCCGAGTGCATTGGGGCACAAACAACACAATGTCACACCGCTGAGCCACCATCGTTTTTCATGTGGATTCTAGTGAAAAAGATTAGTTAGGTTTGTTCTGATTTACCGTACAACACTGTGAAGGAGAGCTTGCTTGACTTTCACAACCCTTGCTTTTGTTCCTAATGCAGTACATGTATGTAAATCTGGACGATTAACTGTGACGATCTCAGCAAACTTTAAGTGCAGTGCTCACTAGTAGAAAGATCATTGATGAAGTGGTAGAGACCAAACCTACCCTGATTAATCAACATTGCGTTGTTTACAAATTTTCATGTGATCTGTGCAATAAAGAACACAGTGTATGTTGGATATACATCCCGACATCTCTAATAATGCTTCACTGAACATAAACACTTTGCTATTGGTAAACACCTGAAAGAAGAACAAGCTGCTTGCAACTCATCTACGCATCCAATTTACAGTTTTCGACATGCCGCACAAAGTTTGACTGCTTGATCTAGGAGATGCTGTTTATCAGGAACAAAAAACCAAACCCCCAACATGCAGTCAGACACATGCAGTCAGATTAAGTCTGCACCAAACTCTTTACATAACAATTGAATTCTTTACATGTGATACCCTTTTAATTCCCTACATATTTTCATGCCATTTTTATCATTCGTATTTGTTCAGTTCTATCATGTATTTCAAACTCGATAATAACATGGAGTCATCAAAATGTCATTCACTTTTCATACCGCCTTATGAGACCTTTTATTATCAGATCTTAATTTTAAACTTAGTGTATCATTTCTTAGTAGCCTTGCCTTCTTAGGCAAATTCGTAAATGAAGAGAAATTGTTCTTACTAAAGCTTGTAGAATAATTCCAACAAACAAAAACCGTAGAACACCTTAATTTCATATATGCTGTGGTCTATTCCCTTCCATCTAAACATGAATTCACGCTAAAGCTTAAGCACTTTCACGCATCCTTGCCAAAGTCTGTCAACATTCAAGAGACATTTAATGCGCACCAGTGCAGAATTTATAAGTTAGATTCCTGCTCCTAAAATTTCTACATCTTTCAATTTTTGCGCTGTGATTAAGGGGAGGTTGATGGGTATTGTTTTATGTCCAAACATAGTTCAGTCCAATTCCTAACCTCTCTCCTTTCTTCCCACCCTATATAGGGGCTGAACCTGGGTGAGCGGAAGAAGTGTTTCTTCCTTTGCCCACCTGGGTTCAGGGGCCCTATATGGGGCAGGAAGAAAGGACAGGTCAGGAACTGGACTAGATCACTATATGATTTCTTCTCTCAATCCCTGGTCAGACCTTGCCATCTCGCTTGAATTGGATCGCATTTGATACATACAAGGTCAGATTTTAAGTTACACAATACGAATTGACCCTGCTTTAAGAGATAAAGGTTATTGTAAGTAAAATATGACGCTATCGACAGAATGTGCCACAGCATTACTGTCTTTTAGATACCCTAGTCCTTATTCATAAACACATTCTTGATGTTCACTTTACGTCATGTAAGCTTACTTATTGATCAAAGGTATTTTCGTTGTAGGTTACCGTACGTGTACATGCACATACACAGCAACAGGTGCAAAGTTTCTAAAGTAAAGCAGCACATGAAGAGAAGCAATAATCTTATCTTACCAGTAATACCAGGAGCTTTTGTAGTTCCCTCCCAAGACCTCCATGCCTTAGTTTCAGTTTGATAAAATCTGCGACAATTCTCCCTTGGAAATCGCGCTATCGTTTTTGACGAATTTTGTATCGAAAACGTCGAGAAATTTCGAAGAGTAGCTTGAGAACATCGTCCTGCTATTCTCAACGTGAACATCTTGTCTCTCACGATTGATAATAATATATAATAAATACAAACTTCACACAATTATTTTCATAAGTTGCGTCAAATCAGTCTGCGCAGATCTGGAAGTAACTACTGCACATAAATTTCCAAGGTTACCGCTGACCGCAGACAATTGTGAAACCCCTTTTGACTCTCGGAGCGTTTTGCAAAAAACTCGTTTTTTGGACATTTTGGCGATTTTCAGGCTGTATTTCGGCCAAATTAGCTTTAATCTGGTCGAAAACGCATTTGCAACACGACAGCTTGCGTTTTACGACAATCAAAATTTTGATTTTGATTTTTGATTTTCTTTTGCCTTTCCTTTTTTCTCCTTTTCTTTTTTTTTCTGCAGTGATTGACCTTCTACTGGGCTTGCTTGCGGTTAAAAAACTTCTAAGAAAGCCTCATCGAGACGGGCAATTTTTACGATGGAGCAGCCAGGCGTAGTAGCAGGAAATTTTGCTGCGAGTTTTTCACTCAAAGTTTTGAGAATTTTTGTACATATGATATCAGTCGGGCTCCATTCGGCCAGTCATTCTGATCTGGGCATCATTGGAAAGATGTTTTTCTCCTGCAGAAGTTGAGTATGGATGATGTCAATTTTGGTCAAAAGGGATGACGTCAGAAGTGGAAGAAAAGAAGGGGCAACCTCGTTCCCAGGGTCCTCTCTCTACCTCGAGAAAGTACCCTGGTTGCGGCTGGTCACGTGTCTATTTACACAAATGAAACCCCTCAGGGAGTGGATCTTTGACTTAATTTTGTCAACACTGTCTATGGAGGTGAAAGTTGCGCTGCTGTTATATCTTGAAAGTTAAGCGAGTTATTCCAGAGATCCTGCCTGACCGGTGTTTTAGTCCTTTCTATCTAAACTTTTATGAGTATGAGATGTTGATTGAGAGGGAAGTTTGTTTATTTTCACTACTTTTTACATGTAAATAACCGTCAACAGCCTGCTTCGGATTAGTGTAATCAGTTTTTCGCAGCACAAGAATTATATTACCGTCAACTCAATGAGAAGCTGAAAATTGGACAGTCTTGAAACGAAAGAGGTTGGATTTTGCGAGCACGCAGCCCATGTTGTTGTTATCAAGTTCTTCCTAAAATTTTTCGCTGGGAGAGAAGCGAACTGACCGTCAAACTTGCAAGTGGATGAATTCAATGGAATTCAGAGTTAGTCTCTTGGCCAAACACTTGACGTATCAAACTCTAGACAAAAACATTAATGCCGCCGTTGTGATTTTGCCGATCTAAAAATATAGCGTAAGCTTTCATTAATTAAATCAAGCTTTAATATTCAGCGCGGTGAAGTTCTTCGGACAATTTTCTTGTAGCCGCAAGAGAATGGAATGACCTTCAAGCTGTCGACGATAGAAATTCAATCAAATTCAAAACTACCTTTATTGGCGAACATACGACGTATTTAACTCTAACGAAACGAGTAAATACCTTCGTTATGATTAATGAAATAAAATTCACCGCGCGGTCCATTTAATGTGGCGGTCGTCATTTCCATAGCCTGCGTAGCAAGCGTTCCCGAACGACGCAAACGAAATTCAGGCTGCGCGAAAGAGGTTTTCGCATTCAGGCCGCGCGAAAAATTTGCCGAGAGCAGAAAGGTGGAAGGAGCCTCATTTTTCGGGCAGCCCGAATGCGAAAAAACTCCTTCGCGCGGCCCGAATTTCGTTCGCGTGGTACGGGAACGCTTGCTACGCAAGTTCTTTGCCAAATTTTTTCACTGCCACAAATTCAAAGACCGTCCAACTATCGACGGGGAAACTTCAGCTTAATGCAGAGCTAACCTTTTAGCCAAACATTGAATGGATTGAACTCCTACATCGAATGTGTCAATGCCTTCGCTGTGATTTTTGCCGATCCACACAGCGGGGACGTTGCAAATTTCACTCCCTACTGGGCTCAGTAGGCTCACATCTCTCTGGAATCTGCTAAAATCTAGCAGACACGTGACCAGCCGTAACCAGGGTACTTTCTCGAGGTAGAGAGAGGACCCTGGGAAAGAGGTTGAGGCCGAGGCTCATCACGGCCGGTTACGGGCGGCACGGGAGTCAATGGGTTAATGAGCCAGAGAATAAGAGATCAAAACAGCAACATTTAGTCAATTTCATTTACAAAACTTTCGAATTTATATCTGGTCCCAAATAGATCTGTATTAATCCGTGTAAAGCTTGGATTTTAAGCGATTTTAATATCAATTTCACAGCAGTGTAAAGCCTCATTTGAACTTTTGACAGTTTTAATTATGAGGATGATGATGATGATGATCATCATCATCATAATCACCAGCATCATCGTAATAATACAATAAATTTACGAACTGAGCTTCCTTTTATCCATTGAAAAGTATGGTAAAATCTTTCCATATTCTATAACACAGTTGCCTAACAAAACGAACAACAAACAAGCAAAAAACAACAGTATTGTGCGATATAAAGATTATTTCAGCTAATATAATGTGGAAAAATCCTCCTTTTAATACAGAGTATTTGAACGTGCGTATAACATAAACCAGAGTAAACTAATCCAGCAGGGCTTCGACTAAACAAAACAACATATTTCTTCCTTCATGAAATTTGAACATCATCACCTCATAAGAGTAAATAGACGAAAGTTTACATTTATCTTCAAAAACACATACATTTGCATAAATGCTGCTTGAAAAATTCCTAAGCATAATAGAAAAAATTTCTCCCCGTACCACGAGAAACAGTTTGTCGTAAGATAGTTTAAGTGATCACATTAAAGTTCTCCTGATAAGATTGTATACTGAATGACTATTGGCTCTCGATCAAGTACCAGTTAATTCACAATGGCTGTTCTTGCGTATGCAAATTTCATGTAATCATTTTCTTCAAATGTCGTCCGCAATAGTGGTAATTTCTTCCATTTCAGCTTCCACTTCTTGTATCTTGCCTCTCCACACGTTGATTTCATCCGTGATAGAGTCGAATAACCTCTCCCATTTGGCTTGCTGCCTCTCAGCATCGTCGAGTCTGCCGTTGGCCACTTTAAGTTGTTCTTCCAGGAACTGTATCTTCTCTTCAGTGACTTGTTCACGTTCAGATGCGTCTTCGTCCGCTTGCTCGAGATCTTTAGTTTTTTCCGATATTTTTTTTAACGACGCCTCTAACAACTCGATTGCACGAATACTTTTATCTTCTCGCTCTTCAGCAAATTTCAGATCGCGCTCTGTGACAATAAGGCGTCGCTTGGCTTCAATTAGCGTTTGGTGCTTTTCTTCTCCTTCCTTGGCGGCTTCAGTGATGAGAGATTCCAGTTCCATGATTTTCTCATCCCCTTCTTCTTCATTTTCCTCTAACTCTTTGCGACACAACTCCTCTTTTTCCCCCTTTTGAGTGACCTGCTTAAGTTTCTCTTCTTGCTCGTCCAAGCGCTTGTTAACCTTCTCCAAATCGGCCTGAAGTAATCTCATCCTTCGCTTATATCCTTCGGCCTCTGATTTTGCTTTCTCTTCTTTCGCTTCGGCTTCTTTGAGCAGCGTGTTTGCTTCAGTCACTCTATCCTCGGCTTTATCTATGTCTTCTTTAAACCGGGTCAGTTTTTCTTTGAGCTTAGTAAGAGACATGCTGGCGTTTGCTTCGAACGCCAGGAATATGCACGAATAAAACAACTCAAAGTAAACTGAGCTGCCGCCTATCAAATGAGGTACGAAGGGCGTTTGAGTCCCGTGATAGACGAGTAATAATCAACCAAGGTATTCATTGTTTAATCAACAACTGCAAAATGAAAAAGACAATCACATTTCACTTGCATCACCCCTAAAGACTGGCTCATGTTATTTACCCAAGGGATCAACAAAACAATGAAAAGCCTAAGCTATCAATCAAGCTCCTTGGCACAGTAATTTATTCACGAAAATCTGGCTAAAACAATTATTATTCAAGCATCAAAATAATACCACGAGAACAGTTAAAACTTAAAGCTGGTTAATGCTGGCGCTGCTGAAAGTAGCTGAAAGTTGTTGATGATAACAGTCCAAGTTCAGTGCCATGTCGCATCAGGCATCTTTTATAAAACACAACAAACTACGTGAAATTCCGGAATAACCGGAGTACTTTGTGAACTATAAAGTTTCGTCTGCCGGGCGCGCGGAATTCAGCGCTTCTGTGCATGATTATTTGAAAATTACGAAATCTTTAAATCGAAGTGGTGTCGGCACGATTAGTCCGGACGGCTATTAATTTCTGCTCTCCATTCACAGTTAAGATAGATTGATTAGATTGACTTGACCATGTTTATTTGACCCTGTGTTATTAGCCATTGAAAGAGATGACAACCTTTCAGGTTCGCTCGACTTCGGATACAAAATAGTAAGATTATTTTTCTGACTCAACAGTTTTCTAATGTTTCTAACGCCTCACGCAGTTATCTTTGAGGCATATATTACATATTTATACATGCGTTTTTTCTAACGTAGGTACTGCCTGCAGTTATCAACCAAATAATCAGTTAACCGTGACTTAAGACCAATTCAACTGACTTTGCAGGCGGAAAGCCACGGAGTCACAAACCATGTACGGTGTTACAGTAGTATTAGTTTCGAAAATCAAAATTATGGAGCGTGTATAGTCTATCTAGAGAAGCTTCTGTCTTTCTACGAGAACGGAGAGCAAGTTCGAGATAGCATGCAAAAAAAAAAATTATAATTTCACAACCCTGAGCTCCGTCGCGTTGCGTTTTGGCTTGTTTCCATCCCTCGCAGTCAATTGTTTTGTGATCTCGGACAAAATAGTAGACGAAATAGGTCAAAATAGGGAGTCTGCGGAGAGAAAAGAGCGGCTTTTCTTACCCATTAGACATTTTGGTTTGCAGCTGCAGTGAAAACTGGGGTAGTACGTGACAGCGTGGTTTAGAAGAGGGTCTGAATGAAGGTATCTGGATAACACTAAACACTTAAAGTATTGGCTCTGTAACACAGAACAGTTAAATTTTAGGCATTTTAACACTAACAGTCAAAAAACATTCTCTTTAATAGTTTATGATATCTAGATGAAAACAAAAACTGCTCGGTTCCTAAAAAGGCAATGTTATCAAGAAGTTTTCCGATGATTCCCGAAGATTTCCGAAGATCCCCGAAGACAGCCGAAGATTTGCGAAGACTACCGAAGATGCACAGAGACTGCCAAAGGTTGACTACTCGTTAAGGCCAAGAAATTTAATTCCTCATATGTTTTTTGACAGCTGCCACCCTGGATTGCTTCGAAAGGTCGAAAGCGACACTGCTTCTATGCCTCTCTGCTTCTACAAAAGCTCACTAGAACTTTGACAACATCGGAGGAGAATCCACTCGATGCTGATGCCGACATCGCCGGGGAGTAAGTATCGTGGGCTCCTGGCACGAGGTAGTTCCCAGTGCTACTCAGACTCGGACAGGTAGTATATACCGCACGTTGAACCCCACGGCTCAGTTCTGGGATCTACCTTATTCTCCCTCTTCACGAACGACCTCCCCATATCAGTACGTCCGGCAGAAACTTACTTGTACGCAGAAGACACAAATATATTGTGTCGCAGAAACCATCGACGCAAACTCAACAATGCTTTGGCTTACTTGAAGAATTGGTGCGACATTGAATAATATATCGCTACCACACCCGCACAAGTGCAAGGCAGGGGGTTTAAGCAAACCACGACGGCGACGGCGACGAGAGCGACACCAAACAAAAGGTTTAATGAGCAGAACAATGGCTGCGCACGTGCGTTTTGAATCTTGGCACATTTCTTTGCCGTCCTCTGCAAAACAAAAACAGGAAATGAAGTTCTATGTAGTTTGGAGAACGCAATGTCTAATTTCTGCTATCTTCTTTCCGAATTAAACGCTGTCGGTGCATCATTGTGTTAAGCCTGGACAAGTTTTTAGACCGATAGTTTTACTGAGCAAATTTAAAGAGTTGCGACATTCGAAAGTAAAATATAAATTCGTTTTTACAAGGTGTCGCCCCCGCCGTCACTGTCGTAATTGCTAAAACTCCCTAATGATCGCGCAACGGCAACCCTTCAATGGACCAATCCAGGCTTTGCGTCTCGGAATAGACCATTTTACAGTTGTCTCCTTGGTGACCTGGCCTTTGCATGGCAGCGAGGCTGAAGGTGACCTTGCTTTGATACAGACCTCTCTACTTTTGTTGTGTAAATGCACCTAGTTAGCAT
>Ga0126343_10001090_pt1 | contig 12096 bp, 13 predicted proteins | sample Cyp2metagenome_FD_92531 | JGI IMG/M metagenome (GOLD analysis project Ga0126343, IMG submission 92531) | Coral microbial communities from Lord Howe Island, Old Settlement Bay, Australia - Cyphastrea 2 metagenome | ecosystem: Host-associated > Invertebrates > Cnidaria > Coral ... | reverse complement strand
TACCTTCTACCTCCGAAGCCTTAGAATTTCCAGGATGTCGAAAAAATCCAAACTTTCGAGAGCAAAACCAGGTTTTGCCCTGTTCTGTTCGAGCATGTGTTTTGTTTTCCTTCGGCCTCGCTGTGCTGCCACCTTTTGCGGCTCAACGCCGTGGAAATGGCCCATTCGAATGCGCCCGGATCCCAAACAAAGTGGCAGGGTATTGGTTAGAATATTTCAGAACCATGTTGTCAATCTAAATTTCTTCAGGCTTTCAAAACCAGGGCACCAATCTCCACATACTGCGCGTAGGCTGCAACAAGACTACGCTCAAGGGTTCTTTGTATTGTGAGTCTCGGGGAGACCCTCCGGCTTAGCCGGGAGGGTCTCCCGATAAAGTCTTCGTCGCTCTGGGTTGCACAAACAAAGGATTTAGAACAAAATTGGTTTTGGCAGCCTGGGTTTCCATGTCCCACACCAAATGGTCGATTCGGTGGAAGTTTGGCATCAGCAGAAAAAAAAGTTGGCCTTGACTGTGGGCAATCTGCACAGCTTTCCCATGCAATTTCAAAAAGTTGGCGCCCGAGACAGCAATTTCTTTTGCTGCATTGCTTGGAATCCACAACTCCCAGCTGTAAAGACCGTGGAGAAAACAATCCATTTGTTTGGCCGCACCAAAAGCGAATCGAAGCAGCAAATCACCATTGACGTGCTCACCATGCTTCTGGCACATTGCCAAAAAGAAACGCATCAAACATGTGGTGGTGCTTCCCTTCGACCATGTGCCGGCTGGGAATACCGTTGTTGCCGACCATCCCAGTTTGGCCCTGTTGATTCTCCTGAGCTGGCAAGTGAAACCTGTGGCCTTTTTCCATTGAATGTACTCGGCATTCAACTTCTCCAACCTGCTCTCGACGCTCCCTTGGTATGCTGAACTGATGGCCAAAACTGCCAAGCAAGATGCCAGGAACGTCTTCCCTGCTCCGAGGTGCCATGCATGAAACAAATCGAAGCAAAAGAAATTTTCTCTGAAAGATTCTTCCATTGGCAGCTGCAAGACTTTTGGCAGTGTCAAAAATGCACTCAAAGTATTCACTGTCGGAACCCAAGTTGGAGGACGGATGTGGAAGTTTTCCCACTCAACGCCTGTCATGTCAGCGCAACACAAGTGGCAAATGCCCTTCGGAGGGGCACGGCTACTGGCAGCCTTGGAGATGTTCATGAATGTACGGGATAGTGATCCACATTTTTGTATGAATGGCCAATCGCCCATCACTTTGACAACGCAGAAATAGAAACGACCATCCTTGGTTTCTATCCCGTTGTCATACAAGCTCCGTAAATCAATGCAAATCGCATCCATCAGGTCCTGGAAAGGATCGGAATCCAAAGCAGCATCGTCTTCTTCACTGTAGTAGCTCTTTGGAAGAACTGAAAGCAAAAATCGGGTTGTCCAAGTAGGCTGTTCATAATTGAGTTTCTGAGCCAAGCGCTTCGATTTCTTCTCATGCTTGGAAGTTGAAAGCCCAAAACCCAAAATGGAATGGGTTGATATAACCATCAGAGCTGATTTCCGCAAAGACCTTCCCTCATCTCCGTGCAGCAAGAGTGCACAAGTTCTCGACAAATCGTGGCCAGGGCGCTTGTAAATTGGATGGTTCGGCTCGATTTTCTGGTACCTAGTCCAGAAAGATTGCCAAATGTCGCAACATCGCTGTTGGTCACGATCTGTCAAGCCACACAGCCTGTGCCAGAGATGGGCCTGAAGGATGAAAGTAGCCCAGTCACTCATTTTCAGGAAAGGAATCTCATCGCTCCCAAGCTGAACTCTGCTCAAAGGAATAGGCAGCTTCAAACCGAATCTTTTTGCTACACGCCCTGTGTCTCTCTCACTGTTGTTTTCACGACATGCGGCTAGAGATGCCACACTGCTTTGGGCAGCGCTAGGGACCTCCTCCACGACTGCTTTGGCAGTACGAATTGCCACTGCGCATGCCACCTTAGCGTCAGTAGCAGCTCGCTTTCATTCAATTTGCCAGGCACCAGCAGCCCAGAGCGACGGTAAATTGCATATAATTTATACAAGAAATATGAAAGATATTATAACACAATAAGGGTTAGAAGGTAGCTGTATATCAACTTAGGGCATGACTTGGAGACATCTTGATTTGGAAAATGTTGTGAGCAGAAAATCTGAGGCGGGAACCCCTTCGCCAATTTCATGGACAAAGCGTCGGAGGCCAGGGCCAGCACCTGGCCCAAAAAAGGTCGAATCATATGCCAACGTTTTTACAACAGTCTTTGCAGACAAGAAGGTGTTGATCAGTTAAGCTTTCAAAACACAATTGAGGCAAAGGCAAATCTGATATTTTCTCGCTCCAGCATTTGATCCTACCCTAGTTTCCTTGATAGTCAAGGACGGCCATAAATTTCAACTAAGGCCGGTTTGCCCCAACGAATCTCCACCCTGTGTAGCCACTGGCTTGTTCCACTGCATGTATCGACAGTGGCAATTGACGCAACGCCAGGCTGACAAAAGCGATGGAGCTCCCAGTTGTTCAAAGCCGAGGGGCTGCTGGGATACAAACATTGGCGGGAAATTTTGATGTTAAGATAAGATGAGACAATGTGTGATTTTGAATTTGTATGTCACTACATTTTCGAGCCCCCCAGCAAAGAACTGAACCCAGCTGTTAAAGAAAACAGTGAAAATCTAGATGCCTAAGCTCTCTTCTTCGCCTTTTTTGGTTTCTTATTGGAATCACCATTGCCACTGGGTCTCTTATTCCCCCTTGTCGAAGATCCACCAGGAGGCTTGTTCGGACCAGGGCTGGACATCTTGGTCAGAAACTGTTTGGATTTCCTGGGCGAGAATAGCATGGGCACTGACGTGCATGCACCTGGAATGTGTTGAGGTCCGAACCGCACTTTCTGCTCTTCGGCAGTGGCCCGACTGGACCTCAATGGCCGGGTGGGTTCATCCATAAGGCACTTGGTGACGGAATTCACACCAAGTCCCTGGCACAAAAGTCACCTTTTTCATGGCCTCATGGGCCAGATTCCACCACCTAAGTTTCAATGCGCCGAATATATCTTTAAACAACATATGGGAAATGAGCATTAAATATGGGAAGCAAGCACTAAACATGAATATTTTTGGGTCCCCGACGCAGCATCATACTTGGAATTCTCCCCTTTGGCCATGGTCTCTGTCAACACATCGTATTCCTTCTCAAGCTTCGAGACATGTTGTTCAAGCTGGCTGATGTACCTGAGCTTGAAACCATGGAAAAGGGCGAAGCCTATTAAGTCAATAAACTTGAGTATATATCCACAGTGCGAATTTTAAACATGTTACTGCTTCGCGGTGTCATTCTCATAATTGTCCCTCAAGTCCTTCACAAGTCCCTTCAGCTTCGTGGATTTGGTAAGGACGGAGTCCATGAATCGCTTGAAGTGCGCTTTGTTCTGCGAGCAAAGATCGGCAAATTTAACTTTTCAAATGTGGTTCATACATCATACTTGTTGGGACTTGCAACCCCGCCTCAGCAACTTTTCCATCGGGCAATTCCTTGTTCGCATCATCCGCCCCATCAAGGGCTCCGCGATCCATTAGGGCTTGGACTTGGCCAAAAGTACCGGGGGAAATCTCGACAGCCTCATCTGCCTGTCAAGCTTTGTTCATGAGGTATAGATTCCAAAACCATAGTTTCCATGGTTTCCACACTCAAAAATTCGAGCAAATAATTTTGGAATAGGATGCAAAATTGTTTGTCGAAATGAAGGACTAAGAAATGCGGCCTTCCGAGTCGACTTCTTTCTTTCCAAAATTTCATGTTCCTCTTCGTAGGCTCCATGTTCTCGAACTGTCACCCAATACTCCACAATATTGTCATATACGTTTGTCCTGAGCTGGTGTGCTAAGGCCAAACTGTTTGGCGTTTGGACCTGCAAACCTTCGAGTCCATCCAGCTGGGGCCCTGGCCGGGTATGGGTGGCATGCCGTTTTGGATCCGTGCAGTAGGCCTTTGCTCCGGTCACTCGCGACCTGATAGATCGGACGGAAGGATGGCCCCCGAAAAAATACTTGTAAATGGGATTTTGAAACATGTTTCAAACATATTGTCAAGATTTGTCAAGATTGCTTTGTGTAAGTAAGATCATCATTTCAGGTGAGCGACTGCTGCCAACATAAGTCAGATTTCATCTCGGCTTCGGAATACCAACCTTCCTCCTTCTTCACTATGATCTTCTTGCGGGAAGTCACGACCCTTTCCATTTCATCTATGAATTTGGCCTCAACAAAGGCCCAAGGGTAGGGTGCATTAAGAATTTTGTCTTTCGATTAGATGGTGAAGCGGAGATAAGTCTGCCTGATGATATAAACATATAAACTATAGTATGATAATCTGACATGGGAAATATAAAGCCACCCCACCTTGTCCCAGTTGACTGCCTGAAGGCATGCGGCCATGTTCTCCTTTTGCTCAGTTCCTTTCTCCCATTCAGCTTTCAGCCATGGAGGGCACTGCAAATCACTCCGTTTCTTCTTGTTGGCGACCATTCTCCGAATCCTAGCTTTAGCAGCATTGCGGAGAAGCTCCTTAGTGTTGCTATCTTTTTTCTAACCGACGAAACAATCAAGAAACTGAAACAATGTTCGTCTTGATTTGGATTCATTGCAATATATTGCAATACTCTGCTTGGATCAAATCAATGCTTGCAATGGACACGACGGGTGAGCCGGGATTTAGTCGGTTTCGAGTCTGGGGCTGGGTTGCATTCACCATCCAAAGTATCGGCAACTGGCCCCTGATCTGTGTCAAGTGATTCTTCCTTCATTTTGAGGTCCCCTCCAAGCGCAAGAGCCAGTTGGACGGAAAGGTCATGAACAGCTACTTCCTGGGAACAATCAGAACAAGTAGTGAAGTCCGTTTTGTTTTGCTATAATGGCCAATTTTTCTAGGACTAGGAATTCAAGAAGAGTCTTGAGGCAAGAATCATCATCTTGTGGTCCATCACCCACAAAGTAGTACCCATCATCAACTGCGTTCTCATATTCAAAGTCCTTTGGACGTGCTGATCCTGAAGTAGGTTCCGAAGCATCAGAAGTGGCCTGTCTCAAAACAATGACAGGAAAATAAAGCTCAAGTTCCAAAACATTTCAAATCCCAAACAACCCAAATCCAAGACAACCCAGAACACACCCTGCCTCTGAAGTATCTCCTGGAACTGTGCTCGGAGTCGGGACTTCGATGGACACACCATCTTCCTTGTCCACCTGAGGCTGGATTTGGCAGTGGACCAACCTGCTGGAAAGTCGATGAGGCCAGGGCAGTCTTGTCACCGAGTTCAAGAGAGATAGCGGCAATCTGACCTTCGATATCCTCCAGCCAAAAGGGGTTGATTTGTAAACCGAAATCATCTTAAGCTGATAGCTCACTACAAGTGTACTTTGTACATCTTTGAATCATTTGAATAGTCCTGAATTTGCTTCTGGATTGCAGCTTCATCGGCAGCCAAAGCGTCGTCCATGACTTGATTGAATCCTTCTCCCAAACTGCCGCAAGACCAACGTTTGGACATGCCTATCTTGAGTTTCTAACAGCTTGAGCACCTGCCAAGAGGAAATTGCGATTACAATCTGTTAGTTTGAGTATGTTCAATGAATGAAGAATTTCTCCACCCCATCTATACTGCATTTTCCATGAAGCACTTGTATCCATTTTCCCCTCAAGGTTTGCATCGTAAGGCTGTGGCTCATTCCACAGTGAATTGAGTCTCAAAGCTGGCCCTGAGTCGAACTGGGTCCTCATAGCTTATCAGTCGGTTTCGACAAAAAACCGAGTCGAACCCCAAAATATTGCAGATTGCATATCCTGATTTTTCATTACGGGAAATTATGGGATTTGTATGGGAATTTATGGGATTTTTATGGGTTTTTTACGGGTTTTTGATTTCCAGGATTTGCTAAAATATGGGAGATGTATGGGAAGAATATGGGATTTTATGGGAAGAATATGGGATTTTACGGGAAGAATATGGGATATCCCGACTTTCGACCTTAAAAAATCGATATATTCGATCATGGGTACCGAGAAATCCAATAGTTTCCAGCATTCGATACCCAAATTCGACTCTGCAGCAAGTCAAACCTTTCTAGGTTCCAGAAAGATTCTAAAATCCATCAGGACGTGGGATGGTTTCCCGCCAGTGCTTTGGCAGGTTCAAACTTGACCCCAGCCTCAAATAGGCAACCACCTCTGACAGTCGAGCCTGCTTGAACAGGCCCTCATCATCTTGCCAAGCTGCCTGCACAGTCGAGACCCCAGTTGGCATTGGGGATGGGTATGAGTGCCGAGTGCCACGGTTCACCAGGTCATCCCTCAAGCGAACAATAGCTTGCACAAAAGGTCGAGGGTAATTCCTAAGCTCGGCCATTGGGGAATGCTAAGAATTGGGGCCCTGCAAGAAGCTATTAAGCACATAAACCTTTCGGATATTCCAAAGCAAACCACTACCCAAAACTGCAGAGATTTTCACAGCCAAGAAAGGGATATGTTCTGTTGAGGGACTCTGTGCGTTTGAGTTGTGACGACCCATGCCAGCACCGCTTCCCATTTTTGTTCACATACTGGTGGCATGTGCGAATTGTATGTTTCATTTTCTTCCAGCCAACATCAAGACGAAGAATTGCCGGAGAGTTGGCCCAGGCATATTGTCTTTTAGGGCTCTTGGCTCCATACCTTGACATCCACCAAGCAACCCGGCGTACCTTATTGATTTTTTGTGATTGGAATCGATTCGGAGTGTCAAACCTTTATTGGTCATATGCTCACTAATGCGAAACTGAGGACCTAACACTTTTCATTCCATACCATTGGTAGAGGGCATTGAGAAAATGAAGCCAAGCAGGGTAAAATTCGAGAACGCTAGATCCTGGCTGCTCCAGCACCCACACTCCTTGCTTCGCCGTCACCAGCATGCAAAGGCATATGGTCCTGCCAAGGCGCGGAAGGCAGAGTTGGGAGATTCAGATGTCAAAAAAAAGAAGCACAAAGGTTGGCACATATGTTCCTCAGTCCTCTCTAGTAGAGTATTGGATTCATCAACCGATGGACATGACAAGCCAATACTGTTGCAAGCTGATCTCTTGCTTGTCCCCGAATTTACTGCCACCAGGGAAGAACACTTGATTCCAAACCAGCTCAATAGATCGAGCTCCATGCCCTTCATCACGAACACCACTGCGAGACTTAGTTTGGCAGATGCGCAGATGCATGCAGCATACTTACTTCAAAACTGCTCAAGCTTGATTTAAGCTGATACTTAGTTTTTTCACATATTGGATGTTAGATTGCAACTTGGAAACGCAAATCCTGCCGGTGTTGTAAGATCCATCCAGTTGGTTTTTCGACCATGTGCACCAGGATCTTGACAATAGAGCTTATCAAATCGAGCTGACCGGAAACCAGCCTGCCTCATCTCAAATGTGCAGGAGGCTTGGCCAGCAAAATATTCCAGCCACCGAAAGTCCTGCGCAGCAAGGTTCGCCCTGCACAATGCTTGTAATTTATAAGAAACAGTGAGACCTGGTATAGGATCCGAATCATAGTCTCCTCTTCAAGATTGAAAAGGTTCGAAGTGAAGTATACGAGTACTACCACTTTCAAGAATTCCTCAGCAGCCACAGGGCCCCCAAAAAACACACCAGAGATTGTAAATCTCAAAGCATCACTAAAATTGTGTGATTGGCAAGTTTAGTTTGTCAAGTTCAAGGCGCTCGTGGCGCTTTCAACTTGTTCAGTGCCCACAGCATGGAACTCAAATCCATCTCATGATCCATGGCTTCGTGGGAAATTTCGGTGGTACTTTGAGCCAGGCAATCTTCGATATATAATATGTTTGCTATATGGTATGGATCATACTTATTATATACAATTCCACGAAACAAAGACCCTGCATCCAACACCCCTCAAGCATGACAGGAAGACGCTTGCGCTTGCAAATCGTCTTCTTCAATCGACGAGCTCTGGAGAGGCGAGGCGCCATGAGGTGAACCTCGGGAAAGGGATCATACATGGCCTTTAGGATGTAGGCATTGGCCTTGATGGTTGATACTTTGAGTTGTAATTGCAAAATTGCAAATTAATTGATAGCGAACAATGGTGGAAGCGTTTGGAGATTAACACACTGACACTCTCAGCAAAGCCAGTTTTCGAGCCGCAAGCTGCCAGGTACCTGGTACTATGGCAGCTCTCGAGACAGAGGACTGGGCATCACCAGTCAGTTTGAGATGTGCTTTCATCACAGTCACCCACTATAGCTGGCACATTGCAAAGCTTTCACATATCAAGCAGTATGAAAACTAGATTTTCCAACTTGGGTGGCTATGTTCTACATTGCAGCAAGCCCCAATATCTAAGAAGCTTGGGCTGCAAAACCCCGGCCAAAAGTCAGAAATCCTCGGATTTCCACTAAACATTCGAGATGTTCATGTTTTCAATCGACGTTGTGCAACCGGTACAGCGCTTCACGACCATGGGCCTTCAAGAAGTTCTCAAACTCGCGGCACTCTGTGACAGTTTTCCAACCATTGTATTGATCAACCCACAGAGCCTCAGATTCACATGCTTTAGGTTAGAAACTGTTCAGTCCAAAATGAAAACAAAGAAATGGGGTTGGATCGGACCAAACCAGGTTTGAGATTAGAAGGGCACCAGGAAAAAAAGGAACAAAAACCGGCTCCATTTCGGGACCTTTATGAGCACCAACATAAGTAAACATTTTTTTCGGCGAAGGGCATGCTGCAAGCCCAGCGCAACTGCAACGACTGATTTGCAAGCTGGTGTGCCTTGAAAGCCCGTGCGGTTGAACGAGAAGTGGCCCACATCCACCCAGGCTTCGGCTTCGTAACTCCACATGCTAACGGCACAAGCGCTGCGGGTCCAATACACTGTCAACTTGGAAAATGTAAACTCTGGCAGAGCGTCTCGAGTAGTGGCCTTCAAGGAATCCCACTCAAGCCCTTGGTAGTCGATCTTCTTTGTGAACTTCAGGATTTTTTTCATGATGCTCTCGTCAAATTCATTGTCATGGTTGGCTGGAGCGGCAACCACCCGTTTCTTCTTCTCCTTCTTCTCTTTGAGATTGTTTTTCTTGACCTTCTGCGATGGCTTCTTTGGTGATGCCTTCACCTTCGAAGGCGGTTTGGCTGCGTGCTTCTTCTTCCGGGGCTGCTGGTCCATTTCAGTCTCAGGCATCTCCTCATTCTCCGGCTTCTTCTGTTTGGTTGACTTGGCAGGCTTGCTGGAAGAGGGGACTGGAGCCTCACAGACATGGTCACCCACCCGACGGACATTTTCCTGAATGACTCGGGGCCTCTTCTTCTCAGTCTCCATGGTCTTGTCCTCGTTATCGTCATCCGCCTTCTTCCATAGTCCATCATCGAGCACCCACCTCTCGTACTCTTCCCACACCTCAGCATCAGTGAGTTGTGGTACCTCAGGTTCTTTCCCATGTCCATGGCCACGACCGCCACGACCACCACGGCCCCGGCCACGTCCCCGACCCCTTTCCTTCTTCGGCTTTGCTGCAAGCTGATCTCGACGAGTCACACCCTGACGGGATAGAAGCAATCTGGTGGTGACCCTTGCTAATTGAAACCATTTTGTTATAGAAACCAGTCTGGGGGTCACATGGCAAAACACTGCTGGTTACTTTGGGCACTGAAGGACCTTCTCAGCATGGTCAGCGAGAGCCAGAAGATCAGCAACATCCGCATCGCCGGAGGCAGGAACTGACTTGGGGACCTTGGGAACTTGAAACTTTGCTCGAAGGGTATCCGGATCCTCAACTTGTTGGACCTTCAGAGGAGAGACTTCTGGAATGGGGAGCGACGTCACATCCATGGGCTGCGTGTCTACCGTATCCACATTGCATGGTCCTAACCAGCAGGCAAAAAGTAAACCAAAACACGGACAAGTGAGCAGCGTTTGATACGAATTTTTTGAATATAAAATAATATAAACATATGCTGCATTTTGATGCATTTTGACTTTCTTGTCCTGGTGGGGCCACGGCACGTGTCACAACTCGGCCAGAATCCGCAGCCAGGTTTCCATCCACCTTCTTTTGCTTCGACGCTCGGAGCCTCACTTGTGCTGGGAACCGATGCAGACAAAGAAGAATATAAGAATTTGGGTTTCTTTTAGAAACATGCGAAAATGAAGAAAATGTAATAATTTCTTAATTGCTTTGGAAAAGACGCTTCCAGCTCGGCCTTTCGTTGCGCCAACTCTTGTAGCAAAAGATGCTTTCGGAATGCTTCATGGGCAGGATCAACTTCGTTAGGAACCGAACATGCATTGCCTCATGTTCCACTGAAAAAAGAAGGTGGTAATGAAAGTTGATGTACATAGGAAACATTTTGAAATATCGACTAGAAACTGGGGCTCTCCGATGTTGGTTTGCTCGGCGTGGCTGCTGGTGACATTGTTGCACCAGTTTCTGGAAGGGCAGCACTTGCAATAGCCTCGGAACTCTCAGGCTGGACAGCCGGCTGCACTTCGTTCAAAGCACGAGGAGCTTCGGGGGGCACAGGTGTCTGAACTGGAGTTGCTGAAGCTCCGGCGGGCTCAGTCGAGGGATTTGCAGTAACAATCACATCATCATCATCACTGTCATCCGAGTCGGAACCATCTTGCTGAGTACCATAGGCATCCTGCAGGGATACCCTCTTTGGGAAGCAAGGATATGACCCAAAACCATTTTTCTAATTATTGTTCATGATATATAATATATCTGTCTCAAAATGGCGTGCCTTTTTTTGGCGCCAAAAAGGCCATTTAAGGGGAAAAAAGGGCGCACCATTTTGAGACATATCCAATTGTTTTTGACACTCATTCCTCTGAGTCTGCATCCAGATCCATTGACTTTAACTTGCGACGTATGTCCGCGACAGTGTCCTGCCATTATCAGGGAATAGGACAAATCAAGGGCCACTTAAGATCATACTGGGATGTTTTTTTAAATGCATTCTGCATGGATCGCCTTTTTGCAAAAAAAAAATAAGAACTTGCCTGAAGCTCGGGCTTGAGGATAAGCACCATCTCTTGGAAATTGAAATCCTTGCGGGCGCAGTCGAAAGCCGACTGCTAAGAACTAAAATGGTCGTACAGTCGTACTATAATATATATGGGGTGTAGGGGTGCAGGCCCACAAAAATGCAAAAAGAATGGCACAATCAACCAACGGGTTTCATATTTCTGAAAATACAATGCATATAGTGCCAAGTGTCCAAAGATGGATCATTCCTGTTGGCCTTCCTCTTGATGAGACGAAGCATCTTGCGGAGATCCCATGCTGCATCGTCTATCTCATCATCTTGGGGGGCACGCTGGTTCTTGGAGTAAATGGTTTGAACTTCCTCACGTAATCCAGAAATATCTGGAAGCTTCAACTGGCATCGGAAAAGTCGATGGAGCGGGGGAAACAGAAGATCGCTATTTTGAGTGCATTCGGGGATGGTGGCATCGGCCCCCTTGCTTTTGGGCGCAATGACCAGAGATTCACCACGTCGAAGTCGCTCACGGACTTCATCACATTGGTCCCACTCATCACAAAGACCAGAAGTATCGAAAGCAGCCATGGTTGCTAGTCTAAGCCTAGCATGAACCCTCTTAAACCCAAATGTCTCACGTGGGAATCAGATTTGGATCTCATTTGCCGTGCCAGGAGCTTGAAGCAGCTGAGTTTCTGACATCGTGGGACACACCCACCGCGGGGCTTGGATATGTGCTTGAGATGCGGCAAAAAGTGGGAAATTGCTCCAAATCCAGGTTTTCGACAGTAAAGTCAGGTTTTCAGCAGAAAACAGATCATAAGCAGGTTCTCGACCCTCGTCCCGATTTTTCTTGGGATATGGATTTGCAAGGTATATAATATCTGACCCCTAGTTACAAAATGAGTCACCGATTTTGCTCGACTCGCATCCGCTCGCATCCGTTGGCTCGATTTGCCCTTTACAAAATGGTGGGGACTGGGGGTGGCTATACTCGCACTATCCTAGGATCCCTGGGAAGTAACCTGCAACAGTCCGGCCAACCCAAGTCCCGG
>Ga0126343_10001089_pt1 | contig 12104 bp, 4 predicted proteins | sample Cyp2metagenome_FD_92531 | JGI IMG/M metagenome (GOLD analysis project Ga0126343, IMG submission 92531) | Coral microbial communities from Lord Howe Island, Old Settlement Bay, Australia - Cyphastrea 2 metagenome | ecosystem: Host-associated > Invertebrates > Cnidaria > Coral ... | reverse complement strand
GTGTTTATAAATTCTGGCGAACACTCGTTCTCTGCTCAGTCTCTGATCAAGCGCCAAGGAGCAAGGTGGAACGGCCCACCCTCCCACCCTTCTTTGCTAAAAATTCGTGTTGGAGCGACTACGCGTTCCACTTTCCTGAAAGCGCTCGATCAAGTCTCCCATATCTTAATAACAATGAGCGTGAAAGGCGAGTGTTGGGAAATAGAATACTATAGCCACTGGTCTCTAGGTCATTATTTGATGACATGAGCTCGCAAAAACTTCTTGATGAATATTTAACAAGTTGACGTCAGTTCTTCTCACGTCTGTCCTGGTATTGATCATGAATTCCGTCATCACATTGTCAAAGTGGCTGTGGATCCACGAGGCAATAGCCAAGTGGATCTGCACGCTACTTTGACGACGTTATGACGAAATTTCAATAACAGAACAGCCACATCAAAATCTGACATCAATTTGGTTTTTACGATAACATACTGTCAAATTGTCTACTCTCGCTGGTTGATGCATCGCATAAATTATAAATCTATTTGTCTGTTTGCTTATTGACAATAACAGTTAGCCAATGAGAACGCATGAATTTCTGCAGTTTTCTTTAAAAAAAAACATTACTAACATGTTTTGTTGCAATAGCACTTGTGGTCATTCATGGTCATTCGTGGGCACTCGTGGTCATTTGTGTTCACTCGTGTTCACTCGTGATCACTCGTGATCACTCGTCATTACTTCTAGACCCTATCGAGGGCTCGTATGCTGATTCAATGACAAAGTTGCATAAACAAACCCACTTGTACGCCAGGTTACCGCAGGAAAAAAGATAAACATGTTATTGGCTGGCTTATGGTGGGTCCATACTGTGAAAATCTGTCACCGAGTTCTTGAACATGCTACCCGGGGCCACAGGCTGAGAGCAGAATTTTCAAGGCCACGGTCAGAGGTTTTCCCTATACGGACCTCCCAGCCGGCCAATAACATATCTATGTATTTATCAAACGTTGCCCATAATTATGGTTTTTAGGTTTTCTTTCATATCCTGATCTTTATTGTGATTGCTTCAGGACCAAATTAACCTTTAGGAATCAAATCCAAATGTTCACGGTTGTCTGAGTTCCACAGTGGTAAAAAAGCAATTGCATAAATTTTAAACGTAATGTCCAAATATATCTCAGTATGAGGCTCTGGGGAATAAATACAGAGTTCGTGGGGTTTATTCCATAGAGCCTTGAGCTAAGGTCTATTGTGTTGAGCTGAAGTTTAATATATCGAAATTGGTCTATTCCTGAGCTCTCAAATTTTCAAATTTTATGGCGAGTCGACCATTTCCGGTCCGGGACCATAGGGTACAATCTGGGGATCGTTTGCGGTTCAGGGATCAATTGCAATTTGGGGATCATTTGCAGGCTTGTACAGCTCTTTAGTCTACATTATGTAAAGTCCAGTATCTATCAAGTCCAGTAGTTATTTTTCTAATAAATGCTGCGATGCGTCATAACAAGATCATCCAAACACCCAACATTTTCTGAGATCTACATCGGTATTTTAAAGTCGCTATTGCTTAATTGTGGATAAAGGCAGAGATAAGGCAGTGGATAAGCTCAAAAAGATGGCGATATAACAGATCAAAAATTCCGTGTATTAATCGTCCGTGAAATTGACGATATCAAGTCTAAGTTGGATGGATTATCAAGAAAAGGTTTGCTAGCGAGTATCAGCTTCTTTGAAGAAGGAATCAAGTTGCTGGATGAAGTGTTTCATAAAGCAAGGTTCAGTAGCGAACACGGAGCAGCAACAACATTAGCAGCAAAGTTGGAGCTCACTGACCTGGCTGAATCAGCTATGAGGGACGCAACAAAGGCCTTTAAAAGTGAAGCAATACGAGCGGCCGACCATATTCAAGCAATTAAATATTGATTTATGGCGACAATACTTAACAATTAGATTATTCGCTCTTCATTTCTATTTAACAATTAGATTATGAGCTCTAGATGTCTATCGCGTGATTGTTGAAGAGGGCGCAGCCCGAGTCAACTATCGCGCAATAGAAATCGAGAGCGAATAATCTAATTGTTTTAGTATAAATCTACTAGTCGTTCAAAACTTTAATAAACCCTCTTCAAAGACAGTTCGAAAATGCCAATAAATGGCCGTTATTTTGTTAAAAAGAGCACAGGACCACGCTACTCACTATCTATCACCGAATAGATAGTGAGTAGCGCAGCCAATCAGAGAACAGCATTCGTGATAGAACGCTAGTAGATTTATACTGATCGCCTTTAGTAGAATTCTACTAGTATACTAATGCAAATGCTGCAATCAAATTGGCTGAGCTACTCATACCTTGCATACGGCTGGCGCGCGGGAAATTTGAATTGACCAATCAGGATTCAGCAGGCGGGAAAAATGCTAGTGTCCTGACTTCAAGTTGAATCAGGCAACTTTTGTCACTGGAGATGTCATTAGATATCCACGAAAAGGGATTTACAATTTCAAAAACCAAACTAGTTGGCAAAAAATGAAAAATATAAACCATGTTGTGTTTCTAAGCTTCTATTTTGGCGTCAAAAATGGGTCACTGGCGCTCTGCATGGCAACTCGCTTGTAGTTCGTCGAGTATCGCCAGGTAGGATAATAGTTGTGTTATTTTGAACAAAATACGCTGTTCCTCGTCAAATTAAACCCGGAATACTCAAGTTAACTACTAGTGGGGGCCAAAGGAACTTGTGCACTGTTTTTATTTTTGTTAGCTGCGAATAAAAAAGGCTGTTATCGTATCGTTTCGTTAGGACACCAAAATTTTGACTGCCGATCGTACTGCGGGCTCAGCCACCATCTGCAAGGTATACTATCAGCTTTTATAGTTCACCACTAAATTTTCTCTTATTCTTATTGGGTTAAATTAATCACGTGACACGATAGTGTTCATCCGCGGAGAGACACTATCAGCCCATAGTGCCCGTCCGCGGAAAATACCCGGATGGATAGTAGTCGTCCCTGAAAATTTATCTGTAAACAAGGGGGTTTACAGAAATTGCATTAAGTGGGTTTTTGTCTGTTTTCTTTTTCAAATTTTACATTTCACTTTAACGGTTTTCATTTAAAAAAAGTGAAAATAATTCAATGTGATTCTTGAACCGTGTGGCGCTCGGAAGAAAATTTAGTGGTGAACAATAAAGACAATAGAGTGTTTATATCTCGAAACTATCGGTCTGATAGTTGCCCCTTGGAAATTTGATGTTCTTAAAACTAGCATATTTGCCCGAGAAGCAACCGAAAATTTGTTTGAAATGGTCACCTTGGAACACGAAGAAGTCCAACACAATATTTCCAAGCCGAGACGTCCAACACAATATTTTAGCCAGTGTCAACCTTTTTTTGAATTTCTTTCTTATTTTTAACATGCCTGGCTACAAACCAAACATTTTTAAATAAACTCTCTATTGTCTTTATTGTTCACCACTAAATATTCTTCCGTGCGTCAGTCCAAGAATCGCATTGAATGATTTCCAACTTTTTAGATTAAAGCCGTTAAAGTCAAATGTAAAATTTGGAAAAGAAAACAGACAAAAACCCACTTAATGCAATTTCAATTGTTTAGTTCCTGTAAGCCCCCTTGTTTACAGAGAAATTTTAACAGACGACTGCTATCCATCCGGGTATTTTCCGCGGACAGGCACTATGGCTGATAGTGTCTCTCCGCAGATGAACACTATCGCTCACGTGATCAATTTAAACCAATAAAAATCGGAGAAAATTTAGTGGTGAACTACAATGGCTGATAGTATACGAGTAGCTCAGCCTATCAGATTGCAGCATTTGCATTAGTATACTAGAAGAATTCTACTTAACTATTTATGAGACCCTGTTAGGGGTGGTTTAGTTATCCCTTATCCCTAATATTATTTTGCCAGTTATCCCTTATCCCTAAAACCCCTAAGAGGGCCTCATTTATTATCTTCTATTTATAAAATAACTGAGATACTACACACGCTCAGATTGGTCAACAGAGTTGCCAAACCTATGTTCTATTGTACCGGTAAACCACGGTTTCCATGGCAGCTTTAGACGGGAACTAGAGAAGTCGGACCTCTAGCGATAACAAATGTAATAAGCAGTTTTGCCTTTCACTGGCTGAGAAATCAATGACACGAATGTCTTCTCGTTCAACATACACATGGAAATTTTAAAGGAAAAATAATGCAAGAAGATGGTCGGCATATCAAGCTTATTATTTTCTTGCACAGCAACTTCGGTTAAGCTTTAGATTACGATTAAGGAAGTTCTAAACACTTCAGCCTAACTCTTTCCACGGACTGTGGAGGACGAAGTCAGCTGGGCCTGGCTAATCAATTTAGATTGTCAAAAAAGCAGAGAAAAGATTTCTTTCTATCAGAAATTTTAATTGCACGATGACTGAATGAATTTGATTTCTGAGCTTAACTTTTAAGCAATAGTTTTCTTTTAGCAACATGTAGAGAGAAACACGGATTTCATAGCCTTCAGCATAAGTAGATAAATTCTGAATAAATTTTGGAAGCAGCGTTTCAGTTACTAACCTTTATTCCATTCGCAAAACTTTTGAAAGCTATCGTAAAGCAAGCAAGCCTGGCCTACTTCAGCCTACTTGCACACTTTCCGTAAAGCCTTTTACTTTCGTGATGACCGATTCCATTCACGAATCCCTGCATTTCCCCGTCAGAATACTTTTGAGTTAATTCATAAGCTTTTTGCCTTTCACCCATAAGCTTTTCCTTTCCTTTCAAAAGAACTTTCTTAGCGTGAAATGTTTTCGTCGCTTCGTGTCCGGCGGAGAGTCTGTGTTTTCATTCTATCAGTCGATGTGATTGGTTTGTCACGTCATCTCATGATTTTGATGAGAATAAGCAACTTGATCACGAAAGTACAATAAATTTTTATCTCATTGACAGACTTTTTCCGTAGTTATTTCATAAAAGTGATAGACCACTCTTCCCATGGGTTTACGGGTGCAATAAACCACTTGGAATGTTGGGCTAACGGCTCGTGATTTACAAGCTCGTGTTCTCCCAACATCCCGCGTGGTTTATTGCACCAGTGAACCCATAGAAAGAATGGTCTATTGTAGATAATTTTTACGATAACTGCCGAAGTTCACGCGCGCCCATTGGCTAATTTTTATTGTCAATATGCGCACAAACACATGAATTTTGAAATTCATTTATTTTTATTAGTATTACTGTTTTTATTTCCACACTAGAATACAATAAAATATAAAAAAAGTACAGTCTGTCTCCGCCCACAAATAGCAAAGGCTAATCGCGGTGGGCGGAGCTACACGCGGTCGGTGATTAAACCGGTAATTATTCATGCGACGCGTCAGCGAGCGAGAGCGGACAATTCGACAATTTGTTATCGTAAAAAAACAAATTGATGTCAATTTTAAATGCGTCTGTCCTGTTATTGACAACGAATTTCGTAATAACATTGTCAAAGTAGTCTGCGGATCCACAGCTACTTTGACAATGCTATGACGAAATTCATGATCAACAACAGGACAGACGCATGAAAAACTGACGTCAATTTGTTAAATGTATTCTATTTTTCTTTTTCCAACACTGTGAAATTACTGTTTGTGTGAGTTTAAATTAAAATTGATTGATTGATTGATCGATCGATCGAACGAAAGATCGATTGATTGATTGATTGATTGATTGATTGATTGATTGATTGATTGATTGATTGATTGATTGATTGATTGATTGATTGATTGATTGATTGATTGATTGATTGATTGATTGTTCCTTGACATGTATATTTACATAATGTAACTTACAGTATTATTTACTCACCAATGCAGCTCCTCTGGAGATTCTTGCTCGAGGGCGCTCGGCAGTTCAAGCCTATCAGAACGCCCTATTGGAGGGAATGACTAGAGTAAAGAGAGTGCCAATTATGTTGATTGGACAAGGTCTTTCAGGAAAAACCAGCTTAAAGAGATCACTGAAAGGAGAACGGTTCAACCCAGGAGAAACCAGCACTAAAGGAATCGAGATGGATCCTTCCTATTGCAAGGTGTCACAAGAGGTTTGGAAAGTAGGGGAAGGAACTCAAGGAACAAATTCAGATAGAGTGCCCATTTCGTATGAGCAGCGCACAGCCCAGTATATTCTGAGTCACCTTAAGAAAGAACAAGAAGAAGCTTCGTCAAGTCACGAGAAGTACGAGAATGCGATTGTGGATGAAAGTGGTCGTCCATCGACTGCCGATTACAAAGAACATTCTGATCTTACCGCTGTATCACCCTCATTCACTCCTGAAGTGTCGCATGGTACTCATCGTTCCATGGCAGACGTGCAAAACTTGCCAGAGTTGCCTAAAGTGCCAGAAGAGATAGCGGGATTGATTGAAAAGTTGCTTCAGGTTGATGGCAATGAAAAAGATGATGAAGATATTTATTCCATTTTGTGGGATTTTGGTGGACAAGCAGTATATTATGCCACCCACCCACTGTTCCTCACAGTAAGAGCAATTTACTGTTTAGTTTATAACCTAAGCCGAAATCCAGATGGAAAAGTCAGCCCCGAGTTGATGCATGGTTTCTACGATGATATTGAAGAAAATTTCTGTGAAAAGAGTAACATGAATTATCTTGATTTTTGGATGTCCTCAGTTTCAAGTTTGGTCTCCCATGATGAAGAGCCTCAAGAGACATCTACATCTGAGTTGTTACCAGAAAGGTTGCCTCCAGTGTTCCTTGTTTGCACTCACGCTGACAAACCTTATGAAAGTTCAGATCCTGAAAAGCTTGCTCGAAGGATGTTCGGGTCATTACAGACCAAGAACTATGGTAAACATTTACTTGACTTCTTTGTCGTTGACAACACAAAGTCAGGAAGTGGAGAAGAATGCCAAGGGGTCGCCAAACTGAGGAAGGAGGTACTTAATGTCGCTAAAGAGCTGCCCCAAATGAAAGAGGTTATTCCAATCAAATGGTTGAAGTATGAAAAGGCTGTGAGTGCAATGGTCGAACGTGGCCACAAGTGGATTTCCCTTGACGAAGCCAAGAAGACTGCAGTTGAAGAATGCGAAATTTCGAATGACGAACAGTTTGAGACAATGTTAAACTTCTTACATGACCTCAGAATTTTGATTCATTTTGATGACACTCCACAGTTAAACAAAATGGTGATCTTGGATCTTCAGTGGCTGATAGATGTTTTTAAGAAGGTAATTACCATTACGCCTTTTGAGAGAAAAGAGGCAAAGTTTGTACAAGCATGGCTTACGCTTGAGAGAACGGGAGTTTTGGAGGAAAAGCTGCTACAGCACGTATGGGGGTCCTTGTTTGACAACCAAGATACCTGCAACAGCCTTATCGCCATGATGGAGAAATTTTGCTTGTTATGTCCTTGGCCTTCGTCGTGCGATGGCGAGTCTTCGAGCAAATATCTTGTACCATCAATGTTGAGGTACCCACCACAACAGGATGTCACTAAGCTGATTGCATCTGCTGGGATGCCGTCGCTTTATGTGAAGTTCAGGTCTGGCCAAGTACCTCCTGGCTTATTTCCTCGTCTGGTTCTGATGGTCTTTCAATGGTGCACTAACGAATGGCTCTGCAAGTCACCCCCGCAATTGCATAAGAACTTTGCAAGGTTCTTCACTCACCCTGCTGAGGGCTGCTCTCTAATCTTACTTTGCCACTCCTGCTCCATCGAAGTTGTTGTCCACAAAGAGATATCCACAGTCATACCGCCAGGGATGAAGTTATCATCGGAATACGACTTTGACACTTTTCAAGTAAACGTTGCTCGTACCGTCTGTCGAGAACTTGGATTCTTTCTTCGATGCATGCGAGAGCAGTTTGCATGGTTAAAGAACATGGCGTACGACATGTCAGTCTGCTGTCCAGTCTGTAGCGGTAAAGATGGATCCGTCCGATATTGCCGAATTCACCATGTACTTGGTTGCAAGCAAGAAGAGTGTGTACATTTCTGGTCAGAGTCTGAGCTGCGTGACAGCCAAGGACCCATCACATGTTTTAAGTCTCTTGTTGCTGGCGATTACCGGGTTCCAGTCGAGCTCGTCGGGCTGTGGTTTGAACTTGTAGATCAACAGGTAAATCTTAAAAAAATTTACTTCGCTTTTCTTCATTGGTGCTTTTCAAAGATGATGTTACTGAATGAATTTGATGCAGTTCTTTTTCATAAGTGTGAAATCAATTTTAAAATGCGAAATTGTTGAAACCCCTTCAGGTAATAGTCCCAATAAAATGCCAGCTTGAGTTGGAAGTCTCTTACCGAAATGAATATTTGTTTGCAATTATAAAACCGTTTCTTCGTAACTGAACGTTTGGCCTGTGTAATAGAAGTTATTAAACTGAGCTGCGGGTGTTAAAGAATTGGTAACACTACAAAACGCGTAAAAATATTTATCACTCTCGAGAACGATGAGAGAGGTAGTTGATGGTCACTTCACATAGACGATTCAGAAGCTGCCAGGTATTTCTAATTTCAATGATACAAATACCACAGGTGCCACATCTACAGCGATCTGTTCTATTTCTTCCAAACTCCATTTTAGATTGTCGAAAGAACACATTTTTAGATAACAGGTAAATCAAATGATGATACAAATTCAGTGCCGTACAGTAATACGTTTTGCAAATGTTTACTTCTTTAATTAAACAGAAAACCATTAGTGGACGTGACGGGAGAGCTCTGCCCGGTAAGAAACGTTAACTTGTGTATTGCTTCTGCTCTTTTCAAATGTATGATGGGTCATTTGAGGTGGCCCAAAACAGTTTCCAGCACTTTCCAAGACTTCCAGAGCTTCATTCCATGCTATAGAAATATGCTAAGCGTACGCGTAATTTTTTTTGAGCGTTTTTATTTTCTTTCTGTTTTCTTAATATTAATTTTTGGCGGGAGGGGAGGGGGGTGACCGGCACTAGGTCAGCGGTAACTCACAGAAACATGTGACTTCGTTGGGCCGTTAACTTGACCCCGCCATGTGATCACGTGATACTGGTCAGTGGATACCTTGTTTTTGACAGGTGTCAATTGATCAGGAGCCCATTCTGTGGATATCCAATCATATCAAAGAAGTAAACGGTAAACCAAGACTGTCTCGGTTAACTAATTGTTTTGGAGTAAGGCCGCCATTGTTGGGCAACTCCGCTGTCGTGGTCGTCGTCGTCTATATGAGTGTGAGGCTCCGCTATAAATAATATCCTTTATATTCTTTTGTATCCATGGTGGCGTTCTCGTAGCCGTTGCTGTTGCCGTCCTGTCTTGCTTAAACTCTCTTTTGTTAATAGGCCATATTCGTATTCTCGGTATTGGCCTGGAACTAGCGTATGAGCTAGACAGCGTATGAGCTTCAAATAAACCATGCTAATAGACTGTTTTTGCTATATTAAAATTTAGCTGAGCAGTGAGGCTTAGAGGACACTGGAAGACCATGTTTATTCATTCTTTTGTTTGCGGTGTCCTCAAGCCTCACTATCAAGCCGAATTGTTTAAAATACATCAAAATATATTGAAAGTGATGTATTGCGGAAGGAAGTCACTGACGATACATATAGAATCTTATTCCTCTGTTTCATTGTTTCCTTGGGATTTTATTATCGGTATCATAAAAAAGACGGTGAACAAGCCCTTGCCTTGCCAAGTGGAGTACTTGAGGCCATGCAGTTGGAGACGTGTGATGCAAATAATGTCTTGGCTCGACTACAGGAAAGTCTTTCCTTGGAGCAAGTATCACTGGAACAGCCAGATTCAGAAACCAAGAAGCTGATTCGCTGCATTTGCATGAAAGCTAAAACTGCCAACAGGCTGGATGTCGTTGAAAAGCTCAGAGAAATCGCGCCTTCTGGTACAACAGGTGAGGCTTTTTTGATACTCGCGTAGTTTGAGTCGAACGAATAGTTTAGTGGCAGCCTATTCCTTGACTCCCCTTGGGCTTTTCTTTGCACGTATTTGCCAGTAGAATGTCTGGCAAAAACTTTATTTGTAAAATGTTATTTTGGTTCGAGCTTGGCAAGCCGCGCTGAATTTTTCACAAAAAAGTAAAAGGATATTGGCTAGAAGGCGAGGAAAAGAAATAGGATGAGATTACACCGTGTTGCTTATTTCTACTTTATTTTTTTCGTTAATACGCTACTTTTCCGTTTAGGTCCTCTGTTGCCTGGAACTCTCGATGTTAGAAGTATTCCTGCCGGCCAGAGGAGAGAAATCACAATCCGCTTGAGCGGTAGGCGCAAGTATATGAACTTAAAACATTTCCGTGGAATAATTTCTTTGGAGCCACGATGAACGTAGGAGGAACCATCAAAGTGGAATATGACCAATAAAATACTTCACTTTTGGATTAAACAATGGGGTGTATCTGTCGAAGAAATATAAGCTAATAGTTGCCCCGCGGAAATGTGATGTTCTTAAAACAAATATTTGCCCAAGAAGCGAAGCCGAGAAGCGTGTTCACCACTAAATGTTTTTCTGCGCGTAAACTCAAATACCGTATTGAATTATTTTCAACTTGTTTAGATGAAAGGCATGAAAGCCAAATGTGAAATTAAAAAAAAAAACAGGCAAAACTCACTAAATGCACTTAATTCAATTTACATTAGTATACCAGTAGAATTCTAGTAATAACGACAGTAACGAATACGCAACGTCTTTCATGCCTTGTGATTGTAATCGTCAAAGGCATTTGTTGAAGACATATTGCTCAATTTGAGGAAGATTTGATTTATAGTTGTTTAAGAAAACAGTGTTCCGACGCCCGATATGAAATTTTTGCCTTTTGCTGAAAAAAAGTTCAAAAGAAAACACAGAACAAAACAAACACTTTTGCATATTCCAGGTGGTGATGAGTGGAAGCCTTTTGCAGAAAGACTGGGCTTGAGTGCAGCAGAGATCCGTTTTCTTGACAAGCGAGTCCTGAACCCATGTGACGCTGCCCTGGCTTATAGTCGAGACCAAAGATACATAAGAAGTGTGGGAGATCTGTATGACGAGTTAGTGGCTTGCGAGCTTCCTTTAATTGCTGATTTGTTGTAAGGAAAGACACTTGCAACGTAATCTAAGGCTGAAATAGATTGGGAAGTCACTTTATTCACAAGCTGTGCGATGTCGGCAACCTGACCTAGTAATTTGTGGTTGTCAGGCTTGTCAGTGTGTGTTTGTTTAGAATAGTTGTAATTTTGGTATTAGAAAGAGTTGTAGTATACTTTTTTTTGCATGTTTACGTCGCGATGGTGCACGTAAAATCAAGTTGAACTGATTTTCCCAGATAAATTCCAATGGAACGTTTAGAATTAGTTGTTTGAAGTGCAGTGTATGATAGTTGAAGATTATAAAGTTTTAAACATTTTATAGTCTTTGTAGGGTTTTTTAGTTAGATACCTTTTAATTAGTACTTTTGTAAATTTCTACCTTTTATCGTATAGTTCACATGTTGCCCTTTTTAACAAAATCAAAAGAGTGGGCAAGTTTACCAAGTACATTTTTATATTGTATCGCATATACGTAAGGCGCATTCATATATATTTGTAGAAAATGCGCAAAACAGTCTTGTTTTTACTGTCGTTTTAACCTGTTAATTCTAAATTGCTATAGTTCCTTCCACTGGAATTACAACGCACATGACTTTATCACCAGCAGATGGACGAGGTGTAAGACTACTACTATATTGCCTTTTGTACGCTAGAGGGAGTTTCAGCCATAAGTTCCTTAGCATGGCAATACCAGAGACCTTACCCAAGCTAAATGACAACTGAAATTAAAGGGGCTAGGTCACGCAATTTTTAGGCAATTTCAGCGCTGACCAAATGGTCGTATAGTAACTAAAATATTAAAATAACGGCTCAAAACTATAGAGGATCTCGAACAAAACACAGGAAGGCCAAGAAGAGACGTGGATGGTCAAAACTGAAGAGGATTGAAATGAATTGCATTTGGGTAAATTTGAAAAAAAAGTCGAATGGAGGGGTAAGTTTCTAGAGAAACTGTCGTGCTGCGTCGGTGGGAAGTATAACGAGATAATTGGGTTTTATCAACTGGGTTGATAATGTGAATTAGCCACCGTAAAGAGATTCGAAAGCTGACGTTTCGAGCGTTAGCCCT
>Ga0126343_10001088_pt1 | contig 12107 bp, 7 predicted proteins | sample Cyp2metagenome_FD_92531 | JGI IMG/M metagenome (GOLD analysis project Ga0126343, IMG submission 92531) | Coral microbial communities from Lord Howe Island, Old Settlement Bay, Australia - Cyphastrea 2 metagenome | ecosystem: Host-associated > Invertebrates > Cnidaria > Coral ... | reverse complement strand
TATTTCTTTTCACAGTCGTTGCTTGTTGATTTATTACACAAATGATTTCAATTCACTCAACCCACAAGGTCGATCCACTGAATAATTTTACACCGCAGAATTGTAACTTTTGCTCTTGGAAAGGCTATATACGCCTAGTCTGTTTACTGTTCATTCCATTCTCGACTAGAGACATGACCGAACCGAGCAGGGTTGGCTTAAATTGTTTATTTTGTAGTTAGAGGAGTGTGTAAACGTTTTGGGTTTGCGTCGAAAATTATCAGATAATGATAAAGCAAGGTGCGCCGCTACATTCTGTTGTCCGTTAAATGTTTTGATTCGTCTAACGTTTCTGTGGTTTGTGCATAAGTGATCCTCCAAACTGCGCGAGGTTTTAACTACATTTTAATGGTATATTTCTCGTTATACCGGACCCCAACTGAAGCGTATCAACTTGGAAGCTTCTGGTTATTTTGAGCACATTTCATGTCATGCAGAAATTTCCTTTGTCTAGTCTTTCGATCGCGCGCCTGATTGTCAAAGGGTCTTTTTAAAATCAACTTGCGAAAACAGTGATATTCTCGAGGGCTAGTTGATATTGCACCCTTTATTTCTTGCATTGTACAGCGAAAAATCCATCGGCGATAATAGAGTTAGAGCATTGCGGTTAGTTTCATTTTACACCAACCTCAACCTTGCGCTAAGCTGGTAAAATTCGCATAGTCGGTCTCCAAGGATCAAAAATCTTTCAACGCTAATCAATTATTCATCTTGAAGGTTTAGTCGTGTAGGCGGGACGATAGAATCTAATTTAAAACTGCTGATGACAGGGGGATAAATTGTCACCGATCTTATCTAAATTTGCCTTTGTTGACGAGCCTTAGGGGACATTTCTTCGCCAGGGGTGGCGCGCACTTTTTCAATTGACAATTTGATAATGAACTGCTAAAGTTGCCCTCGCGCTAGTAGCCTTCGATTACACTTCCTCTTTAAATGCGCTGTATTTCCGATCAAGTTTCGCAAACATTACTGGAATGGTAAAAACGCGATCGCTCAGCAAAAAAATCGCTCCCTCGCTCCTCTTTTTTTTTCTGCGTCGCCGCGTAAAGGGATCTTTTGTTGTTTTTAATTCCGCGTTCAGCACCTCAACAACCCTTCCGTGATCGCTCAAGAGGTTTCCAGTACAAGCTGGCGCAGTTGCAATGTTCTGTGTGTGTACCCGTGGAAGTTTCAAGAGCTGAAACTGTGTTTTTTAATTAGTTTACATAACACGGATGCTAATTACTATCTTAGCAGCACGTGTGAATATGTCCAGTGACCCGCATCTAATATTATCCCTCTTCCACCTTGACCACACACAACGTTTGTCTGATTTCAGCTTCTCAGTTTTTCTGTTCGTTTATTGCTTGCAGGTTCTTCGTCTTAGCGAGTTTGTTTTGCTCGACGTGAGGCGGTTTTTGTCCCTTCTCCACAAGAATTTCTCGCCAACGTGAGTGTTCTTACGTGCAAGTAAACATTCTGTAAATGGAAGAGTTAAGTTTCCTGATTAATTTCAGGGAGATTAAAAATGCGCTGTTGATACATGCGCTCAGCGACGTCTTTGAAAATTGCTTTTGGAAAGGTGATAGACACAGCGACTCGCAAATGTTATAGATGATGTTTTTAATTTATAAGTCTGTATGTTCGTCTGTGCCACTATTCGGCAAATGAATGATTTTCACTGATTTCTAAGCCGTGTAACTAGATAGTAACATTGTAACGGAGGATATATTTTTTTGTTGCACATCCCACCGCCTCAGAGATGTTATTTTTGTTAAAGGCTTTGGTATTTACATACGATATTAACACCTTGCTTGCATGGGAAATTTTTCTATTACATTCAATAAAAAAATACATATTTGCTCTGACAGTTTGCGTGCTTTTTTTTTGCATCTTTAGCAACCAAGTTTTTTCGACTTAAAAAGAAACGTGTCTCGATCTGGAGTTGTTATGTCATCATTTTCGCGCTCTAAAACATGTTCACTTTTTGCATAAATATTAGCCGCCTTGACCACAAGAGGTAGTGGATTTGTTTGTGACCTAGCTTGCGGGCGGTTTTGCTCTAACCTTGGCATGATAGCGGCGCCGATCACTCGCTTGTCAAAATCACGATTACTGAACTAAGATTTTCTCGCAATCGCGTCTCAAGGGGCGCAAATGAACTTAACTTCATCGCTCAAGATCGCGCGCGTTTCCAGATAGTAGGTTTTTTCGGATTTTCTTCTGCCAGCGATATCTTCTGCACCCAAAACCTGTAGTAATTATTTTTGGCGCGAGATACTAATTAATTGGTGCCCCTCTGCCGTGTACCAATCGCATCACCGCCAACACTAATTAGGCCTTGCGTTGCCGGGGTAACGGGCGCCGCACAATGGAGAATGAAGCGAAATCAGGTGACCATCGCACGTGCAGTAAGCGGCAATGGCGGTCAATCGGTCAAGCTCGAGAACAGCACCTGCTAACTTCGAGCGCAGCTAATTTCCATGTTCGGACAGATGACAGTTCATTTCCTTGGGTTCGGGTGATTAGGGCTTAATTGGACCAGCTGACGACTACATCACACTAGCTGATTTGTCGACAGGCCGGTGAGATCTCGGAATCAAAACGTCGAAACCCGCCCCTTTTGACGAGCCCTTGAACAGCCTGTCACATTGCTTGTCGGCCTGTCAAACGGCTTGACATGAGTAACGCAACTAAAGGTTCATTTATCAAGAGTGTCATTGGCCGGGCGCTGATTGGCCAATTCGTGCTGGCTCGCTTTCTGCCAATCAATAACACATGGGATCGAGGAGACGAGAGTCAAAAATAACGTGTGGTCTTCATAAGCGTGTAACGAGGTTTTGAGAGCGTACCACGACAGAACGACAAACGAACTCTCGACAAACCGTCAGAATTTTGTCGTGGAAAATTTAGCGCCCGCCAACTCGAAGGTAATTTTATTTGAATTTGTCTCGTTCGATTTGCCATGTCGACGACCACAATTCTAGCGCCGTCGCCGAATACGGGGTCGAATGCGAACGGCGAGAGCAATGGAAAATGCAGTCCGGACCGCGTTAAACGACCCATGAATGCATTTATGGTTTGGAGCAGAGAGAGACGTCGTCGAATGGCGCAAGAACATCCCAAGATGCACAATTCCGAGATATCGAAGCGGCTGGGAGCCGAGTGGAAACTGCTGTCGGACGCAGAAAAGCGCCCGTATGTGGACGAAGCAAAGAGATTACGAGCTGTTCACATGAAGGACCACCCCGACTACAAGTACAGACCGCGACGAAAGAGCAAAACTTTGCTCAAGAAGGACAACAAATATACACTGTCAATGTTGGGCGCTCAAGGCGGGCCGCCAGTCCAGCGATCTGTGGCGCAAAACCCGGCTGAACATTTCGCCCAAATGAACGGTTTCTCAGCGTACGGTCCCATTACAGCTTACAGCCAGATGAATGTCAGTGATCCTTATAGTACAATGTACGCTGGACATCCACTCTCACCGCATACCCCTACACAACTTCAGGCTTCGAATGGCATGCATCACTCCGGCTACAGCGGCATGGGAGGCGCACAGATCTACCCTGCCGTTTCATCACAGGGTCCAGTTTACACGATGAACGGAACTCAATCGATGAACTCGATTACTCCTTTGTACTCGCAGCCTAGCAATCAAGTCCTGCTACCTAACATTAAACAAGAAATGCCGAGCCCTGGCTCGCAATCCGGCCGAGCACGGAGCTGCACGGATCAGCTGGGAGATATGATTAATACGTATCTTCCAGGGGACGGTTCTAGTATAGCGAGCGCGAATCACCATCACCAAGTAACTGGAAGCCACGTTCCACCGAATCGTTATAACCAGTGGCAAGAGTCAAGCTCGGTGGCGAACAATCTGCCTGTCCACAGCGGAGTGTCTGCCGCCAGCATTTCTAACGTTTCGGGAGTCAGTGGGACAATGCCATTAACTCACTTACCGTGATGGAATTAGCAAAGCTCGAGGATCATTTCTACCGCAAACACGGTAAATTCATTCTGTATTTTGCTACCCGACCATTTTCACAGTCGTTTATAGAGAGACGAAGAAGGAACGAAAAAAAAAAGCAGCAACAAAATTGGCTATTGCTTGACTCGACTTTCAACAGGAGAGTTAAGACGCTGGGTGCTATGCGAAGGCGAAGAGAAAAAAAATTCGGCGATCTTGCCGAAGAACTGAATTTACTTGTTGAGCGAAAATTTATTGATCAAGTTGATGAGTTATTTAAGGAACTAGTGACACACGTTCGCCGGCCACTCTGGATGTGAATAATTCTACTGAGAAGTGAAGCGAACTTAAGTAATTGAAACGACTCGTGTACCTTTCAACACACGAAAGATTGTATCTAGGCGAAAAAAAATTCTTACTTTAGTCGAGCTTTTTGTCAGTCGCGTCGAGTCGAACGTCAAATGTTCACCCATCCATCTGCTGGATGGATCATTCTTTTAAACTCTTAATGTTTGTTGGCTTGCATGTTTGAATTACTTTGTAGGATTAAGCACGTTTGTATGAATTTCAAAACCCTCTGTGTACCATGCTAATATTAAGTTAGTATTGCTGAGTTCCGTAATGATATCTTGATGAAGAGAGATGAAACAAGTTGTATATAACTTCAGATCAAAGAGAGCAGATAATAATATTTCGTTTATTTTCCTTTTGAAGAAATAAAAAAGCACATAAAATAATTCCTCGGCTGACTAGCTTCCGTAGGGGTTTTTAACTTTCTCTTAAGTGAGCGAAACGCTATGGGCAACATGCGGTCATTTCTAAACACATTGCTTTCTAAAGTTAGTTCTTCTTAAGCTACGGGGTCGCGCGCACACGAAATTCAAACAACGTCCCGAAATTGCACAAATATTGTTTTATTTGCTGAAAAGCCCGCGAGCACGAAACAAAAGGGTCCAATTTCTCGCCAAACGGGCCATTTGTATACAAGTACATGCATAGATGAGGGAAAAAGCTGTGTTTTTAAAATACGAACGCATTTCCACTCAGGCGTTGAGAACACAGAAAAATCGGCGTGTAGGTTGACTCGGCGTGCGTCAAATGAGGTGTTGACAGGTCGTTCTGGCAGCTGATTGGCTGCGCTCTGAGTGATGATGGCAGCTGTGTTATCAGCCCTTTCAATAATAATCATTAGGGCTTATTAACAGAACATTCCTGGAATGTGCTTCAACTTCATTACTGCCAACAAGTTACGAGAACAGACCAAGCTTTCGCCCATGCAGCCGTCGACGAGTTCCATGGAGAAGCTTGATCGATAAGGCACAACGGGTCGCAAAGTTAAGGGTCTTGATTTGCCACGAATCTTCGCTTAGCCAATTTTTCAACGCCTCTTGGTTCCCATGGATACTAAAAGCTCTAGAGACAGCTGAGAATTACAGCTGTAAGCAGCTTTGAAACCCTCGAGAGATCGGCGAGTTTTTTTCCAGAGTTCTGACGCTAGCTAGGTAATCTAGGCGCGCTTTTTCGTCTCCAACGATCTTCTCACGAATCGAGCCCCGTTTGCTGAAGGACAGAAAAAAATTTAATCATTTCCCCGGTGTTTTGATATGTGTTGACAAGTTCTGCTAGCACAATTAGCACATGTTTATCGGTGTCGGCAGATCATACAGAAATTTGGTTGCTAAAATTAAAATTCCCGCTCCGCCATTTCCTTGGCGCATCGAAAGTTGGTTTTGCATTGTCCGGTCGGTCATCGAAGGAGTTACCGCTGTTTGAAGGAAATTTCTTTAAAATTTACTTGAGCAAACAGCATCTGGCGTTGCGCCAATATTAGTAGTAAAATTCTGGTTCGGCCTTATTACTATTTACTGTGGGTATGGCAGCCTTTCATTTAGATCTTGAACTCGTTTGCTAGGCCCCGCTTGTACAATTACTGCGCTGTCCAAATAAAATTTCTCCATTCAACTTTAATATGTGTCTCTTCATTTAGAGTTCGACTCCTTTGGAAATGAACTTCTGAAAGTGAGAAAAATTAGTGGGACCCTAAAACCGTGAGACTCGCAATTAAAGGATCTGATATTGAGAGCGGAGCGTGAAATGCAAAATAGTATACACAAGGCAGCTTTGTGAATATTTTTAGAGCGACAAGAAAAGTTGTGTTTGTTATGTTTCGGACTCAAATCGAACTAGATTATACCATGAAACGTGAACTTAAACCTTTAGACTAATGTGTTTTTAGAGCTTAACAAAGAAAAACGAATCGCGGGAAATTTATTTTGGGCGCGCAGTTTAATGACAGCTAGAGGAAAAATAGCAAATTACGGGTGTTATTAGAGCGGCCGAAGTTTCCGGTGGAAATTGTGGAAGAATTCACAAAACCCTTCTAAGTTCCCTTTCGCATATCTTTACACGAACCAAGATGGCTTGGTAATCGGTGTTTACCAAATAGAAAGTGACTGTCAGTATTTTTGTTTTCGGTGTCGAGTTTCGAAGAACTTACGTATGGAAATCACGACTATTTTTGGTCTCGAAACAAAGCCAAAATGCAAATGTGTACGAAGCGAAGCGAAACGTGTCGAATTAAAACTTTTCTGCGACCTCGCTGATGGCTCTCCGGGTCGACCGAGGCGCTTAACAATTTTAGAAGGCACGAAATAAAAATTCCCAATAGATATTCATTTCTTTAATGCAGACATGATTAACTATAGACAAATTGGTTGAATAGCGAGCGAGCGGAGAACAAAGCGAACTTAACCTTTGATAAAATGCTGATGGTACCATTATCAATAATGCAGGTTTGATGAAATTACGAGTGTATGAAAAAATCATTTTGCAGCTATGTAGCTTGAAGGACAGACGTTTAGTCTTGATTCGATTAGGTCAAATCGCTTTTATGGCCGGTCAGTTATCTAGGAAACTTAAGACCGTAAGCAAATACACAGCACTCCTTGCTACTTTGAAGAGTTAACACGAAATTATCAATCTTTTCTTTACGACTAGACATTTGCTCGAGCCTTTTGTTTGATGTCGCATGAAAACCCCATTACATTTCTATAGGAAGTAAACGTGAATAGATAACAGTCTTTATCAAAGAAGAAAACTTTCTGTTTACACTTTGTTATTGCGCGCGTAAATAAGACGAGTTGGTAACGTTCTTGGAGAGCAGAGTTATCGAGTTTCCCACCAACGCGCCACAGCGCAAACGAGATCAGCGTCCCTTCGCAGAGGAACTTTCACTCGTTTGCGTTTTAATTACGTAAGTTTTTTTTATCTAATCCTTTTACTCCAGTGATTTATTTACTTAAGTTTACAGGAGAAAATTCTTTCAAGTATAGACAGTTAATCTAGATTGAGACAGTTCTTTAGGCTAATATCCTGAGTGAATTTATCGTTGTATTCTTGTATGTAGTCAGTATTCCTAAAGTGAACTTTTCAGCCAAAATAAAATCTCGTTGGTTTGTTTAACGAGTGCGATATCGTGCCGCCTTCTTGACCTCGCGCTTCGCGTTTTAGAAAAACATGGCCTTTGGCGCGGCGTTAATTCTTGCAAACATCTTTAAATGAATAGAAATCTCTTATGTTTGCTCTCTACGAACGGAAAAGGCGTGAGGCGCTGGCAAGCTGTTATAGACTGCACGCAGTGATGACTCACATGGCGCGAAGAGGCGTGATCTTGAAAACTAATTAATTTCTCGGTGTGAAGCCTGGTTTCCTTAACTCCCTCGTACTCCACGAAACTGTAAACATTAGTGAGATTAAAGACTAAAGCAAACTGGTTTTGGTTAAACTGAAGCCCGGGGCTTTAGGCGCGAGCGAAACTATTCAAGAGAACTCTGTGTTAACTAATACAAAGGTTTGTTGATGCAAACTTTGTTGATACAGCAAATGGCGCGTTTTTCTCGGACGTCATAACCTACGTTTGTGAGTTGTGAACTTTTTCGACTCCTCAAATCTAGAATTTTCAGTTTGTTCCATGTGTATTACGTCGCATCACAGGATTGCAAACATCTGCTCTTTACCATAAATACAGCACCCCCGAAAGTCTCAAAACGTACACTCGTGTTGTTTGGGTTTTGCATGCACAAAAGAAGAAAACAGATGAAAAATTATTTTAAAATTACACTGACGATCCGCCGCGCGAGATCAGTGTGATTTTCGCCTACGGTCACAGGCGTGATTTAAAACAAAAAAAAATTCATTCTCAGTGTCGCCCTTGAAATCAAACAATTTACACGGAAGGAAATGCTCGACGTTATTTCAGATCAAAATTTTGACGTGCACATGTTTGGAGCTAATACAAAATGCTGGATTTTTTTGTTGTAGCGTAGAACATATTGCGACACCTTGACTGGTTGTAGACACATGATTAAATTGCTGGTTTTAAAACACAGTGTTTAACATAGATGCTTAGCGTAAATTAACTATCATATTCTTTGCGATCCGATTATTGCAATAAAAAAATGTAATTTCTTCGCCAGGGTCGGCTTATGGGACAACTTTAAAAGACTTCGAGCTGTTTAACGGACATTATTTTCAGCAAACTCCACGTCGCGTCGAATGACACGTTTTTGTAAAGTTAAATTTAATATTCTGAAACGCAAACATTGCTTCTAGAAGCTGCGATCTCTTCTACACCCGAAGCTAGTGGTCAGAGGTGCTCACAGCCTGAACTATCTGTTTGTTCGCCGTGCACGGCTTGAATTTAGCTCCGCCACAGTGGGACGAGTTTTATCCTACGGACGAATTTGTTTTTAGGACCTTCTGGTTATTATAATAACGTAGAAGCGAGCGAAAACCACGCTGTATGGATTTGGGATGGCTAAAACCTGTTTAATAACATTCGGTGATCGGACAACTTTATTTTCGCAGTTTCCACTTTTCGGGATCTTCCACAAAATGAAGCGATCGCGAGTAGATGTTTATAGTTAAATAAGGCGGAATCCTTCGGGCTATGCTCGCTTGAATAATTTCCCTGTTTGCCGAGATCGCGAAGGCGGAGCTTGCTGTGTCGCTCTCGTTTGGCCAAAGTAATTAACACTTGGTCGTATTTTCTGGCGTAAATGAACTGAATAATTCATAGACTAAGGTGTGTTTTATTTTGATAACAGCTCTACCGCCCACTTAGGGCCTAATTGCCTCGAGGCTCCGTGGGGAAGACATATCGATTTTCTTTCCTCTAATAACGTTCGTTATATTAACAACCTTGCATAGGGCGCACATACATCCATTGTAGTGCGTGATTTAAACGAACTCTCAAATCGAAACATTGCGAAGGAGAAACTCGTTGGGAAAATAGAGTGGCGGCTAACTCTTGGAAAAAGATTGTTTTATTTTGTGAAAATGACTCGAGCTCGCTTTTGTTTCTTGCGGTGTAAATATTTGTCATACGAGTTTGTTGCGATTTTGCTGAAAATAAAACTGGTAACTAGTCTTTGTAAAGAACAGTATTCAGTAACTGTTCTTTTATTTCCGTAGAGACTTAAAACCGATGATAAAAAAATCGATCTTCTCTATGAATTAACTGGTTATGTTTCAGGATTTTCCCGTGTTGATATTTACGTCTAAGAAATATAAATATATTTTTTTCAAGTGCGCTTGGAGGAATCAGTGCCCGCGAGAAAATTGTGTTTTGATCTTTTCGCAGTTTCTCTTACAGATTGTAATTTCGTGCGGTGTTTTAGCAATATAAAGGCTTTTGTGAGCGAATTGCCTCTAGAAACCGTAGGAGACGAGCCGTACAGTGTAATGAAAATTAGACATTCATGAGAAAACGTCTTTAACACCGGATCGCCAATAATTATTTTTTTTAATTAATTCGCCCGAGAATATTACGTGTTCAGTAAATATCTGTTTGCGATTTTAAGTCTTAAAATAAGGCAATAAACATGTCTCATTTCAAGGAATATTTCTACCAGACAATGATGCGGTTTTTAGAAGCTATTTCTTTTTTTTTCGTCGCGATGTTTAAGAAGGAGGCAAAATTGAACGTTAATTAAAAGGAAATGAAAACTTGAAAATGTGTTTCCTTGAAGTTTAGTCTCTTAGAAGAACATATTGCGTATAAAATTTGTGTGTTCTGTAAATCAAAAAGAACTTCCTTTCTTGTACAATCAAAAGATATTTACTTCAAACTGCTAATATTTGTGCAGGCTTTGACATCGGAAAAAAATTAGTGATTAAAGTTGATTGGAATTAGCGGAATAAACGAAACGTGCTCCGAGCGAGCTCAATCGCGCCATTGAATAGGAACGAGGCCCGGAAAATTGGCAATGCCTGTTTGAAAAAAATGCGAAAAATATGCGACCAGTCTAAACATTTACTACCATTAATAATTTTCGCTGGCCAGTTCTAAGCGATGGAGAGGATAAGATCAGGTTGTGCTGTGTCAATATTACATACAAGCACCTGTATTGTTTGCAGGTCCCTTACCAGCTAAACCAACACGTGCAGAAAAACATTAAAATTCGTTTTAATTTACGGGTGATTTTTTCAGTAGACTTCAATGCGTGTAATTTGCAAAGCGGGATTCAAACACTGATGCGCCTACGAGTAACACAAGGCAATGTGGAACACACAGGATTAGTCAAGTACTCGTGGAAACAAAGATCGATTTGAACTATTGTCAGACAATGATTTCGGACAATTTCCTGTATTTCGTTGTCGAGGAATATAAAGAAAATTATTATGTATAGTCCGTTTGAGGACAGGGACGGTATTGAAAGCTTTATAAAAGCAAAAATTAGTCCTATAAACATCGTTTTCCTGTCTGGTATTGGAAGATTTTTTCGAGTGTCCAACTGAAGGCAATGAATTTATCCACTGCCATTGTATCGCGCGAATTAATGCGAATATAATGACTGCACTCGGCTGGTAGTTCGGGCTTTTTAGACGAATATCTTGAGCTAGAAAGGATAATAAACCAGGGCTTATTATTTCTCCAATAGCAAAGCTACATTGAGTATAATAACTGATTCGTTTCAGCAAAGCAATATTTGATTGTGTTATGAGAACATTTGTACGTGCTTGTGAATTTTTCAACACCCGGAGTTTCTTTATTTTAATCTCCGTGTCTTAGAAGGGGTGGATTTACTTACAAAAACTACTTTCGCACCTCTCTTCAAGAGGAAGTTTATTCAGTTGCTTGCCTTTGGAAAGGGTTTTCTTTTACAAGCTAAAAGATTTTATTTTGTTTTCTTTTTTTAACCAGCTTTTATAATCACTAAGTTATTCGCCGGACTCAAACTGATGGATTTTTATCCCTCACGAGAACATACCAGTACCTGTGTTTGGATGTAAAATATTCCTCGTCGCTTTTGACGTCAGAAAACTTTCTCACTTTAGCCAGTTCTTGAGCTTATAAACATTCAGTATAAGTCGTACAATATCCTGTTTCTTCCGCCATCTATTTCAATTCTTTTCATCACTTTGTGTTGAACTCCCTGCCTCTAAAAATTACAGAATGTCTGTTGCTATCGCAACTCCTGAAAAGCTAACAGCTAGCGAAATAATCTCTTAAAAATTTTGGGAGTAAAAATTGTTGATTGCGGTCTTTGCCGAGGTGTTCGGACTTCTCCAATCGATTTAATATACCCCGTGGTTTCAAAGACGTCAGTAGGTGAAGAAAAAGGAAAATATGGCTGCCTACAAAATGTTAAATCCCAGAGGAAGCAGACACGTTGCTAATAGCACAGTTACATCAGAGTTATAATTTATTGGTTCGCGTTTCGTATCACTCGATGCTTTTAAATACATTATCTTTCTAGGTGTCAATATCGGTCCATAAACACTGTTTTTACAATTTTTGAACAAGTGAAATTTTCCCTCGAGAAATACAACTGAGACTGAAATATTGTTTATTGTATACCGGCTAGTTAATGTAGTTTCGAGTTTAACGAGTTTTTTTTTTGTAGCTGGAAAATTGGGATGGAAATCGTTTGCTTTCTTTAGCGTGAAAATATTGCCCATTTAATTTAATACGTAGCGTCATCGCGGTGTGCGTCCAACATTTATCGCCGTTTTATGGCCATTTGGAGAACATGCGTCAATGATTTATAACACAGCTCGTGTTATTCTTAGCTGCAATTAAACAACCAGTTTTCAATGCCATTGTGAACTTTTGGTG
>Ga0126343_10001087_pt1 | contig 12107 bp, 20 predicted proteins | sample Cyp2metagenome_FD_92531 | JGI IMG/M metagenome (GOLD analysis project Ga0126343, IMG submission 92531) | Coral microbial communities from Lord Howe Island, Old Settlement Bay, Australia - Cyphastrea 2 metagenome | ecosystem: Host-associated > Invertebrates > Cnidaria > Coral ... | reverse complement strand
GTTGTTGTTAACATGTCTGTAAATATGTATGTTTTCAATAATTTGCTGTAAGCCCGAAATAAAGTAGGCTTATGCTTAAATTTCGGAGTCCTGAAGGGAGGAAATTTGGTTCTTAAAAATCGAAACAGACATATGAAAGCGTAGAAATTGAAGTTTGATTTTTCTTTCAGTCAAAAACAAAGCCTACTTTAACTTTAACAGGTTACAGAATTGACTAACAATGGGAGATTTTTCAAATGAGGTTAAAGAAATCTTTGCCATTGTAAACGAAATAAAGCGGTTGTCACACAGCTCAGAGACGAGTGTGGCTCTCTATTCTGGCTTTTCTTAAATTTACTCCGCAACGTCGTTTAACTTTTTGCCTTCGGAGGAATCTTTTCCTGCACCCGATCAGCGTTGATGTCATCAATTGTGCTATTTTTTCTTTTTAGAAAAATTGTATTGGATATCATTTTTAACTTGCCTCTGAAGGCCTCTTCCAGTTATGATCTGTCACCTAAAAATCCCCTTTCTGACACTACACTAGGTGGTTAGGTGATAGTATGTTATAATTAGGTGATTGTATGTTATGTATTGTAAGTAGTGCTGTATAAATAGTGCAAGAATGAGAAGTGTAAGCAGCAAGTGCAGTGTAAACTGAGTCAATGTAAGTATACTATTATTATTGTACGAAGTTAAAATGTTCGTCATGTAAATAAAATTGCATTCTAATTAAAAAAAATTTATCTTGACCCTTAAGGCCGCATCCACCTAACATCCCTTTTCTACCACTACACTACCAAGTTGGTCTGAAAGGCTTGGTCACCAATGATGTCATTGACCGTTTACGAAACAAAAGTCACCTTCGGAGCCATCTTTTTTCTCCATCTTTTTTCTCCGAACACACATATATAATGGGGGTTCTGCGACACCACTTTTATCGCCTCGCACCTCGCTTTACTCGGTGCGGAGCGAAAATAAAAAGTGGTGTCACAGAACGCCCCATTATATATGTGTGTGGGCTTATTTTGAAAAATGTTACAAAATTATTTCCTATTTGAAGAAATGCGGCGTCAGTATAGAAAACGATGGTCGCTGCGAATTTTTCGAGAGAGGGTCTTGAAAATTTTTATGGCAAAATTTCGCACCAAGAGAATCAGAGGCTGAGGCAGCCAATCAGGCCAAACAGAAGGCTTGATTTTGAAATAGAGCGAAACGAATTTAATCAATGGCTTCGCGTGTGGAAAATGAGGGCGCCGGAAGGTAACAAAGACATCTTGAAGTTTTTCCAAAAAACGAACAACAGCTTCATTGTTCTTACCAGGTATGAAGTTCAAGACCTGAAAAGCGTCAATTTGCAATTTGGACTTCTTGTCAGATTCTCTATAAACTGAAACGGAGAGGTCGAGTACATGGAGCATTATTTTAATCGTATGCAACCAATCATCATAAATGAGCACAACACGAACACGCTGAATAATATCTTTAACCACTTCGTTGATGAAGTGAGAGGCGAGATAGAGGCCTGGTTGGAAAGAGGGTCAGGATGGGTGGTGGATGAGATTTTGGAAGCTATTATAAATGTGGCGCAATTCCAACCGCTAAACGGCGGCAGCTACATGCCGCTGCCCGAAAAGCTTAAAAACAAGAAGGCCATTATAAATATAATAAACAGAGATAACCAGTGCTTGAGGTGGGCTATTCGCGCTGCGTTTTTTCTTGCACCAAGGGGAAGAAATCCGCAAAGGCCATCAAGCTACCCCACAAACGACGGCCTTAATTTTGAAGGAATCGATTTTCCGACACCGGTTTTGCAGATTGACAGACTTGAAAGGCAGAATCCAAACCTTGCAATCAACGTGTTCGGATGGGACAAAGAACAGGTAATCGTCCACAGGATCAGTGAAAAAGAAGGAAACATAGCAAGAATCAACCTGATGATAACCAAGCAAGGAGACAACACGCACTACAGCTATGTGAAGAGGCTAACAGCCCTGCCATATGACCAAAACCGCCACAGTGACAGCAAACATTTCTGCGAACGATGTCTGCACGGTTACTTAAGGAGAGAACTCCTTGAAAGGCACAAGCCGGAATGCAAGGGGCTGCTGAAAAGTCCGACCAGAACAGAGATGCTGCAAGAGGAGGAAAACAAGATGTCTTTCACAAATCAGCACAAGCAGATGAAAATGCCATACGTGATTTACGCTGACTTTGAGTGCGTTCTGGAAAAGATAGCCGGCTCTGAGCCTTCACAAGATACAAGCTTCACAGTGAAAACAGAGAGGCACGCGCCATGTGGGTTTTCATACATCGCAGTTAGAAGTGATGGGAAGCTTTTTGGCCCGTTCAACTACAGGGGAAGAGACGCTGTTTACGTGTTTCTGACGTGGCTACAGGACAATGAAAGAGAAATGCGCGAAGACATGGCGAACAAAAGGCCGCTGGTAATGACGCCAGAAGACTGGCAAAAACACAGGGTGGCAATCAACTGCCACATCTGCAACAATAGCCTTGTAAAAGATGTGTACTGCGACTCAATGACGGTGTATGATTATGATTCGGGAAAATGCTGCGGTCAAAGCCACAGAAGATGCTACCACCAGGCAGCAAAAAATAAATACGCCCCGCAAGAGAGGAGACAGCCAAAAGACGCAATCGACGTGTGGATCGCGAACAGTCAAGAGAAATGCCTGTTCTGCGCAGATCCTCTGTTGGTGCCAAATTTCAAAGACTCAGTGAGAGATCACGACCTCATGACAGGAAAATACCGCGGCGCTGCACACAACGAATGCAACTTAAAGCTAAAACTGAACGCAAAAACGATGCCAATTCCCGTAATCTTTCACAACTTGAAAGGCTACGATGGGCACCTTTTAATGCAAGCAATGGCAAGGGTGCAGGGCGAAATAAAGTGCATACCAACGAACACAGAAAAGTACATGTCATTCTCATTTGGGAACCTGATATTCATCGACAGCGTGAATTTTATGCAGAGCAGCCTAGACAAGCTGCTAAAGGGTAGCAAAGAGTTCTCAATCATGGAGAAAATGGTTGCGGAAGAAAACAAGCGGAAGCTACTGCTGAAGAAAGGCATCTACCCGCACGAGCACATGGACTCGTTCGAGAGGTTTGATGAAACTCAACTGCCGGAGAAAGACAATGTCTACTCGAGCCTGATTGGCAAAGGCATCACAGACGAAGATTACGCGCACGTGCAAGAAGTCTGGGCGGCATTTAGCTGCCAGACGATGGGAGACTACCACGACCTGTACTTAGTCACGGTAGGTGTAACTAAGGAAGGTGTGCATGGAAAAATACGGGCTAGACCCCGCACATTACTACAGCGCACCAGGCCTAAGCTTGGACGCACTGCTGAAGAAGACAGGCGTGGAGTTGGAGCTGCTGACGGACCTGGACATGCACCTGTTCATAGAGCGGGGGATGAGGGGTGGGATCTTGATGGTTGGCAAAAGATACGCGAAGGCAAACAACCCGCTCGTTGAAGGGTACAACCCGACAGAGCCAACAAACTACATCACATACCTTGACGCCAACAACCTCTACGGATGGGCGATGAGCTTGCCTTTGTTGAAGAGCGGGTTTCATTGGAGGCGAGTCACGCCCACAAAAGAACAGATAATGAAGATGAAATGGGAAGCGAAGAAAGGCTGGATCTTGGAGGTGGACCTGGAATACCCTATACACCTGCACAACGCTCACAATAGCTATCCGTTGGCGCCAGAGAAAAAGGCGACAGACCCGCGGGAGATGTCAGAGTACCAGCGGCGGCTTATGATTGAACTGGGGCTAGAACCGCCAAACACAGAGAAGCTGCTTCTGACACTGAAGGACAAAGAAAAGTACGTTGTCCATTACAAGAACCTGCAGTTCTACCTGAGTCAGGGCATGCGTCTGAAAAAGGTGCACAGAGTGCTTGAGTTCGACCAAGAGCCCTGGATGGAGCCATACATCAGGATGAACACAGAGTTTCGCAAACAGGCGAAAAGCGACTTCGAGACAGATTTCTGTAAGCTAATAAACAACTCGGTGCTCGGCAAGACGATGGAGAATCTGCAAAACCGCGTAGACGTGAAAATTGTACGGGCGCAGGAGGGAAACAAGATCCTGAAGTTGGTCCCGGACCCGGCATACAGCCGTTTTACAACTTTCAGTAACGACATGGCCAGAATCCACATGCACAAAAGGCGGCTGGTGCTGAACAAGCCGGCGTACACGGGGAGGACGATACTGGAAAACAGCAAGCTCCTTATGTACGACGTTTACTACAACATCCTGAAAGCCAGGTACGGGTCGAGGTGCGATCTGGTCTACACAGACACGGACAGCCTGCTCTTGGACATCCAGACAGACTGGACATCCAGACAGACAACATCTACCAAGACATGGAAAACCAATCATGGCTGTACGACACAAGCAACTACCCCAAAGACCACCCACTTTACGACGCCACAATAAGGTCCTGGGCAAGATGAAAGACGAGTGCGGCGTACAGCCGATAGTGGTGGCGCTGAGGCCGAAGATGTACTCAATGAAGAAAGCGGGGAGTAACATAAAGAAGGCGAAGGGGGTGGGAAAAAATGTGATCGAGAGGTTGATAACGCACGAACATTACAAAGAAGCGCTTTTCGGAAGGAAACATAACATGCACAAAATAAAGATATTGCGGTGTGAAGGCCACAAGATTTACGGGATGTGCATGAACAAGACCTCGATCTCGCCATTCGACACGAAGCGCTGGATAGCGGGCGACGGTGTGCACACGCTGGCGTACGAGCACAGAGCAATCAGGCCGGCGGGAGCTGTGTATTAGACGGCACAACTAGCAGCTCTTCACGAACAAAGCCGTGCTTTGGACCGGAAGACAAATAATAGACAACTTGCTCGTCAGGTTTGGTGACATTTCTCTCGATCTGGTGAACTTTCAGGGACCAGGTGGGGTCAGTGGCTCTTTTGGTGCCGCCTACAAAGTTCGCCGGGCTGATACAAATACCTCTCATTGATAAGAGGTGGTAATTTTTTTTCTTTTATTCCAACAGGCCTGGAATATTTTGTTGAGGGTTTTGAGGCAACCGCCTTTTCTTTGATTGCAAGCGCAGGCTTTTTACCGGTGAGGCTGGTAACCTCATCGTTTAGCGCCTTGACAACATCGGGAAGCCTTTTGACCCATGCAGTTGAACGCTTGCCCTCTGGCAGAAGCATTTCCACGGCATACTGGTGACCGAACAGGCGCTCGGCAAGAGTGCGGTTGAAACGCTCGTCAATGGCCTGGTCTCTGTGAATCTCAGTGCGACCGCGGCAGATGTATCTCTTGCAGCTTTCCATTTCTTTCGTAACGCTGCCCATAAACTCAAGGCCAGGGTCGACTTGTAGCATCTGGGGCCAAGTCAAAGAACTGCGCCTGTAAATCGCCTGGAAGGCCTTCGCAACCTCGGTGGAATCTTTCCAGGTCAGTTGCTTGGCTTCTTTGTAATGGCTGGCAATGTCAACAACGGTCAGCGCATACTTGTAAACCCTCCGCTCGCGAGGCAGCTTGTCATGCGTCAGAAAAAGAAGGTCCGCCTGGTGGACCGAGCTGGGCATCGACACGTCAAATTTCGGACGAGTAACGTGTCGCGGCGCAGGCAGGTAGATCTGCCAGAGAGCCTGCCTGATGAGCCTTTTTTTGGCGGCATCTTCAGTAACATTCGCGGCCTCGGTTAATTTTTTGATGGCCGCGCTACCTTTCCAGTAGCCCTGGGGGCTGTAGTAGATTTTGGCGAGCTTGGCGTCCATTATTTAAACAGCGCAAAGGTTCAAAGAAAATGAAACGCCGCGTAACCGAGCGCGAGCGCGCTGCCGCAGACAAAAAGAAGTTCGCCCTGCTTCCGAGCCACGCTTGGCTGATAAAAGTCGGAGAATTTTGGCTCCTTGGGCAGGGTCATTTTCCGGTCGGGGTGCGCCTGGTTGAAGAGTTTGAAGGCTTAATCGGTGTCGTTGAAGTTCTGTTTCGCCTGCGCTTTGTTTTCCCGGTTGGTTTCGATCCAGTCAAAGAGCTTAGTGCGTTCTTGCGAGTAGCAGGCCTGAGCTGCCTCATAAGCCTCCAGCGCTTTGTCGTGCCGCGTTTTCTCTGCTAACGCGGCCTGCCCGCTGTCGCCAGACAAATATTTTGCAAGATAGTTGCCGCTGGTGAAAGCCGCGGCGTTGAGAACAGCGCCACCGATCATCATCGCAATGCTTGCCATTTTATAGACAAGATTATTTTTCAAACCGAATCAGGAAGAATCTTTTTGTCTTCGAAGTATTGTTTGAACGCAAGGCTGGCAGCCACGACAGCGGTGAACTTGACGTAGTTCATGACGTTGGCGCTGGGGTTGGCTGTCAAGTCTTCTTTCAAGACCTTTTTGCTTGCGCAGCCGATGCCGGCGGCTAAGCTGGTCAGGGTTGCGGCGTCCATGATCGTCTTCACGAGCTTGTTCTCAGACATGGTTATATTTTGAAACTATTTTTTTTCAATTGTCTTTTGGACGGCAAAAACTGCACAAAAGTTTGTCTTCTTCCAACACTTCTCCGTCATCAAGAAAAAGGTCTTGGCATTCTTCGCAGACAGCTTCTTTTTCTGCACAGCGATTGCATAAATAAACCGCTTGACATAAAACCCATCTTCTTGAGCCATCGTAGTCAGGAAAATGTATTCCGCAATATTCACATCTTTCCAAATGGATTTGTTTTGGCGGGAAGACGATTAGTTGGCACGTTTCAATTGCCTTGAGTGTGAAGTTGGTCCACAACATTGCTATTCCATCAACAGCTGCAGCTTTTATTGTAGCCTCAATGATCGTTGTTATGAATTTGACATTAAGAAAAATTTAATCCATCGGCTGGAGACCCCCCTTTGTTGGAGTTTTAACAGGTGGGGGCCTGAAGTCCACAGGCGGCACTGTGGAGACCTTAGGCGGGCTTTTTTGGGCAAAAACCTTTTTTTTATCTCCTCGCGTTCTTAGTAGATGCCCACCAATGAAATGATGATGTTACTTACGCTCAGCCATTGTGTGGTTGTCAAAGTTTGCGGGTCGGCTGTTGGCGGGTGGGCTGTTGGCGGGTCACCGGTTGGAGGTGGGTTTGCCACCGGCGGGTCAGCGATTGGAGATGGGTTTGCCACCGGTGGGTCAGGCCCAGACTTTTTCTGATTTGCAATGATCGCATGAGCCTCGATCAATGCCTGTCTCTGCGCCTCGCAGGCCTACTTGGTTTTCTCAGCGGCTGCTTTGCCGGCGGCAATGCGTTTTGGATTTTTAATTTTTGTGGCCGGAGCTTTTTAAGTGACTTGTTGAGTAGTGTCAACATTTTCTGAATCAGCCATGGTGGTATAATTACTAGGTAACTTTAATTTAATTGAGTAATTACTTAGTAATGCTCGCCAATTACTGAGGAGTTACTGAAGATTGCTCAGTAATCGCTTCTTCATCAATGGTGAAATCGACATGCTTCGCGGTGATCAGAAAGGCGTTGGCCACGGCGAGCAGATGACCGCATCTTAGCGCAAGTCCGCCAGACAGCTTAGACATCTCTTTCGTGATGATGTAGTCGTTTTTGAGCTCATTCTTCAGAGAGTCGACGTCTTTTATTTTCACGACCAGACCAAGCGCTTTGGTAGTTAAAGACAGAAAGCATCCAATCAAGGTTTCAGTGGTCTTAGCGCCAACGTAGGTCTCGTACCTTTTGTGGTGTTTCACGACGTCTTTGTCTTCCAACCGCTTCACCAGGTCGTGCGTAAGATTCACGCCGATCGCTTCTTTGCATTTGCCCGTGGAAACGAGAATTGCGAGCTGTTCACGCAGGGCTGGAATGTCAGGGCCAGGCGCCTCTGCTGGGGTGTTTGTAGGCTCAGCTTCCAGCATTGTCATGACTTCAGCCATCAAGGGGTCGTTTTGTTCAGCCATTATAAAAGTCCGGAGTTGATTTCAAATGGCAAAAAAAAGAAAAAGATTTTCTCTTTTCTTTTTCTTTTTTGAGGGATAAGAAAGCCAGCAAATTAAGCAGCATACTTGAAAATGGGGTACTGGTAGCCGTTCTCAGAGTTTTTCAAGCCTTCATACTTAATCCACCCCGTTTCTAGTCGGCTAGCAAGCCCAAAGTGAAGTGAAGGCGGGGCGTAGTACTTGATTGGCAGAGCCCCGATATCCTCTTTAAGAGTCTGACACTGATTGGCTTCATCCACTTGTTGAATCCTCTGACTTCTTTGTCAACAAAGATGAAAGTGCCTGGCTTCATTTCTTTCCATCCAAAGATGTGCTCCGCTTCTTCAAACTTTTTTTGGTCCATTGATGCTTAAGTGCTGCTTCCTTTCAATTGGATTTTAAACGGTTGGCGAAGCAAAAAAATCAAATGGGCGAACCGGCTTTCTTTAAGCCGTGCAATCATTTGCTGGAGCTCGTCGCGTGAGAATTCGCCCGCGCATTCTTCGAAGATCGCCTTAGTGGTTTTGGCCGAGGGTGTGTAGAACAGCACGATCGCGGCCACGTTCTCTCGGAAAGGTTTGGCAATGCTTGAAAACTGCTGGGTCAGCACCCACACGCTGATGCCGCAATGCCGCGCTGAAAAGGTGAGCTTAACCAGCTCACCAGTCCGGCCTTTGACGTCCTTTGACGCGGCGCAGTTATCAAGCACGATGAGGGTGTTGGTGCCTTCGAAAGAAAAACTGGCCACTTTAAGCCAATTTTCAACATGGTGCTTCTCGCAGATGATTACGCACAGGCGCGGGTCTCTCTCTGCAAACTGGTACAGTGTCCGGTTGTGGGCGAAGGTCGGGCATATGAGCACGACGTAATCGAACGCGCCGCGGAAAGCACCGCAGAGCTGGCTCACAAGAAACTGCGTCTTGCCAGAGTTAGTGGGGCCAACGATGAGCGCATTGAAAGGGATGTTTTGGGGGTCCATATTTTTAATACTGCACGTCATTCAGTTGGTTTCCAAGAATGTTAAACTGCGTATCAGAGATTACAAATACCTGGCAGCTGACTTTCCCAGATCAGGTTGCTATCCTCTCAAGCTCCAACTGGACTCCGTCGGTGACGTTCACCAGACGCCTGCCGCTACCGTGCATGGTTCTGTCGGCCATGGAGTGGAAATCGCTCACCAGCCCGAACCTGTCCCCGGCCAAGAAAAGGTTCAGGTTCATGTGCTCCGTATTATTGTTTTCTCTAACGAAAAATCGGCTCGCCTCCTCCCATAAGTCTGTGCCGACTATTCCTTCATTGTACAGCATGTTTGGCTAGCCGTTGATCGTGACCCAGATTCTGGTCAGGTTGGGGAAAACGTATTTTTCAGAATCGCGCGCGCCAGCTGAATACGGCTCCGTGATCAAAAGTAGGATGGCTTTCATCGACCTTCTTTGTACGTTCACCTTCACGTTCAGCCGCGTGTCAGAGCCCTTTTCGAAGAGGATCGTTTCCTCAAGGTGCACGTGGTCATAAGCGAACGCCTTGCCGCTGGAATAGACGCTGCTGGCTTCTTCGGCAAGCTGGCGGCTGTGCATCATTTCGTATTCGAGCTGGATTTTTGTCAGCTTGTATTTCGGCTTCGTCGGATCCGAGCCTTTGACCACTTGCGAGGCCTGAGTCAGCGTGAGTTCAAACACGAGGTCGTTGTACAGCGCCTGGGGGTAGAAAACGCCGTGGTCGGTCAAGTTTCTTTTCGACGTCTACCCCAGAGGTTTTCTTGTCTCCTGCGTTGGACCGGATCTTGCACAGCATGTTGTCGCGCTGCTCTTTCGAGAGGAACAGGTCTTTGTATATTTTGAAGATGTCGTAGCCGACCGTGTCTTGCAAGATTGTGCCTGCGAATTTCACGACCATCTTGCTGACAAGGGCCCGTGCCACGTTCTGCACGAGAAAGTTATTAGCGTGGCTGCTAGAAAGGTCAATGTCGAACCCGAGCGCCAGCGAGCCGGGCACAAAGACCTCGTTACCATTCAGCTTCGGCAGGTGGATGTACAGCGTCTCGCCAGGGTTGGCTTGCGATCTTTCGAAGGTTATTCGCTTGACTGTGCGAGGGGACTTGATTGCCCTCAAAGTCTTGCTTGTGTGCGTTGGGAGAAGTGAGTCGGACACCATTTGTGCTGGTCAGATGTTTGTCCATGATTTTCAAGACGAGATTCATTTTCAATTAAAAAGTTGTGTGAAAAAAATATAAAATGGCAGAAGGCGGCGAATGGCGTCCAGATGATGAAGAGTGGAAGAATAAATTTTGGACTGAAGCCTTAGGTAACGATGACAAAGAAGAGGGCAACGTGCCCCAGTCTTTTAAGCCAGGCGAGGCGTCAACGCTCTACCACGGCAGAGAACAACAGGAAATGCAATCGATGATGTGCGAGCATAGCGGGCTGTCGGATACCTCGTATGCTGAAGACCCTTTGCTTGGCGAATTATTACAGCCTGAAGAAAACCAGAGCAAAGTTGACATGGCCATTGATTTTATCAGAAAGAGGTTCCCAGAAGTTGACTTGAAAAAATTAGGCCCAATTGGCTTCAGCAAAAAAGGCCAAAAAGCTGAACTCGTTTCATTCGGACCAAAAGGCGGCGAGACTCAGATTTTCACAAAAGATGGCAGCGGTTTTCTAAAAAGCTTTACAGACAGAATTTCAAAATCTCTTGGGCCAAGCGCCGAACAAATTATATTGGAAGACCGCGATACTATACAAGAGCAGCGTCAAAGGCTTGAGAAACTGAAAAAAAACAATAAGAGGCAGAAACAATTGCTGCAGAAAGAGAGAAAGAATTGCGAGAGATGGAAAATCTGAAATAGCAAACCGAGAGGACTCAAGCCCGTATTGACGCTCTTCAAAAAGAACATGGCAGCAATCTTGAAAGCGAAGCAGAGCTGCGAAGGCTGAAACTGCTGAAAAAGAATTATCAAACCGAGTATGAAAACAAAAAAAGAAGTAGTCGTGCTTGAAAAACAAGCCAAAAACAAACAAAAGGGCGAAGAAAAGGTTTCAAGAGAAAGAGCAAAGCTCGACGAAATTGTGAAAAAAAGAAATCTTTTAGAAGAAAGGTTGAACATTACCAAACCTTTAGACGATCTAAACTGGCGAGAAAGCGAGCTGCGGCAGCAAAACGCTGAAGATCAGGCGATCATCGACCCGACGGACACGTCACCCTCAGACAGACAAGCTGCAGAGGCAAGGGTGGAAGAAAGAAACGAAGAGCCCGCGCGTTTGCAGACTCAGATCGCGGAAAGAGAAGAGGCCATGCCTCTGCGATAAACGAGCAAAGAAATCTTCAAAAAACACGGGGTCACTGTGACGGCTATCCTTCTTACCGCGGGCGTCACGATTGGGGCGGTTGTCGGCTCGATGACCAAAGCTTTGAAAGCTACCTGAAAAGCTATGGCAGGCGGCCTCAAAGAAATCGGGGCGAAGCTTGGCTCTCTGCTGCCCGGGCTCATTGGCCAGGTCGCGCAATTCCTTTCCAACACCGCTGCCAAGGCCGTCGGCTTCCTCGCCGAACACACCTGGCTCATAATTTTAGCAGTTGTGGCTTTCGTTTTTGAAAAATACATTAAAAAGCGGCGTTAACGTGACGCCAAAATTAGTTAAACAACGACTCCTACCGCGCCAAAAATCATTGCTGTTTTGTTTATTTCGTGGTGGTCGGTTTTTTCCGTCTCTTCAAAGGTTTCTTTGATTTGACCCACCTAGTCTGTTGGCAAATTAAAACGCACACGCTTCGGCGTTTTTTTGTCTGGCTTCGGGTGTTGAGCAGCCATTACAGCTTTGTGAACCGGGTTTGAGGGGTGGCTGTTTGGTGAGTTTATTTTTGAGGGGTCACCTTCCATCGGCTTTAGTGCCGATTTTTTTGTGTCTGTGTTTAGGCCGTTGTTTACGCCCAGCTTCGTCCCAGAGACCGCCTGTTTGAGTTTGTGGTTGTAACCGACCACGCTTGCCGTGTTTATGATCATGTTGGCCGGCATCAGCCACGCCATGGGGGCCACGGCCAGGTTGAGCCTGGCTTTCGCTTCATCGACTGCGAGCTGGTACCTTTGCACGCTTTTCGCCAGGTCGGGCTGACTTATCGCGCTTTCCATCAGGGTCAAGAACTCAGTCTGCGCCTCTTTTGCTCTTCCCC
>Ga0126343_10001086_pt1 | contig 12118 bp, 12 predicted proteins | sample Cyp2metagenome_FD_92531 | JGI IMG/M metagenome (GOLD analysis project Ga0126343, IMG submission 92531) | Coral microbial communities from Lord Howe Island, Old Settlement Bay, Australia - Cyphastrea 2 metagenome | ecosystem: Host-associated > Invertebrates > Cnidaria > Coral ... | reverse complement strand
CGAAATGACTTGACATCCGAAGCCGAGCTGTAAACCACGCTTGGACCCCTGCGTAAAGCCCCCGGGCCACCCCGCACCCAAGCCCAGGGGGCGACCGCTGGCCAGCATTGTTTCGCGTTTAACGTAGCCTAAATTACATTTAGCCACATTACAAAACATAAACTTGGAGATTTCTCAAAGTTCCTTGCCTGCCGCGTCTACATAGAGCGCTCCTGGCGCACTGGGATGCAACCTGAGATGCCATCTTTGATTTCTTCTTGGACGCGGCCTCACGCGGGACTGGAACTTAGTTTTATTCTGTGGTAAATCCGCAGTGCTTCTTTGAGCCCGCGATAAGCAGCAAATATTGCACCAACAGGGGCAGGTCCAGGGACAGCGCGTCTTGTAGCGCTCAAAGAGAGACCACATGTTTTTGTCCGATAACTTTCTTGCTAGCCATGAAATCCGACGAACCTGAATCGGACAAAAACGTATCCATCGACCAGATACAACCACTTATTTCCCGTAAACTACCTCGCGTGGTTACATCGATTCCCGGGAAAAAGTGGCAAAATGAAGGCGACAACGACGGCGTTGCTAAGGCCACGATCACTCATTCTGAGAGCGGCACAAAGGACAGGAAGAAAGGAAGAAAGCTAGTGTCTGAGCTGACTAAAATGGAGGCGAAGAGAACCAAAGGAAAGAACAGAAAAAGGCAACTGGTTCGAGGTCCATCTGTAGACACTTCGCGAGCAAGAGGCAGTTGCGATGTGGTGCGTCTCGCTGTAAGAGAGTTGGGCTGGCGCGAGGTTTGTTTCTGTTTACCTTTGCTTAAGTAGATTGCGCATGAAAAAAATATTTTTCGCCCTGACGTACTGTAGGAGGCTCGAGATCTATGCAGAAAAAAGAAAATTGACGGTTCAAAACACGTTTTAATACAAGGGGTATTTTATTTCGAATCAACCTCGGAAACAGTAGTTCTTATTTGGAACGTTCGATCAAGCATGAAACACTACTGTACATAAACTTGATCGCTGTCGCTTTTGATTTGAAGTGATTACTGAGGTTTTGTTATGTTGACAGACATATTGTAACCACATGAAGAGGCCGTACAAATATGATCTTGTTATTGTGGAATATTTTTAGTCGTAAATTTATGTTTTGAACGGGCTGGGTGTTTTAACATATGAAGAAAATTGGTTAAAATTCTGAGCAACGAGGCGTATCACGAGACACCTTTAATTAATGTTTAATCACGCAATCTATCCTGAAACAGTTTTGGCTGGTGTAAACTTATCCTCGCGTTTAATATAATGCAGAATCAAGCCAGGAAAATAAGTCGATTTTATCTAACGTAACGTGTGCATTTTTTGCAAAAATTGCAACTCTTGGTACCGAATATTAAAATAATCAGTCTCGCGCGTCTCGGGGATGAAGTACTGCATGCGGTCCAAAACATTTTAAATCTAAGTATTCTTTCATAGGTTTAATAGTGTGTTGTTTTGTGGAAATGTCTATGAACGATATAAGCCTAGGGTGTAAAACACTATAATGTTACTACGATTGTATCGAGCGGGCTAGAGAGCTGGAGAGGATAAGTTGCATGCGCAATCAGAAGACAACTTTATTTCTCAATTACATCTTAACTTCTTTATGCGCATCTCAAATTCTTTTTAAATTGAAGTGTCCCATGGGTCGTCGGACTGGATGTGACTTTTACTGGCTTGGCGGACACTTTGAGATGCCCGAATTTCCAGAAACAGGACAGCTTAGTAAATTTTTTGGTAAGATCTATATTTAACTGTTTAAATTTTAACTATTTTTTTTAATATCGCAAATGCATATCACCAGTGTTTTGCAAGTCCCCCTTAAACTAGTCTTCTATGCAGATGCCTTTTGGCAATCTTTCCTCAGCTCAATCCTGCGAATGGGAGGCTATCTTAAATGCAAGTTTATACCAGGCATTTACTGAGATCAGTAAATGTAGAAGTTTCCAAAGCAAGCCACAATACCACAACATCTGAAAATATTAGAAGTTTGTTATCATAATTTAATGTTGGAAATATTTATTGAATATAATGTACCCACTTTGCATGTCCTGGATCAAGATCACTCAGATCATGCAGCATCAAAGGAACCCATGAATAGACTCTGATCTGGTTGTGGATTCATCAGTTCCATTGATGTTCTCTGATCTGAGAGATTTTGGATCACTTATCCTGATCCAGATCAGCCCAAAGAAATGCTCTTTTTCAAGTTTGATGCTTAGCCATGGGAAATCTGGGCTCAAGAGATTTCTTTTTTTCCATAGGTATGTCAGAGGTGGCCCACAAAGTAGAGCTCACAAGACACATCAACAGACTACAATTCCTTTTCCCCCATGAGTTTACCTTTTATCCCAAGACCTGGATATTACCAGACGAATATGGAGAACTTACTGGGCACATGTCTAAAGCAAAGAAACCGCCCACTCTTATTGTGAAGCCTGATGGAGGATCTCAGGGAGATGGAATTTTTTTGATGCAAAATGTTCATGATGTACATCTTAGTGCTGCCCTTGTGAAGCCATGTGTTGTCCAGGAATATATCGCAGAGCCATTTCTTCTAGAAAAATTTAAATTTGATCTTCGGATTTATGTTGTGCTAAAGAGCTTAGAGCCTTTAGAAGTGTTTATCTGCCGCGAGGGCATGGCACGTTTTTGCACCGAACACTACCAGCTGCCCACACCTAAAAACATATTCAAGACCTACATGCACTTGACAAACTATTCTCTCAACAAACATAGTGCAGGATATGTGCAAAGTGATGCCGATGACAAGGGGAGCAAACGCAAGTTAAGTGCTGTTTTCAAACAACTGGAAAAACAAGGGTGTAACATTCCACTTTTGTGGGCTGAAATAGACAGGGTTGCTTGCAAGACAATAATTGCACTGGTACCTGTTCTCAAACTTCAAAATCAGATCGCCAGTGCTGCGCTGAAGCAAGATCTCAGATCTTTTCAAATCTTAGGTTTTGACATTCTGTTGGACAAGAACCTTAAACCTATTCTACTTGAGGTGAACTCTAGTCCAAGTTTAAGGATTGACTATGAGGAAGAGGTTGCTCCTGGTAAAGTTGAGTACTTTGTAAGTACTACAGATCTGGATATCAAACTTCCAATTGTGAAAGATGCGTTGTCACTGACATGGCAACACAAGAAAGTGTAAGTACCATTTATGGTTAGCTACTAAGGTAAGGTAAAGTGGAAGTCTGTAACCAAGCCGCCCATCAGGGCAGAACTTATCCCAATTTCCATATATAGCATGAATCGAAGTGACTAGGAGTATTTCTACTCCCCCCCGGATGGGATGCTAGTCGCAGGGTTTAACCCCCAGCGTTTAGTTTCAGTGGGATTACTACAACGTGGCTACAGTCAGTGTTGAATGGCATCAGTCTATCAAGATCCATCTGGACTGAGAATTTTTTGACACTCCAGCCATCACAAAAACTGTCAACTAGTAACTCAAGCTGAGAACAATCATTGTTTCTGTGGATCACAAACAGTTCCCACTTTTGCACTAATGGCAGATGCTGTACTTTTCTCTGTTTTCCCCCTGGCAGAGCTTGGATTGTATACTATAGGTGAGTCTCCAGGGTAAAAAAGAAATTAACAAAACAAATTGCACAGAGGCTTGTGGAGTATTATGCAGTCTGGTAGCAATTTTGTGTGCTCATGAACATGTACATTTATAAATAAGGTAAACTTTTTTTCTCAGGGATAGTTTGCCAGATATGTCAGGTTGCCTGTGTCAGATTTATCCTAAACTGGATTCCCAGTTAGATCACCTGAGAGTGGTGGAAAGGTGTCTTGCACTCTTCAAACACTTTGTAGGTGTCCGTGTGTCTAACAAGATGGGACCCACTTCTTTCAGATTGATGGCAAGGTACAGTACTATAAATTGTACTGCATAATTATATTAAACCATCACAATTGTATTGCGCATACTAAATTTGACAGTTATTAATAAAAAGAACTAAGTCCAGGATCCTGGATCGGATGCCAGCTCATCATACATGTATGTTACCCCCACCCCGTAGAGCTCTCCTCCCTCCCCTCCACTCTGCATTTTCATCTGTCGGAACCTATGTATGCTAGCACTACAAGATGGAAAAACTCACGGTGACAGCAATGTTACATTTATCAATAAGACTTTGCTAGTACTACACAATAAACCAGGCCAGAAACTAACCCCATTACTATTACACTAACCAACAGCTCAAAGACACGCTTTACTTACATCTAACTAACCAGTGTCAGATCTAAGAGATATTCATCAACATAATTTTTCTTGCTTTAGGCGATGTCATCTGACTGACTTTGGCTTCTCTCTGGCGGCATTTGACATCATGTTCATAAACATGAGCCGCCGTCATCCAGGCAGTGAATCAGGTCGTGCATCTCTGAACTTCAATGGCTTCTGTGAATCCCTCATTGCAGTAGGACATAAGAAATTTGCACTGACAATGCGAAAGGAGCCAGTGCAAATATTATTAAATGTTTTGAATCACTGTGAGCAACACTTAGGGAAGGCAGCAAATGCATCAACACGTCGAAGAATGGCTGAGCCTCCCTTGAAGCTGGGTGATCGAAAACTGCTAAGTTGCTTCCACCTTCCTCTACCTACAAGTACCTTTAGTTTGTAAATAAGAAACACAAAAATATACATATGTATTATAATAATTATTGCAAGAAGCACCACTCAATCAGCCTGAGGACCTTTAGTTGTACCATCATAACTAAATAAGTAGTTAAACAGAGGGGCTAGAGTGCATACACTGGGTCAGGGCTTGAATGGTAAATCTGATACTTTTCAAGATGGCAAGACTGAAAGAACTATCTTTTCCATGACCTCAGAGACTTTCTTAGCCCTGAAAAAGAAATGGACCTTTTCGGCAATATGGCAGCCATTTTGAATTCTATTGTTTTAAATTCATAACTTTTATCAGATGCTCATGCTCAGGGGAGCAAATTAATATGAATTTGTCCCATAATAACTACCTAAAACTGTTATGTACAATATAATTCAAAATGGCCACAGTATGTCTGAAAAGGGCCATTGTGAAGAAGATGATCCTTAGGCTTAACCCCTCAATTTACGTGCAAAGTTTTAATGTGACTTGCCAACAAGTGCTGTAAAGCAGAGGGTTACACAAATTCAGAGTTCCAGTGAAGAGTTCTCTTAACTCTCTCAACTGATGTACTCATCAGGGTTTTGGACACAATCACACTTAAAATCTTAATGTAAAGTGGTATATTACGCTAACGTCTTGTAAAAGTTATGTATTTCAAACTAAATTAAATTTTTGAACTCCAGAGAACCAGATTCCAGTTGTCAGTTCTCACTATCCATAATAAATCACATGGGAGCCAAATTAATGTGTATGTTGATATGTTTTTTGAGCCAAGGAGGGTAATCCAGACATTGAAGTTGTTATTTTTGGCATACCATTTTAGTGTTTTCAGCTGGATGTTTTCACAAGAAGTCAACAGTAAAGAACAAAGATGGGACCATTCAGCTTCAGTTGTCATCAACAAAACAAAATCACCTGTGAGCTTCACCATTCTGTGCGTAATCTCACTGCTATGTAAGGGATAGTGTTTTACTATTTTGCCAGCTCTTACTGACTGGATAAATACTGTTAGTATTGAACACGGAAAAACTCTGTTACCTTGCCAGTCACTAAGAGAGTTTAAGTAATTATAAAGAATCAAGAATGACATCAAAACACAGATTTATTGTCAAGACAAGTTTTTAAAAACTTTGATTTGTTAGCAAATCAGATCATTGAATTCACACAAATTCAAATGTAACTTGAATAATTGAAATGTATTTTTATTGCCAGTTCCACCAGATCCTCATTACAAGCTAGAATTGCATTAAATTTTTACATTTTACCCAGCCACATGGACACCTTATCACATGAACAATTGACCTTCAATAGCAAAGACATTCACATGCACTTTGGCATTCTTTACTGTACTTCATCGTGTTTTGTTTACTTATAAAATCCAAATTTTCTTATTGCAATTGAATTCAATATTTAAATAAAACAATGGGTCTTAAAATTCACACTGAATACATTTTGGTTGTACATGTACAGTATTTTCCAGTATACAGTAGTATTTCTGGCATTGTACAAAATATCCTTACTAGCTAAAAAAAATAGTTTCCTAGATTCTAATTTTCTGTGCACACAAGAACCATAAACCACATTAAGTTATCACTGAACATTTGAAATTTCCCTCCACCGGTATATTAGACAGTATCACTGACTGTCAGAAGTAAACCATTTGACTGTGGCATTTTAAAGTCATAATTGCCGGGGTTAAATTGTTGTCAGTAGTTCTCATACACCTATCATTAATTTGTGTTCATTTTCCTAGCTCATCTTTCCATTCCTTTAGCTTTTTTGCACCATTTTCTAATGTGCTGTCCTCCTAAAATTCAAAAATAGGAAAAACCATTGTTAAAAATAAATAATAAATTCTCTTTCCTTCCTTTTAGTTTTTTTTTTAGAAAATTAGAACTACAAGATTGCATGCATGCACAATTCACAATGTGGAAGACCTAGTATTTCGTTCCTGTCTTGTTTGGCTTTAATTTAGGCCGGAATTAGAGCTGGTTTAAATAATACTTCTATCTTAATCTCACTCTTCAGTATGGTTTCGACAACAATCTTAGAGAAAGAGAATGAATAGACCTTTGCATTCAGGTAGTTGTACAGTTCACTCATTACATGCTCCACATTTTCAGATGTGTTGCTTCTTTGCCCAAATATCTGGTCTACAAGTCATGTAACTAATGAAAGGATCTGAGTACACATTTTAAAACCCTAGTTCTTGCTCTGGCCTGTAACACACAAGTGCAGAGAAATTCGTCCATATTCATTCAAGCACTTGAGGGGTGTTAATTAAGCATGACCACCAGGGCAATAACATTTAGTCGATCTGTACCTATACTGACCTTGATGAAGCAAAACCTAATGTACTTTGCTCCAAAATGTTTATGTTGAGGTGAATAGAATGCAGAAGGAGGAATAGCAGAAATTCCCTAAGAAAAGAACATTGAAAAACAGCTACTAAAGACAAACATTAAAATCAAGGATGGATGAATTTCATTGCCAGTTGCATATTAAACAGCTGAAACAATTTCATTATACAGTGTTTCACCATGTAACTTTACAGACAAGCTATAACAGGAATATGTTTGCAACATCAAGACACATGGCCCATGACGCTGCACCTTCAAGTTCTCTTTTCCCACCTTTTCCTTTGTTAACCATCGCACAAACTTGTAGTCATGGGGAACATCACTTTTGTCATATTCATCAAAATTCACATCTGCAAAGCATAAGCTGAATGTTAATCATTGAAGAGATCGAGATCAAGCTGTCCAAGCAAAATAAGAGTTAAACCGCTTCCTCATAACTAGTCACCCCCACCCCTTTAATATGCAAAGTTCTGAGCTTTAATGCTACAATTACACACATATATAAATGCCATCTAATATAAATGATTCTGCATTAACTTACAAAAGAAAAACTAAAAGGTTAACCTATATCTGATGTGTCAGCCATCATAAAATAGCCTCCTTGAGGAATAATGGGCTTGAAGCCAACATCAGTTAGAAGCCTGGCCATCATGTCACGTTTTTTCTCCAACATCAGGCTAAGTTCTTGGAAATATGACTTTTCTGTTCCAATTAATGGAATTTCATGTTCAAAGGCTTGAGCAAGGGCTTCCTTGAAACATAAAAAGAAAACATAAACAGTCATGTACTAGTTTTACAATGGAATGCAACTTACGTCTTATAATCAGGAGCTGTTGGGAAACTTAAGCCAGATAAAAAGCAAAACAAAAACCTTATCAAATGGGATTCACACTTATACCCATAACTTAATAATATTTAAAACGGGCTATGATTATGCTTTAAAAAAAAAAAAAAACACTGATAAACCCAGGTCCCTTCAATATCACAGATGCAGTGCTCTACCGAAGGAATCGAGTCTACTAGGTAACATTATTAATAGTTTTCAAGAATAGGGAGCGACTTGAAGCGTGCAAGGGATCGAAAACATGCACATGTGCTTGCACTCTATTATTACACTGAACTTGAAGCACTTGCTAAATGCAGGCTACCAAATGAATAACCAACTGAGCTACATGTATCAACCTTTATTTGGCACCTGTGATCAAATATCACTTACATAATAATATTATATCGCTAAATAAGCAGCTCTACAGGTCTGCAGATAAGTACAGAGTTGATCCATGGTTTCAACTTGAAATTTTAATTTTAACAATTCACATGTTTTCCCTTCAAGGCACTGCACAATTTTATAAATATATGTACTACCACTGATGGTTGATGTACAGTGACTAGTGTATAGTTTTAAATCGATTCCAGAGCTTTTGAAAAAGTACAGAGCAATATGATTTGCATCGCTCACCAACCACGCAACTAAACAACTATTCTGTAACTGACTTAAGCTACATGTAGGCAAGGTGCAAGTGTCACCTGTGTTGGAGTAGGTAGCCAGGTGCAAGTGTTACCTGTGTTGGGGTAGGAAGGGTGTAAGTCACTTGTGACTGTACTGTCTGGAGATTTTTTATCAATTCTTTAGGACCTATGGACCAGCCAAGCTGAAAAAAGACCAGGAGAATTAAAAAATAATCCTAAACTGAGTCTTGCTGGGATTATACTCTAAACAGACAAAAAATCCATCTGATTTTCTTCTAAATCACCTAGTATAGTATTATTTTTAGACAACACCTGTAGATTAACGAAATCTAGAATGAATCATAATAATAATAATAATAATTTTATTGCTTCTATAGCGCACGATACATGAGAAGATGCTCTCATTCAGTATCAACTGTTAACTCACCTTCCATCCAGTGACGCTAAATGTTTTCCCTGCACTGCCAATTGTTATTGTCCTTTCCCACATGCCAGGTAAAGTTGCTATCAAAAAATGGTACAAAATGATGCAATTATCAAGTTCACACACGTAGTTACAGCTGAATCTCTCTGACATGTCAAACTTCCCACCGTTTTTAAAACTGATATATCATTTCCATCAGTGCTTGGTTATCTTGAACCCCTGCCATCTCAAACAATTTTTATTTATTTCTTCTCATGGTTTGACCAAGATAGCTTAACTGTTAATAGTGTAAAATTAGACATGACAAAAAATATCACATGTAGTAGTTTTAAAACTCACCCATCCTAATGTGGTGTTCTCCACCATAAACAAGCCACTCATACACTTCGTCACTGATACAGATGACATTGTATTTCTTGCACAGATCAGCAATCAACTGCAGCTCTTCCATACTAAATATCTTTAAGACAGTCAGACATTTTCATAAATAATGTACAACAAAAATGTAATGCCTTAGAAACATCATAAATTTGAGCTGTTTGATTTAGTATGCACTGTACATATGTATAGTGAAGTCTTTTAAGCCCATCTGGCTCATAGCTTTTGACAAGTGCTCCACTTTGTAGAGAATGTGAAGCAACTATGGCTATTAGGATCAAAGCTTATGCTGCAGCCTTCTGTCAGGTTGTCCCAACAATTCAGTGCTACCCACTTCTACTCAGCTGGTAGACAAGCACTGTGAGAATTACGTATAGCGTACATTCACATGTCTGCTGCCAAAGAACATAACATATTGACCTTTGCCAAGGTTTGAAACCTGCATCACTCTTGTCTATCTGGCATCTGCATATGTCTAACCACTGTGCCTTTTCAAGTTTGAACAGAATCAGACTTTATCTTTACCTTGCCAACAGGATTATGAGGAGTATTAATTACTATGGCTCTGGTCTTTTCACTAAATGCTGATTCCAGTTCTTCCTTATCCAAGATCCAGTCTTTTGTTGAGGTAGCATTTTCTCTCTGTTGACCACCAAGTTAGTGTTAGCTATTTGAACCTGAACTGATGACTAAATTCTGAAAGAAAGAGTCACAATTATGTACTTACAGGTCTTAGAGGCACAAACTTGGGAATTCCACCAGCAACTGATATTTGGGGGAAATAGCAATCAAAATATGGTTCAATAAGGATAACCTGTGAATTGAACACAATTTATATTGTCATTTAAAGAACTAGGAAATAAATCAAACTGTGAGATTGCAAGGCAAAATAAGTGTGAGTGGTGTGAGATCTTAAAAGGCTGATAATTATAAGCTACACTGTAACTGCAGAAAGATCATTTTAAGAACGATGTTTTAGTCTTAGAATGACTCATTGTACACATTTGGACAGTACAAGTATATATGGGGAGGAGGGTTGGTGCAGTAGGAGAGCGCTCGCCTCCCACCAAATGTGTTCCGGATTCGGTTCCCAGACCCTGCGTCATATGACAATTTGGTTGAGTTTGTTGTCAGTCCTCTCTACTCTGCTCTGAGAGGTTTTTCTCCGGTTTTCCCCTCTCCTCAAAAACCAACATTTCTAAATTCCAATTTGATCTGGATTATCGTCAAGCACTTTTAAGTTTATCAATAGACATGAGACCCCGGCTCGGGTGATTGCGCAAGCACTCCCTGTGTTTGACATTAAATTCACATTTACATTTTTTATATAGAATTAACAATGTGACAAGTACATGCACATGTACCATAAAGATGGCTCATATAGCAAAAACATATGGTATATGGTACTCCATGAAATGACTGCATATAGGTTGTACAATCATGTCAAAAAATTTAATATAATTACAAAAAGAAATTAGTGTTAAAAATTCAACTTTACTTAAGGCTTATAGTACCTCATCCCCAGGATCAATCAAGCCTTGAAAAGAACAATAAAGAGATTCATAAGCTCCTCCTGTTACCAAAATCTGCAAGTTAAATAAAGATTAATATTAATTAAAATTAACAAGTTTCGTCATGTAACTTGAGGCTAAAATGGATTTAGGGGGAAGCAAGCCTCCCAGTTCCTTTTAATGGAATATTCTATCTTTGACTCACTGAAACTACTGTCTATTTTTAGACTAGTAGTAATCAAGGATTATGACAGTGCGTTTGGCAACGTCACTTCAATATATACCTTAATTAAACAAACAGTCTCACTGGCTACTTTCAACCTCAATCTATTGCTCTGAAAACCAGCTTTTTTCATCGACAACCAAGGTTTTAAAGATGGAAAACTAATAGTGTCAAAGTTCATGCCAGAGCTACGAATTCTTAATTTGTTGCGTGACAGCGCCAGTTTTAGTCGACTCACATTTCGTGCTAACTATTCCGACTTTAACTGGTAATGTTTTTAAAAGCGTAAACGTTAATTTGAAATGTATATTTATAAATCATGATATAAATTATTTATAAGCAGGAAGCTCAAATATAAGCAAACATTTGCAATTGTGCATTCGTTTACAGTCAAATGTCTCACATGTCACATGTCCAGTGCTGTCAATAAGTTTTGAAGTAGACATCCCCACTGGGAAAGTAGGTGGCAGCCTACTTTTCGAGCGCCAAAGGCGAGAGCTTTCTTAGGGGGTCTGGGGGCATGCCCCCAACAGAAAATTTTGAAATTTAGATGCTTGGAAATGCTATTTTCAACCAGGCTTTTAGCCAGGATTTTGAAAGTGGGAGTCCAAATTTTATGTGGGCCGAAGGCCCACATAGAATGGCGCCTGTGGCGCCATGCTCCTAGGGGGTTTGGGGGGCATGCTCCCCCAGAAAATTTTGAAAAATTGAAGCCTCCTAGACGTGATTTCCGCGATTCTGACAGCTGTTGGAAGGCGCATACTGTTGCTCTTCCTCTTCCTCACTTTCACTGTCATCTTCATTGCCATTTCCACTAGTGGACGCCGGTGAAAAAAACTCCCGCAGAGATTTTTGACTTATATCCTCATAAATAATCACCAACGTGCATATTTATTTATAGCAGCCGGCAAAGTAGCCTGGGGACGACTTGGTAAGTCAATATCACTGAACAGCGGCTTTGCCTGTGAAATCGTTTCACTCAACTTTGATTCATTTGATCAAAACAGAAAGGAAACTCGCTAAGAAAGTGTTAATATAGAAGAAAAATTCGACAGCAACACTAACACAACTCTTGAGAGCAAAAAGAAATGTAAGTTTTAT
>Ga0126343_10001085_pt1:0-7500 | contig 12118 bp, 5 predicted proteins | sample Cyp2metagenome_FD_92531 | JGI IMG/M metagenome (GOLD analysis project Ga0126343, IMG submission 92531) | Coral microbial communities from Lord Howe Island, Old Settlement Bay, Australia - Cyphastrea 2 metagenome | ecosystem: Host-associated > Invertebrates > Cnidaria > Coral ... | reverse complement strand
CTTGAAACGTAAACGAGATATTTGTATTAAAAGCATAATACCCAGCCAAAATACGGCTTTCATGTGGATCCCCGCCTTAACAGGGTGAATTTTGAGTGGCTGGTGACGGTCAAGTTAACTTCAAAATTTACGTTTTAAATTCCTATTAATATCATGCAAGGAAATGGAGATTAAATATAAAATCCTGCAGGGCTAGAACAATATAAAAAAATATCCAGCAGCCTAAAAATCCTGCAACCCCCCCCCCCCCCCCCCCCCCCCCCCCCCCCACCACACAAAAACACCCACAACCACCAAAACAAAAAAAAAACCCAACCACAAAAAACTCCCCAACCCCCCCCCCCCCCCCCCTCCACCTCTCCCATCAAAAATCAAATGGTCCACCTCTAACAATAAACAAAGTTAGAATTTGTAAATAGAGTAAAACAATCTTATCATCTTATAAGTAAATCATAATAACTTTTGGTGAATCGATGACGAAGTTCATTTGTCCAGATTTTAAACCGGCCATTCTACAATATCAAGGCTGAAACAATTCGCGCAACTTAATCGATTATACAAGGATAAAACAATCAACTGCGTTCTCTTGCATAAGGAGTCTAGAAAGAACATGTTTAAATAATAGGCCGACTAATTATCTGTAAGCTAGTCACAATACTGTGCAAAACAATAGACCAATTTCGATATATTAATTAAAATTCGGCCTAAAAAAATAGACCTCAACAGGGGGCTAGTAAACCCCACAAACTCTGTATTTATTCCCCAGAGCTTCGTGTTGAGGTCTATTGTTTTAGGCTGACTTTTAATATATCGAAATTGGTCTATTGACTCTTCACGAACCTTTCATGTTTATTCTGCTCCAGTAGTTTGAGTCTGTTGGCAACTCTTTCAGGACATTGTAGTTTATAATCATGATGAAGATGAAAGAAATCGAAGAAACTACAGGCAAAAAACGGCCGCATCGTATGCGCAGTAGCCTTGGCATTCTTTCTCCCGAGAAGGACTGGTAAGTGTATAAACCGTCCAATCTCTAAGTAACAAAAAAACCGGTTCATTCATTATCTCAGTAATGTACTACATTAGCTATAATTCAGAAGTAAGTTAGAGTTAGTGTTCGATGTGAGTGCTTTCCATGCTCAAATAACATTGTCAGCTATTTAGTTTACCGTTACTTACCACATGTAATTTGTGATAATCTTGAATTAGCATAAATTACTATTTTGCCGGCACGAAGCAGAGGCTAGGGGGTGAGTTCGATGAGCCAAGTGCTTAGTGGGATCGGAGTTTGAAATGAGTTATGGTTACCAGGGTGACACACAGTCTATGGTCAGCCTTCTCCGTGTCAAGTTGTTAAGTTCGTTCCAAGGGTGACACAACTGCCTTGGTCGGGGGCACACGTTCCCTTATTTTTCCCACCTGCTGATTTTTCCGGGTTTTTGTTTCCCGCTTTGGTGCACTTAGTTTTTGGATCTTTGTAACATTTATTGACATCGAACAAAATGGCACGGTGGCTTGGCTGCCCCACGCACCCAACTTAATTACGATGTGTGTCCGGATGAGTAGTGGAGGCAAAATTGTAATGACGTGTCACCTCGCTAAACACACTATCGTTTTGTTGCGGTAAGAGAAGACTGAGGACGAGGTCGGAAGCAGTCGACACACGACAAGGCATTTGCCCTCGAGGCCAATGACCGATACAAATTCACCCAAATGTCCCCTAAGAAATGCCATTGTCTTTCGTGACATGTACTTACAGTTCTCAAATTATTAACGCGCGGCATTATAACTTGGATGTCTTGAACTATAAAACCATTGTTTTGAACCGCACTTTCTATGTTGGTGTAGAATGTGTTAACCCAACGCTTGATGCCTCTACCAAAATTAAGATGGTCTAGCGTCTTCATTATAGAGGACCGTTCAATCGAATCAAAAGCTTTACGAAAGTCTAGAGATGGTAGAATGCCAGACAGGTTTTGTAAACTCGTATAATTCATTATGTCACTTATAAGTCGGGTATTTTCCCCAAAATATCTCCCCTTTACAAAACCAGTTTGGTCAGGCTGAGTGGATCAGGTTTGGTAGTGTCGGTTTAATGCATTTAGCTATTGCTTTCGATGCTATCTTAAGATCAACATTTAGCAGTGTAATCGGTCTCCAGTTTGAAAGATCTAGAAGTGACCCATCTTCTTCAGTCGGTATACGTATTTAAGGTAATTATCCCCCTTCGTTGTGAAATGGAGAGTTCGTTTTTGTCGTGCGCTTCATTGAAACTAGCTCAAGTTCAAAAAAGAAGGTATCCGTCTTCCCCCGGTGCTTCATCATTCTGAAAGATTTCGTTTATTTTAATATTCTTCGTACGTAAGTGGACCCCCCAAGGTTTCCTTCACGTTCTCTGACAGCTTAGGGGATTCAACATTGTCAGTAAATTTGTCATACGCACTTTCAGAGAAGGTTATGTCCGAGGTGTATAAGCTACTCTAATAATTTTCAATTTTCTCTATAATTACTGTCTCATTAAGGAGGTTCGAAAGAGTTTTCATTTTCCCCACACTAGGTTTACAAATTCTTTTCCAAATGCAGTTTCCTTCATCGTATCAGTGTGAAATTTACCACAGACATAAATGAAACGTCATAAAATCAGCGCACATTATATTTTTTCCAGAAAACCTGTCACCATAGCAACCAAATAATGCATTCAGTTGCACCCCCAAAATCGAAAGCTATCGTGTTATTAAGAAAACAGGTCGGCGAAATCTTCTAAAATTTTTATATTACATGTTATTAGGAATGATCATCAAAATATGTAAGTTTAAAAAAATTCTGTAGGCAGATGAAAGTAAAAACCTACTTTTCGACTATTGCTTTTTCAATTTTTTTCCCTCCTACAGAATTTTTTAAAAATCGGTATATATACGAGCTTACACGCATCCGACTGATCTTAGTTGTCACCAAAAATTTGAAAAAAATTCACCGACCGGAAGCCGAAATATTGGCGCACAAAGTTGGAAAATATGAAAAAGTCACGGACGACTAGATCCCACTTTACGCATGCGCGAAGTTGTTTACGCGCGCTCAATCGAGTTCCTACGCGTGCGAAACGACCGGCTGGCACCCGGACGTAATCTTTGTGAAAAGGAGATATTTTTCCTTTTGATCGTCTTACGGGATACAAGAAAAGTAACCAAAACCAAATTGGGAGAGTTTTACCGTTTGCATTTGCATTAAAGTGCATCAGGATCTATCTCCTCTTCTCTCCTCTCTCTAATTTTGATTCATTCCGCTGACGCGTGCATCTTAGTTATGGCGTGAGTGGATTGCGCGCGCGCGTGCAGCTAAAAACCCTTTCGAACCTCATTCGAGTGGACTAAATTAGTATTTAATTCAGCACTTGTAAAGTGCAACGTTTAACCCGACCTCAACATCATTGAACTCATCTTTAGTTGAACTGCTGTGATCAGTCGTTGCTACTTTTAAAAACACTGAAAATTAGACACGTCTATTATTTACCTGTGTCCTTGTGTCTTTTTTATTCGTTTAGTAGGGATTTGAATGACGCGAAGACGGTTTACATTTCCGAATATATTATCTCGCATGCCGCTTTGTGGTCATGACGCTTTCGATTAACGTCGTTAAATATTAACTGTTATCGGGGGAGTGATTCTCAGATTTCACATGCACAATGGCCGTTAAAAGAGAATTAGAAAAGAGACAAGGGGTGAAACTTACCAAGACCTTTCGTCTAATCTGTGATTAGAGATGGAGCAGCTTGGGTGGTTCCTCGCGTGGATATGCGGGAAACACGAGACGTCGCTCCAAAGAAAAATTCCACTAACACTGCTGGAACTGTATTTACACCAGACCAACACTGAAACGGAGGATTTATCTAGCGCGAATAATTCTGAAGGTGGTTACTCGAGGAATGTCACCGTGCTGGAGATTTATCTCGCGAGACTGACAAGAAAGTCCGCGCGGCGTGTTCTGTTTAATGTTTGTGACGCAAGCGGCTGTCAAACTAAACAAAAGAGTCTGTCATGCGAACAATAAGATCGCTTTGACGAAGCACATGCTTCCAACTTAAATAGCAATTCCGGTCCAGTCAAGTGGAGTCAGATCGGACGAAAAGCCTCCTCTAAATCCAGCTCTTAAATGAGATGAAAAAAAGACGCCCAAGAAAACAAATTCAACTTCAGCTGAATATTAACTGCTTCATCAGTCGACATGTGAAATTCTGAACGATTTTGTCCAGACCTGTATTATGAGAATTAGGCGCCAAAATAAAACTCGTCCCATTTTAATTTCATCCCTTGTCTCTTTTCTCCTTCTCTCACCGATGACAGTTAATATTTAACGACATTACTCGAAACTTGAGACGTAATCGGAGCGTCATGATCACAAAGCGGCACGCGAGATAATATTCGGAAACGTAAACAGTCTTCGCGTCATTCAAATCCCTTCTAAACGACTAAAAAAGACGCAAGGACACTGGTAAATGATAATGGTACATTTAATTTCATCTCCGATAAAGTCTTCGGGTTCCCTGTGTATGATTACACCAATTTTGTACTCACTATATTGGCCTCATCTAGTATATGTTTTTGTTTTGAAAGGAAGCAGCATATGCAGTTTATGCCTTACGGAGACGAAACCTAACCCGCAGTTCAATTTTTACCAAACGTCTGCTTTTCAAAGTGATTTTTAATCGCATTCCCTAGAGTCAATCATAATCATGTTAAACATTCGACGTACGTAGTTTTGCAGTAGTTTTCTCCCTACTTAAGGGGGGATTTTACCTGAATTTAACTGGAATTTTAGGAAGTTCAAAAAGGTATTAAAAGGGGGTAAAAAGGTCATGGAGCACCACCAGACAATTGACCGCCCCTAATTGGCACCGCCTGTTTTTGGGCAACTGTTTGGTGTGCATCTACCATTTATTAACTTCAAATTCTGATTTTAAAACAACACCAAATCTTTAAAATTTCCTATTTTCATAAATTTTACTATCCTTTGAAACTGAAACGTACAAATATACCCAAAAATCACCAAACAATTTGCTAAACAGCCCAGAACATAGATTTGTGGAATGAGTGGAGAGATTCTTGAATGCTTGAAACGTGAACGAGATATTTGCGTCAAAACCATAATACCCAGCCAAAATACGGCCTTCAGGTAGAATCCCGCCCCGGAATAGATTACTCCTTCAAGTTCCTATCGTGCAACTAGAATCCTGCCATCACCGAAAATTGTTGTTAAGATGAAATCATGCCATCAAGGTCACCCTCATGGTAGAAAAGGAAAAGAATTTTGAGAAGTAGCTCCTTCTCTGCTCAACGGTGTTTCGATGCTGTAATGTATGCCGATCATTTGGCGCGCTTGATAATTATGCGAGCCTCGTTTCATGGCGTGTGAAGGTTCGCCATGTTGACAATTGTAACTTAGAGCAATCAGGCCTAAAGTTGTGTATTCTCAATGGAATTAAATTGAAGAAATACTTTACAGATGCCAATTGACAGACTTGAAAGTCAATGACTGTTGGGAAAACTTATAACAAGACAATGACTGTCTCAGTGTGAAGTGGTCAGTCTTCATACTGACATCTGCTCGGATCTTGATCACCGACCATAAAGCCGCAAGACTATAGTACATATCAAAAGCTGTCGATTACTGTTCATTTCTCTTTACTCTAAAGAATATGTCAGTCTCCGAACAGATCTAAAAGCTTCAGACGGTTTGGAACTCAACTTTCAAAAGAATTCAAAAGTGATCGTTCCCGAGCTCAATTAAAACAATTTCAATTTCTCCGGGGAAAAGTTTTGTTATGTTTATAGCAATAGGCAACTGGTGTTGCCATTATGCTAATTATGACCACTATCTAGGCAAGAAACACGTTTCTATTTCTAAACGGCAACGGCTTTGAACTGGAACGCCAAACTTAAACTCTATCCGCGTTAGCAGTGTACATCATAAATAACTGAAAAAGTTACAAACCTACATTCACATCCGATGTCAGAGAAGCAGAGACAGCTGGACTTCGGAAGCAATACAAAGAGAAATTCACAGTGATATAGCAACTTGTGTGAGCGGAGGACAAAAAATGCAGGCACCGCTTGACGCGTGGGGTCGATGACGTCAACTAAAAATAGTAATAATAAATTCACATTTAGTCACTAATACTTCTGCTGGAGCGTGACTCTCACTCACAAAAAATGATACGGGGAACAAGCTATTTGAAACGCAGCCCTGAAAGACTATAGAGAGTCTAAAGACCGTGATAAGAATGCATAACAAAAAGAACGAGTTAGTCTATACTACCGGCAATTGGACTTTCATTCTCTAAAATTATAAGAGTCGTACAAAACTAGTACTCCGATGAGGAAAATAAGAAATCTCACTTATTGCTTACAGAGACTGTTTTAAACTTATGAGACATCCAAATACATCAGCTTTACGCTTGTATACCAATGAGCTGTTTATACAGGTTTGAAAATGCATGTCCTTCTTCAGGTGTAAACTACCGTGAAAGAACTTAATAAAAATTAAATTTTGAAAATCTAATATTTTAACGTCTGATCGTGATTCTTTACTTTAAGGCAAGATTTGTTGACAGTGTTACTGACGGCTTAATTAGACATGCTACACCAGTTTTGTACCCATAATGAAATATATTGGGCTCGTCTATGATCCCTTTTGCTTTTGAAATGAAGCCGTATGTTGTTGCCCCGGCCAAACGATCGCAATATGCCAAGGCAACATATCGAAATTGTTGCATTGGGCGCAAGTAAGTAAATAAGTAAGAAAGTAAGTCGGTTTATTGCATTCGAGTTCATTTTAGTTAATTACTAAAAACCCATTGTATCTCAGTGTTTGTGTCACGCTTGAATACTGATAAGCTCTGACTCTTTAGCAGGAAGCCCCTGTTTATAAAATTTAGAACATGCTTTCTTTTCAAGCGTAAGCTAGAAACTAAAACAAAAACACTAACAGTTGCGGTTATATATCCTCCTTTTATCGTGGTAAAACTGAGGGCTCTTTGACTCGGGAAACTCACAAATCGTGTGTGACCGCCATTATGTAAATTTGACGTGATGTATTTCCATGGATACATCAAAAAGAACAAAAATATCGCCCATGACATTCACCGAGGTAGAGGGGGACATTGGGGTTTGCGGTATTGCGGTATTGGACCATTTTTCTTGCGATTTTTCGGGAATTTTTATCTCGAATTGCGGTATTGCGGTATTTTCTGGACCTGCGGGATACGTTTTTTTTTAGCATTTTGAGCGGTATTAAAATTTATCGTTAAAGTCCTGGTTACGTTTTTCGAGCTTTTTCTTACCTTCCTATTGTGTCGGAAACAAGCTAAAACAGGATCTCTAGACGTCCTCCGTCACGCGAGTTTTATTTGAAACGTGATCGTAAGTGATTATGAATCGATCAACAATTTTGTAGCTTCAGCAGCCAATTACAAGTCGCAGGCCGCGCGGTCTTGCACTGACGTGACAT
>Ga0126343_10001084_pt1 | contig 12119 bp, 9 predicted proteins | sample Cyp2metagenome_FD_92531 | JGI IMG/M metagenome (GOLD analysis project Ga0126343, IMG submission 92531) | Coral microbial communities from Lord Howe Island, Old Settlement Bay, Australia - Cyphastrea 2 metagenome | ecosystem: Host-associated > Invertebrates > Cnidaria > Coral ... | reverse complement strand
TCGATTTTTACGTTTTTATGTTTTTTACGACAATATCAACGTCAAAGAAAATGTTTTCTTTCAGAGCGCGAGCTGAAAAAGGCATTGCGCGACACATTGACGCGAGCGGCGTGGTTGGGACCTGGTAATTTTTTATTGGTTCGCTCTGAGCATGCGCATGCAAGTTATCCTGGACTCTTCTTTCGTCCGCCCGGGTTGAGCCCCTATATGGGGCGGGAAGAAAGGAGAGTTCAGGGACTGGACTACACAAAGCAAAATTTATCTATTTATCGGTAATTTCACTCAGCTCGGTTAGTTTTTAAGTTATTCTGGGTGAGTGTACAAAATTTTATGTTTTGTGTATTATATCTCATGAGCAAAAGCTTTCCTATTTGGTAATAAAGCGCGTGTTGTTGTCATTATTGTTGTCATTGCGTTGTTGACAGTTGACACCTCTGCCTCCCATAGTATTTGTAATTTGACTTACTAGCTTGCACGCAAGCCCTCTGGAAGTTATCAAAATGTTTTCAAAATGTTGTCAGAAGCTAATCAGAAATTTGTTCAAGTAGCAACACTAAAGCCCTTCAAAATAGGGACAATTCTATTTTCTCTCCCGCTTTGTTCACTCTGAAAAACCCTTGCGCCCCGCCTTTTTGCGTTCCCTCTCGTGAGGCCATTACGATCACTCCTCCCCACTCACTCGGTCCGAGTCCCTCTCTCAGTGCCCCATTCCACACCATGTGATAACTGTCTGTGCATAGTCAATCAAAAAAATGCTGAATTCTTTAGTTGTTTCGCACAAAAGCGTTTATTCCTTATGAACTACTCGTGAGAATTTTAAGAGATGGTATGAGAAAACTTTAGAAAACAAACTAACAATCTAGTAAATTTTTATTCTTCTGGAATCTTTCACTGTTTTACAGACCTTTAAGTATTACTAGCATAGTGTAACATGCGAACATGCATGGTTAAAAGTTTGCTGCGGAATAGATTTCCTGCAAATGTTATTAAGGCATGTTTACATCCACTCTTCTTGTAATGTAAAAAGACAACAAGATTATCAGCAAAGCTGTCTTAATATACGGAAACTGTTTTCGAAACTGAATGGCAAGTGAGGTACAGATATCACAAACTGTGCTCAGCCACCTTAAATTATAACGTTATGAAAATATTTATCTTCTTAGTCTTGGCAGAATTAAGGGGTTACCTTGCGTTTTATACAGGTCAGTGTAAATCGTGGACTGTAAAACATGGAAAAAATGCAGACTGATGGTAAAATGCAGACTGCAGACCAGGGCTAATGCAGACTGTAGACTTTTTAACTGAATCATGTTACATGTTCCATTACTGAAAGCTACTGGCCATAAACAGGCCAATCGGAGCGTTATTTAGGCTAACCTGAGTGATATTCAAGCAAAGCATGTATAATCAATCCAACTAGAGCAACATTCAGACTAACCAAAGTACAGACTTTCAACTGTTTATGGCACGATAAAAAATTTCTGCTTATTTGAAATGCCTTTCAAAATACAGAAGAATGGTTGTTTTCGTTTTGATATAAATATATATTTTTTCGTTTTAGAGGTATTGAAGTTTTTCTATTATGCAGATTAGTTCAGTAATGACGTCATATTATTTTACAACTAAAAAAGGCAAAATATTGAACAAAGAATATCTCTAAAAATATTTAAACAGCGTTCTTGAAACTTGGCACCACAAATACGCACCACAAAAGAAACAAAATGACACCCTTAGTGCTGTTGCCATGACAACAGTTTTGCCACTAGTGCTGTCTTAATAAAAACTGAAATCCTCAGTTTTTGTCTTAAACCAAAAACCGTCTACCCCACCCAATCTAATGATGGGAGTTGAGACAATATGGGAACTATATCTGTTCCACGTGGGACCTGTTGTCTCACTTTAGAGGTTGCAAATGGGAATATTTGGATTTTTGACAGAAAGAGACAGGAGCCGAAAGAGTATCCTTCAATGTTTATTGACTGCCAATATTTCGTTAGGCATGGCGCCGGTCTAGTGATCTTATGAATTTTTAAAAGGGAGGCCTCGTTTGCATATAACTTCCGGTTTTCATGTGAAAACGGTGGACAGCATCGGGCAACGGCGGCGAGAAACACGAACAAAAACCCGAAGTGAACAGCAGAACGCATATTTGTTTTCAAATGGGAAATGCACGAGTCTAAAATCGTGAGTACCTACCTTTTAACTGTCTTAACTAGGTAACTTGTGTTGTTATTATGCGTAGTCCTGTGCTGCCAAGTCTTTTGTCTTTGTTGTTGTAAATATATTTCGCGTTTTCCTAGTCTGTTTGTTTCGGTTAAATTGAAACCCAAAGCTATGATAGGATGTTGATTTGGAAATTTGTTGGAAGAGATCAATGCAACGTTTGGAACAAGATGTGTTGCGTGATAGAACGCTTAAAGGCGTGTTTTACAACTCTGTGCTTCCACTTTCGATTTCAATGCTCGAAGTTATATAAAACGTTTTGTGACACCAGGGGCTTGACTCTTCTCTGTTTTCTGTATGCAACTAACATGTAAAAGCTAAGGATTCTATTTTACATCACAAAATGAAAGCTATTCTGGATGGTGAAGCCCGTGTATAACGTCAAATTGCCATTAAACGTCTTAAACTTAAAGCACTCTCTACTGATTGTATAGTTAATTTACTTGACTTATACGAACATCACAGAATGATTTAATAGAAGAATATCATTTGGCTTGATCGCAATTAAGGGAATACGTTCACTTCTAGGAGGCTATCCTGATGCTTCTTATAGCAAATAGGAGTAAAAAAAACTGGAGATACTAAAGAAAAAAGGAAGATATTTTTCCCATCTAATGAAGAACTTAGCGGTATGATTCCGGGAAAACCATTATCATTGCTCTCTGTACAAATTCCTAGAAGTGGCGGGTTCTTCAGGCATTTATAAAGGTTTTATTTCCTTTTCTCGAATCAGTTGCGGTTATTTGATTTGACAAACCAATTAGCAAAGTTGACCATAGTTCTCAAGAAGTATTTTTTATAACCTGAAATAAAACATTTCTCCCCGTGTTATGAATTTAATCGAATTTAAGAAGTTCACGCTATACACAAACTATGTAAACATAAGTGAATTAAAAATGATTGGCGGTGACTGTTCAAATATTGAATATTTTGACACAATTTTGTTAACGGCCTAGGTTTTGACTCTTTATTTTCAGGTCTAAAGACATTCGGATCATATTTGGCCAAGTGAGTAATCATGGCGTCCGCAGAGGAAGCATTGCGTTCAACGAAAAGACGAGAGAATTTTCAACGGTTGACAAGGCTTTTGATGTGTGGAGGTGTCAACCTTTTACGGGAAAAGTTTGATTCTATTCACCCTCCCAAAGATCTTCCAAAAACGCTCGATGATGCCTCTACACGTGACTTGCTGAAAAAAGCAAACCTTTTCCAAGAACAACGGGATTGCCTCTACCCTTCCCCTGGTACGTTTGGCAAGTCCACCGATTTCGATATCACTTTAATGTTTAGATTATTCAAAACAATATGCAACCTCAAAGAGCCTCATACTGGATGGAAGAATCCGCCTGACAGTGCAGACCACAGTTTTGAAGCATATTTGGTACGGATAACAAATTGCCGCAATTCCGTTTACGGGCACAACAGCAAAATGGAAATTATTGACTCTGAGTTCTGGACTCTTTGGAACGAAATCAGCGAGTCTCTTTTACGAATTGCTGGATCTATGAGTGATGCGAAGCGAGATGAATGGAAAAAGGCCATTGATGAGTTGCTAACGGCTCCTCTAACGCCAGGAGCACAGAGATACATGAATGAACTTAAGCTATGGTACAAGAATGACATGGAAGTCAAAGATGCAGTGGAAAAACTAGGAGATGAGCTCAGAGGTCAGCTGGAACAGGTTACTTATCAGCTCCAGCAGTGTCAACAAAAACTAGGTAAGCTTAAGGGCCTGTTTCAAGGAGAGAGGGTTACCCAAGCAAGCGGGTTACTCTAGCACTCACACATTTCCTTTTTTTTTTTTCGTCGTGTTTACAAGCAGCTAAGGTTACCCTGTGTGCTAGGGTTACCCTGGCTGGCAGGATAACTTTTTGCCTTGTAAACACTTCAAGTAGGGCTAACCCGTCTGCCCAGGGTAACTTTCTAATTGTTTCGCCGCGAGACCCTTTGAGTGTAACCGTGCATATTAAGTTGTAGGGTTACCCCACCAGTGAAATTTTTTCTTGTACCCGGGCGATCTTTCGTCCTCTAGCTACGGGTTAACCTGCTTGCTAAGGCAACCCTCCCTCCTTGCAAACAGGCCCTAAAGGTTTCTGGATTAGGATAAACGAAATATAACAAGTTTTGGCCCTGTGAGTCTGGATAACAATTTCAAATACATTAGTTATTCCGTATGGTAGTTCAGTCTCTAATCCTTGACGGTCGGTCTGTTTTTCATCTGCGGCTGTTATTTATCTTTGCTCATTTTTAGACAATAGGCCACTTCACATTGTCATCAATATCGTCGCGCAAGATGGACAACCAATAACCTCCAGCTATTTGTCTACGGTCTCTACGTCAACAATAGCAGCGGCTTCTGAAAATATGGTTATAGTGCCTATAAACCAAGAGCAGCAACGGTTTGGAGGTACTGAGGGGACATCTGGAGAAAATTTCCAAGGAGGAGCTCGTCAGAATCCTGCAACAGAGCGTGTCATCTGGAAAGTTATTCGTGCATCTAAAAAGGCTATAAACCTACTTCTAAAGTATTTGAAAGATAAGCTTGGAGTCGATGTCGTCGGCGATGAAGAAGGAAGTCTGTTGATCACGGTGACATGCAGTTCACTGCAAATCCTTGAAGGTCTGTGGGAAGACTACTGCAGCGGCCATCTCAATAAAGTGGTCGAGGAAACACTGGTAACGCCGGATGTTTTGGAGAAGCTTGAGCTAAGCGAGCTGAAATTAAAAACCACAATTTCAGAGGAAGAGTACAACGAATGCAAAGAGTTCTTTTTGAGTGAACATCAGGTGAGAGGTGCAGATTGTTTAGTGCAAAATTACGCTAAGAAATGCACCACATCTAGTCACCTTACAATTTGGAGGCAAACGTTTCAACACATTTTCAACCAGGACCGTGATAAATGATTTTTTTTCAAAATAATCAACAATTAGCAGATAGGTCACAATCAGCATTGTAAATAATTTTTTTTCCAGAGTGAATAGTAAATTTTATTTAAATTTCTAATTTTTTTTAAATGTTCAATTTTTAGCTTTCAGTTAGCTCCTAGCTTAGAGCTAAATACTTACTGACACTTGAATAAATTTTATGTATGCTTGTGTGAATGGATGTATGTATGTATTTTGAGCAAAGTTGTTAAGTTTAGGGTCTGTGCTATTGAACTCTACTGACTATATGAACTTTATCTTCTTTTCGAAGATCCATTGACAGTTCAACTATCCTCAGCATCAGTGAACTTTTTTAATCGGTTCTGTTCGAGTTTGTTTTCATTGAATGATTTTGTCTGTCACTTTTTTAGTTCCTTTGCGCAACAATCTTGTTTGTTTGATTCTCTGTTTTTATTTCTCAAAGAGCCACGAAACAAGTGGAAATGTAAAAGACCAAGAACAAGAAGAACAAGAGCGAGACAAACAGGAAGAACTAAAAGAAAAGGAAGAAGGACTACTCCAACTTAGAAGCGAGTTGATGAATTACGATTTTCATAAATGCCCCAGAATTAAGAAAGAAGCTTTTCAAGATTTGGTGGTGGAAGACATTGACCTAATACGCATTGCTGTAATAGGACCAACAGGTGCCGGGAAAACAAGTCTTGTAGGTGAGAAGTCTTCACCTTTTGAAATTTCTACTGCACACATTTGATAACTTCAAATGGGCTTGAGGATCAACAGGTATTAAAATCAATGGCGAATAAGGGGCATCTTTCATCAAGAAAGACATTCTCGAATGAACTCGCACGAGCCTAGAATGCAGTGTTAAGGCCATGTTACACGAAACAATTTTTCTTGCAACTTGCGTTGCAAGTTGTAAGAAAAAATTCACATGTAACACCCCATTTTTCAACTGCAATTGTTGCGTTGCGAGTTGCAAGAAAAATAGAACGATCCTCTACTTTTCGCAACGTCGCGAGACAAGTTGCTTGCGTGTAACATCCCCTCAGCAACTTGCAGCGCAATTTTGTCAGAATGGGCCAATCAGAGCTAATCTTTCGCTCGCGGGAGATTTCAAAATGGCGTCCGCCATCTTGTTTGTTATTGAACGCATTGCAAGTTGCGAAAAAAGTTGCAAACGTGTGTCATCCCCTCTGCAACTTGAAAGGTTTCTTTATTCGTCATCGTTGCGTTGCAAGTTGCAAGAAAAATTGCTTCGTGTAACATGGCCTTAAGAGCGAGACATAGTTCACACACCACCCAAGTCTCTCCGCGACAAACAACAGCAGTAATATTTTATTACTTTACAATTAATCCTTAATCTCCTGGCTCCGCAGGCAGCAGTGCTGCACGCTCAGCCAATAGGCCTTTTCCAAGTTACCTTGTGCCTCTGTTTCAAAACGATTCCTCATGCAAGACCTTCATCTAAAAATGAGTTTGCATACTTGGCATGAAAATAAACCAACAGGCGAACTCATTTCCATATGAATGGTTTCGCGCTCATTCTCTTCCCCACAGACTCACCCAATTTTCCAATGAAATGTACTCTGCTCCATTCAATTGCTTTAATCTTTCCTCATTTCCATTGAATTTCCAAGGCGCTTTACAACGAGTCCTCAAAGCAACTCAGACCGCAGTGGATCCGGATTTAGAACTCAGTGAAGGTAGCTTTATTCTTGAAGAACACTACGTACAGGAAAAAATACGAGTGGTGGATACAAGAGGATTTTCTGTGAGCGATGAACACCTGGAGGACGAACTACTTGATATTCTGTTTGGAAGGTGATAAGAACTGTTTTTCACAGGTCAATTAGATTTCTAGATCTGATAAGCGCCAGTAGTGTCATATTTAGGATAGCTTGGGATATTCAAAGTATTCAAACTGATACCAAAGTATCAAAATTCAGAGTAAATGTAGCCTTACGACGCGCGGGAAAACCTTTGTGGGCGCGCAAGTCACTCCGGGCTACATGTGCCCGCTTCGGTTTTTGATTGGTTTTCGGGATTGCCTGTCTCTGTCTTTTGTGAATGGTAAAACCAAAACCAAGCCAATACCAATTAGACTACTCAACCCATCTTAAGGACAGTGCCTACTAAATACCAAGGTTTTTGCGCCAAGTTAAGACCACGCGGAAAAACTAGATCTTTGAAAGGGCTATTGGAATCCACAAAGAAAAACTGGGGTAGCCATGCATTTTTTCGAGATAATTAGCCTTGAATCTCAACAAAAATGCTGACATCAGCATTTTTCTGAAAAAGAAAGAAAGGATATTTCTTTACAGATTTCCGTAAAATTCGCTTTTAAATACTGAAAAGCAAACATATTAATGTGAATGGAAGCACAAAAACCATTGTTGGTGTCTTCAATAACAAAATCGTTGCAACAGCACTTTTAGCATCTCTGACAGCCTTCCTCTGGTACAGCTAAAATACAGTCTAAACAACATTTGCTCAAAACCAGAAACAAATGACGCGTTGAATAGGCTTGCCACTTCCATTTCATCACATAAAAAGTAGCGGTAGCCACGCGTTTTTAAAAGATATTGATCTTTTTGTAAAACTTTTGCGATTCCCGTTACATTTTTTCCTGTCACCTCCCTAGTAAGTAAAAAATTGTGTATCTCGCACTTGTTTTGCGCGAGTGTTTTGCGCGCGCACTACGCCATCTACAGGTACATGTTTAAAGTTCGATTTCAGCATAATTTTCGACAGATAACAGCTAGTTTTTTTAGCAGGAAGACGTTAACAGTTACTGCTTAGTGATATGATGCTATTTTTGTGTTCCTGGTTCTAGTATAGGTTCATTAAACTTGATTTGGTCACAGTAGGAAAATTTTGCTTTAAGGTCATTTCACTGAAATAGAACCTACACTGGGATTTTTCTCAAACTTTATCAATTGATTGTTTACATTATAGGAATTTAAATTTGGAAATAAAAATGAGGGGTCCCCATGTTCGTTTAGGAGCAACAGCACCTTGTTTACACTATATAAATCCTTATAATATAGCACTATGATTATGCTAAATTGACGTTTCCGACGATTATGTTTTGCTCAACACTGAGAGTTGGCCCATATCTATTTTACATAGAGAAATTTACTACTCAATTTGAAACTACAAAATAATGATAGGTCCCCATAGTCGTTTTCCAGAAAATGACGATTTACCTCTTCGGCGAGGTCCAGTCGTAAAGAAAAAGCCGCCATTTTCTAATGCGTGCGCTCTAATCACGCGTAAAATTATGCGCAGTAGGGATGCGCAATGCAATACTGGGGATTGACCGTAATTAGTAACGTAGTTGATTGCGTCAGTGTCAACCCAAGCGCGCCCTTAAACCATGTCTTGCGTGATGCGCAGAAAGTGTGCGTACTAACTATAGTAGGCACCGTCCTTAAACGACAGCGCTACAAAACGATTGTGCATGCGTCACTTGCGACCCAGTCGGCGCGACAGTTGGCGCGAAAATATAGACTAAAGCGACACATTCCGAATGAAAGACGGTAGTCTTCGCGGTAAAATTTCGGTTTGTGTTCAGGTATGAAACTGTTGCGTTCAGGAGATATGTCCAAGCACTCTTACTGGTTTTTGCGAAAGTTTGAAGCATATCTGGTCTACCTAAGTCTTTTCATGTTTTCAAAAATTCTGCCATTTTAGTTATGTTTCCCGGTTTCCCCGTGCGAATAAATGACATGCGCAATCGTTTTGCAGTTCTGTCTTCTCAAACCGCAGTAAAACAAAAACCAAGGTAAGTGCTCTGACTACTTTCAACTCTCAACTGATCATGAAACTGAACTTTGGTTCTGGTTTTACGATGCTAAACTAAAAAAATGCTCTACACAACATTAACTACGTTATCCACGGGTTAATGATTCAAATATTTTCATTTACTCAAGACTTCGTCCAGGAGATGAAATAGTACGAAGTTATGACAAACAAGGAAATCGCGAGCGAGGCACCATGGCCAGAAGGGCTACAGATTTGTCTGAATACGTGCACGCTGTGATTTTTGCCGTGGATGCAAGTGACCCCCATTTGAAGGATGGCAAGTACAGAGACAAACTGCAAAACATCAGAGAGCACCTCTCCCAAGAAGGTAATATGGACTGTAACTGTACAAGTGCAATCCACGTAACGACGTTTTTTCTAGATCCTCTTGCATACGCACTGATTCAGCTTGTGACCTGGCAAACGCGCGCCGTTGGAACTTTCTTGTTTGACTCCGAGGGCAAGAGTTTTTTGTGTATTGTGCAGTGTTTCTGATAAACGTTACTTGTAGATTTTATAGGTTAACTTCATGTGATAGTGAAATCCATTCCTTTCACCTCAAAGGTTATGCCCCTGTGACAGCGATTACCTTTCTGGACAAGCTGACGCTTAAGGAGAAAGATGCAGCTCTTAAAAAGGCACAGAGGACAACTGGCAGTTCTAGGCAGACCACTTTCTTCATTTCAAATTACATCACACCTGAGCACGACAAGTCTTCCTGTGAAGTGGATCGGGCCGCTCTTGACATCCTGGACTCCGCTTTGGTCTCCGCTGAAAGGTTTATACAATCTCGTATGCAGCGGGAGCAAAATCAGTTGGAAAAGGAAGTCGTTGTTGAAGGTAACGTTGCAAGAAATCTCTGTGTCAACCAAGCACAGGAAACCCGCTAGTCTGTTATTTCCTTTAGTTTACTGGGATGAAAAAATGCGAGACGCCTGAAAGCCTTACTATTACGGATAATTTTATAACCTACGTTCCAGTCTCTTCCTTCTTAAGCGCGCCAGGTGAACGAAAAGCTTGGGCAGCATACAAAGGCTTAGCGCGCGAAAGAGTGCGCGAAACTAGTCTTTCGTGTACACAGTTGTTACGTGCGTCCCAAGCTTTTCTTTCACATCGCGCGCTTGGGGAAGAGACGTCCTCTTCGCAGCCTAGCGTTTTTATAGAGCCATTTACGACATCATGCGAGAGAAGTGTGATCACGACGACCCAAGAACTGGCATAAATCTTATGTTTTCATTACCGATCGTGGGTGGCGTAGTAGTCTGCATTCGGGCCAGGTGGCCAATCAGGCGAACGCCTAACTCCACTTTCTGTTCATGAAGCGACTAGGAGTATTTCTACTCCCCCCTGGATGGGATGCAAGTTCATCGCAGGGTTACCCCCAGCATTCAATTCGCCGGTACCCATTTACACACCTGGGTGGAGAGAGGCACAGTGAGAGTTAATTGTCAATGTCCCCAAATGGGGACATTGTGGTGTGTTCTTTGGCAAGGGAACCAGCGAATTTAATGGTGGAAGTAACCCTGCAAAGAACTAGAATCCCATCCAGCGGGGAGTAGAAATACCCCTAGTCGCTTCCTGCTACTGAAACCGGAGATAAGCTCCAGACTGATGGGCCACGTGGCTCGTATGCAGACTTAACTACTCATTACCGATCTTGACAGACTACTGGGTAAATGGTTCTGAAAGACGAAACTGATATCAGAGAACAGTTCTCTCTGAAAAGGCTCATAGTCGCACATTTTAATCAAACATAAAAGTTATGATTGACGAGTCAGGACGACAACAGTTCTCGACAGCACATAAATAATGGATGAATCGTAACATGGAGTAACTTGAAAGTGTAAGACTCAAAACTTCATATGTGCTGTGATTTCCTCTTAAATGTTTCAAACATATTGCTTTTGCAACATCAAAAATCTATTAAATTAAAGAAGGAAACTGTTTGCTTGAGTTTTCAGTGATAATTCATGATATTTCGTGGCAACAACGAATGTTTATTTACTTATCTGAGACTTAAGTGAGTGACAGACAATTTAACAAATGTTTCACGTTTAAGACGGCATCCGGCATCGAGTTATGATGCAACTGGGACAAAAAAAACGTAAAAGCTGCTAGAGGCTCAGTTAAGAGCAACTCTAGTTTCTTCTACGACATAACTCGACTGTAGAGTATGAATCAATTGTTTTATAACATGCATTACTAATAGAAATCGCGAAGCAAGGGGAACTTTGCTCTGGCCATGAGTGTACATCGTTGGATTATGATGAACGTGGCGTGGCTCTGAGAGCTATGTGGTAAATTCTTTTGGTTTCCCTGATTCTCAGGAGCTCCAAGTGACAGGGAGACTATACCACAGTTCTTTTCCCGTGTAAGAATGAAGCACAACTGGACTGACGTAGGCAGGATGAAAGCTGTCTTGAATAACCTGTTCAAAAGGGAGATCCGCGTCGTTAAAGTCTTCAAGGAATTGTGGGAAGACAGTGTGGGAGGACAAAAATTGCAGACTGAACTGCAGCTGTCGATGGCTATGAGGAAAGACTTGCAAGAGGAGCTAAAGTGCATGTAAAGTAACCTTCAGACTGAAAATGAACGTAATTTCCTGGTCTCAGTAACCACCTGTACCTTTTTCGTACTTAATTTGGCGGGTACTTAATTTGGCGCGTACTTAATTTCGCCATTTCGGCTTAGCAATAGATCTCGAGGTTTCAAGAGACGAATTAAAAATAGCATTAAATTTCGCGAATTGAAAATACGTCAACAAAGGTTTTCCTTTCCTAGACTTTACAGAGGTAATGAATAGTCAGCATGCCGTACAAAGGTATTTCAAACACGAACTTTTTGATAAGGTAAAAACATAGAAATTACATTTTCAGCTTTTATGTATATATTGGAGTCATTTTATGTGTCGAGCAACGCTCATTTAGTGTGTATTATTCACTCATTTATCCTTACCTTACTTATGCTTCTACGCTTTGGGGAAATAATTATAAAAATGCTCCATTGTCTCAAATCGTAAAATAACAAAACAAAGCGGTTCATGTTTAACTCATGTTGTCAGCTGTGGACCTAGCCGACTCACTGGGTAAATATCAAGTCGTTTCTTATACTTAATTATCTGAGCATTTCATAACAATATAACTTCCTTTTAGGATTCGAACGCAGTTCTTGTATTGTCTGGCACTAAAGTCGTCAATAAAGATGTT
>Ga0126343_10001083_pt1 | contig 12123 bp, 10 predicted proteins | sample Cyp2metagenome_FD_92531 | JGI IMG/M metagenome (GOLD analysis project Ga0126343, IMG submission 92531) | Coral microbial communities from Lord Howe Island, Old Settlement Bay, Australia - Cyphastrea 2 metagenome | ecosystem: Host-associated > Invertebrates > Cnidaria > Coral ... | reverse complement strand
TTTTTGTAAATTGTCCTCCAAAGTTGTCTCAAATTTTAGTCTTGAAAAGTGTCACGACAGGCCTTCGCCCGAGTGAAATTTAATTTCCGTAAAACTCAGAAAAATAAAGAGATCCGATCAAACAGATTGTGGTTTTAGTATAGAAACATTTTGTGTCCGCAACAAATGTTTCCCAGTTTGCGCAGCCCAAGAAACATCATGAGCAACAATGTGTCCGCAACAATGTGTCCTCGTTTGCCAGGGCCTTAGATATGGAAAGTTGAAAAGTAGCTCACCTTGGAATCAAATTAACGTATTTTGGTCAAAGACTCAAAAAGAGGTTGTTGTAAATGGTAATTACTATTTTTAATCTAAGAGTACCCCGAGCTTGAATTTCCTTGACTCTAGCGCTACAAAGAGGCGACTTTCTTCTTGGTAAACACCGCAAAAAAATTCTGAACATATGTAGAGGATATGACATTAGGGTTAAAAAAAATCTTCTCATAATCAAAAGTACATTTTTTCTCAGTTTCCGCGTAAAAACCATGTTTAATGTTTTGTAACTTTTTTCTGGGTTTTGCTTCAAAGCTGCGGGCAACTGGACACCTCAAAGCGACGCAAAAAGGAAACTGGGTAAAGTTACCTTCGGTTTTCATGTCACAGTATGCAAATGCAACCTTGACTGGCACAATGGAATAAAACCATTATGTTCCACTGACGGCTTGTCCTCCTTTACTCGCCTTGATTTCATGGCATGACTCAGCGGGCAGTTCAGGGATGGAACCAAGGTGGACTGGAAAGCAAATAGCATTAATAAGCTCTTCAGAGCACTGACAGTAAATATGGAGAATCCAACGACAGTTCGGAAAATTCGGTTTTTCTTTTATTGCATCAAAACGACCCTTTTGGTGAACTATTTTCAGAGGTATACTTAAAAAGTTCCAGCGAGATCACATTTTTTTGAAATCTAGGAAAGTTCGAAATACCGCTCAATCAACCAAAATGGCCAATGGAATTTACGAAAAATTGTACCTTTTCAACAGGCCAGTACAGAAAGAAGGGAACTTGCCTAGATTTCTTATTCACACTGCTTGTAATTTAAACTTATGTCATCTTCTGAGTTAAAAGTCATCTTGAAGCAAGTGCGTTCTGTGTACTTCTCGACCATTTGAAAAACACAACTATCGCAATTCAATTTATTTGTAAAATTTTAACTGATTTTAGAGGGCCATAACTGTTCTAGAATACAAATCTATTGACAAAAAGAGGTTCTAAAGGAAGAACTATGCTTTGGGTATGTCATATCTAAATGGCTAGTTTGGCCCGTGAAAATTAAGCGCGCTAGATTAAAAAACTATAAAAGGGTATTTTGACCAATTGCTCCATATTTGGATGAACGAGCAAGAACTTCGATTTCGTAGTCATCTTTAGAAACGTAGCTCGACATTTTTTATGAAACAAATTATTCATACATATCGTGTAAAAAAGGGTCGTTTTGATGCAATAAAAGAAAGACCGAATTTCCCGAACTGTCTTTGGATTCTCCACTGTCTTTGGATTCTCCATTTACTGTCAATGGCTCTTAATAACCGAGCGGGAGGTCTGTATGGGAGAATCTTGAAAAAATGTCGTGAGTACAAACCGAACGAAGTGAGGTCCGTATACACGACTGATATCAAGATTCTCCCGTACAGAGAAAATCAAGACCGCGGTTAATATGAATTTCAATCGAATTCGTAAATTCAGTAATTCCCGGTCCTTGTGAGACAAGGCCGAATAATAAGTATGTATAAAGTATTCATGTTGTTCAAATTTAGACGCCATTTATGCAAAGGGTCTATGGCCCGCTCCGCAAGCGGGCAAGACGAATCTAATCCAGCACTGTGATTAGCTACCCGGGCGGACAAGATGGAGCTATCTTGCTCGCTCGAGACTACCAGCTGTGTCCCGCAAGAAAAAATTCCACAAATCCTTTATTGCCTGTTTTCACATGACGTCACAAAAATTCAAACTAGAAAACTATTGATCCTCCCGATATATTACTTAAATGATGCATATGGGCAGCTGAAAACTACTATCCATAAAAATTTTTGTTTCGAACGGGTTCTTGGTTTTTGTGATAGAGTACGTTTGAATTTCTAAGCTTTTGCGTGACGCGGTATTCACATGACGGCCGAGCTGGTTAAAAAGTGACTTATTCCGAGACTTAGTTCGGGAAATTTGGCCATCTGAACAGTTCTTGCATTAGAAAAGTAGTACTATATTGTTTTAGAGTTCCTCGAGAGATAAATTTACGCTTTTGTAGCAAAACTCAGTGACAAATGTTTCTGTAGGTTTCCGGCCGCCATGTTGGTGCTCATCCGGATGGGCACCAACATGGCGTCTCCATACGAGGTTGTTTATATTGCAATTATCTATCATATCACAGATTCTTGAATTAATTTATTGAACGATTACGATTTTTAGTTTTGATCATATGACTAATGAAAACCGAGAATTGACCAAGCTTGTTCGGTCAAGATGGCTGGATATTGGCCTCGTTCTTTTTTTGCGAGTTTATGGACCCGACTCCGTCTCAGTCCATAAACTCGCAAAAGAAGGAACTTGCAATTGGCCAATATCCAACCATCTTGACCGAACAAGCTTGGTCAATAACCCATACATATTAACCAGGTGAGGTACAGTTCCTGTTTGATTCTGAATCATAGGATCTTGTCTATATATCGACATCATTTCATACACGCCTTCATTTTAAGGCATGGAGAGCAGAATAATCATTGCATTTTGATCGGTTTGCTGCAAAGATTCACAGAGATATTTTGACAACGTACAACGATTCCAAAGTTTAACCGAATGCCCCAAAAAATATCCTAAGATGACTTGAAGAATTGATTGAGCTGATTTATAGGCTTGTAAAGGTGTAGAGAATTTCCAAGATTCATCCAAAGTGTCCGAAAATTCAATCGTTTTTGCATATATTTTTCATGACAATTTTGTATTTTGTATCATGAGCTCCTTTTGAATTGGGAAACGAGAAATTCCCTAAACTGGGTTACAAAGAAACTTGATAAACTGTGATTAGTTACCTCTACCAATGTCTCGTCGAAAGTGATATCTGTCAGGGTCTGGAACAAAATCTGCAGGTCTCGCTTCCTTGGTACGATTGTTCAATTCACTGATCTCTTTGGAAATAACATAATTGAAACTTTGGCACCGCGAGTCAAGGCGACACTCCTTAAGGCAAACATACGAAGGCTCCTTCATCCATTTGAAAGTGTGTCTCTGTAGCTTCATGCCAAACTGAGAAGCTTCTTTACTTAGTTTGCTACATTGCTGTGCCTCCACTTTACAAAACAGTTGCGACATTCCAAGCACAGCTGCCAGGTAAAATACCTTTTTGAAAAAAGCCATTTCGCTTGACTTCTTGGTAAGACAATCCTTGATAGTTTGAGCTCACTTGGCAACTTAGCGAATGAAATTTTTCAATATTCTATAACAATTTTATTGCTCGAAATGTTAATTTTACCCAAACAACTTAGTATTTGGAAACGATGACACCTTGTCAACAAGACTAATCACCTTCGAGAACTTGTTAATAATTAATAAAAATAATGAAATATATTTTCCCCTCAAAACTTGACTTCTTTACATTCTGAAAGAAAAAGGGAAAACTCCATAGAAAACATCCTTGGAAGTGACTTTCGGGGAAAAAATTGCCCTGGGTTATATAACCTTAATAAAAACTGGTGCTGAACTAAAAAAAGAGCAAATAAAAGTAATGGATCTGTTCAGTTAAATCAATGTCAAAAGCTTAGAAAGAAACATAACTACAATTAAAACTAATTCAAAATGTTTTCCCGTTTCTGATTGGTTAAAACCACTCGCGTAATTCGCCATAACCAGCTGCTGTTGACCAAATTTGCAAATAATTTTGTCATATTCATCCGATGACGTCAAAGGTGTAGACACTGTAGATTATTGAACCACTAAATATAGACGGCACACTGATCAATCCAAACCGCAGAAATGGCCAAAATGAAATAAAAAGGTAAAAAGGACTAAATTTTTTTAAACAAAATTGCCCTTTATTTCGGCGGTTTGCAATACAAACCTTCCTCAGGGGCTGAGTGGAAAAAAATACGTGGAAAGAAAACCGTTATAATTAAGAATTTAAATAAAAATACAAGACAATGATTGGTGGGCGATAAGTAAATAAGTGTCAGATATGTCACTAGCGTGCCTCATCTCTTCTGTTTATGCCAAACGGGTGCAATGTTTGGCTTTGTTTATTAAATGAGCCTCCCGAATCTTCCTTATTGAGTCATGTTTGCTTCGTATGAGTCAATGAGGATTAGGCGGACGTCGTTAATGGAATGGCCAGCTTGATTGAAGTGTAGTGATACTGGTGTAGTAGTGCTGAGTTATTGGTGAGTCAGGATAGAACGTCGGTGTACGTTCCCCAAAGCGTTCACTGAGTTGACGCTTCGTCTCTCCGATGTATTGAAGGTGGCACTTTTTACATTCTATCAGGTATCTGAGGTTTTTTGAGTGGCAAGATATGATGATACGGTCATTTTTCCACATTTTCCTATTGTCAACAAGTACACCTCTTTCCTTCAAGCTACTGCCAACTGCAAAGAAGCCTTCCCTAAACCACCGGTTATAGCTTACAAACGTAACGCAAGCCTAAGTGATCTACTAGTCCATTCAACACGGTCGCACGAAAATTCCTCCAGCCATAAACCCACAGAAATTCAAAAATGCAACCACCCACGCTGCCTCACCTGCTCTTTTCCCAGAGAGTGTCAAACAACCTAGAACTAACGAAGCTAGAAAAATTGGATCTGGGTGCTGTCTATATTTTGTATTCTAAAGTTCTTACTGATCCAGGTCTACTCAAGATCCGGCACTCTCATCGGTTTGTTGCTGTGGTTATACAGGTTTTTAATTCCATTTATTGAACCACTGACCGAGAAAACCTGGGGACGAGTTTGTGTGGTTTAACCAAGGGTGAAATGGCTGCGAGTAGGTTTGAATAAATAATAATGCAATTGTTGAATTCGGCTTTCGTAGAGCTCGGTGGATAACACCTTCCTCGACCTGCAGAATTTTTCATATCCTACTCAGCTTCATTCAATAATTGCTAAATAAATTTTTTTTACGATGACTGCAGAAATTCACATACGCTCATTGGCTAAATTTTATGGTCAATATGCGGACAGACACATGAATTTGAAATTCGTGCGACGCGTCAGCGAGCGGGAGCGGGAAATTCGACAATCTGTTATCATAAAAAACAAATCGATGTCAGTTTTTAATGCGTCTGTTCTGTTATTGACAATGAATTTCGTATCAAATTGTCAAAGTAGTCTGCGGATCCACGAGGCGATCCACAGCTACTTTCACAATGTGATGACGAAATTCATGATCAATAACAGGACAGACGCATAAAAACTGACCTCAATTTGTTAAATCCACGGTGAAATTGCACTACATTTAGGAAAACAGAGACTGATTTTAAGTGAAAGAGACTCGCCAATTTTTCACCCATAACAAAAGGCTTTGTTTAACCAAGAGATTACCAAGGTAAGGGAGTGAATCCCCCATATAGGCCTTATATCCAAGGTAATCCCACTGAAGTTATTTTTAGACATTGTACCCAGTTCTTCCAAGGATGCTACTGTTATGTATTGGACTGACACTGCGTCATGTTGTCACAACCTCGTGCTTTTTATTTCTCATTATGCCTTTGAACTTTACAAGCGGATAAGGTGATAAACGATGACGCATACATGACATCTCCCTTCCTTTTTTTAACGCAAATCTGAACCTGGTCTAAACCTAGTAATCATAAAGGTTGACGAAGAAACAAGGAACATAAAAAAGAGTCACTGTCCTTAACTCACTTGGTTAACTACTGTTCATGCTAACAAGTTTGAAGTAGCGGCAAACTAGTGTTTATAGTAGGCAGGCTCCTTGACTAATCATCCAGAACGAGTCGGTACTGGAGGTTTTCCAGCTGTAGAGGTGGTGCTTCTATAGTAGGAACGGGTGCTTTACTGACTTAAGAAGTTGCGTGTTTGGTGAGTCCTTGGGTTCGTTTTGCGCAGACGCTGTTGGTATGTCTTGCGATGCTCGGCATTTGTTCAGGTGTCTGCGGTTTCTTTAATACTTTTGACCTTTCGGTGTTTGAACATTGTATGATCTAGGCGTGTTACTGATCACTGTGACTGGTACCCACTTGTTTCCATGCTGTAACTTGGCCTTGTCACCTTTGTTGAGGGGCGGAAGCTCTTTACCACTGTGTTTATCATAGTAAACCTTCTCCTTCAGCTTTCTATTCTTAAAGTGTTCCTTGCCTTCTTGGGCTCCATGTATCTTTAGATGGTCTCCATGTGTTAATAATGATGTGTTCATTCTCTGGTCCATGAGCAATTGTGCAGGCGATAAGCCTATTCCTTCTAATGGCGTGTTCTTGTAGTTTAGCAGAGCCTTGTATGGATCTTGCGCTTTCTTTAAGAGACTCTAAATTGTTTGTGCGGCTCGCTCTGCTTCTCCATTTGCCTGAGAGTACTTAGGGCTGAACGTTGTGTGTACAAAGTTGCTAAGTTCTTTGAGTGCTAAGCTGGAGTATTTAGGTCCATTGTCACTGATTAGTTCATCCGGGATACCAAATTCAGCAAACTGGCTCTTCAAGTGGCAGATGACATTGTTACTGCTCAAGCTACTTAGTTTGGCAATTTCTATTTATTTGGAGTAGTAATTAACACTCATCAGATAATGTACACCATCAATTCGAACAAGTCACTTCTAATTTTAGCCCATGGTCTACCTGGTAGCTCTTGAATCACCATTGGTTCTTTGGGTTGTGCTCCCTGGAACTGGCTGCATATGGAACACTGGACACCTTATCTTCAATCTGAGATGCCAGGCCAGAGTAAGATGTCTCGTGTTCGGTGTTTGAACTTGACGATACCATGATGCGATTCATGAATGCGGTCAAGCATTTCTTTTCTCCAGCTGTGAGGAACAAGTAAGTAAGTAAGTAAGTAACTTTATTTCAACTCGGGTTGATGAGGCTGAATAGGCCCCTAGCAAATACATGCTAATATGCCGAGAAAAGGAAAATAAATACATACATACATAATCAATTAGTAACTAACAATCTAACTATATCAATAAATAAACAATCTTAAATCTTAAAATTATAACAATGAATCATATAAATCTGTACGTTACAAATATAGTTCTCTCACAGCCTTCTTAAATTCCTTAAGGATTTTCGTTGAACGCAATTTATCCGGTAAAGAATTCCACACTTTGGCACCAATAAAAGTTAATAATAATAATAATAATAATAATAATGATAATAATAATAATAATAATAATAATAACGATTTATTAACAGCATTTCTACAGAGTAGCTCTACATCTGTTAAATTAATTAAATGGAGCTAAAATACATAAAAAAGTTATTTCGCTATACTCATACATTTCACTTACATTAAAATATAAAATCATGAAATTACCAGATATGTAAATTAACCTAGCCGCACAATAGCCTTAGCTTTTAGGATTCTGGCACTTTCCTTGACAAAATGACAGTAATCTGGAATAGAACTAATGCTGGCTGGTAAATCATTGTACAAGTTTGCAACGGGAGATCTCCAAAAGTGGTGTGCTACTTGGTCGTAAGGCGCGACTGTTGACACAAGTTGTAGATTTTAGGCCAAAGTGTGAAGTTTTTTTACGTGGGACGACTAACTTGTTGGTACCTCTCAGGCACTTCACATTATTTCGCACGACGAACAAATCACTTATATATCCCGGTAACATACCGTTTACAGCTTTAAAAATTAATATGGTAATGTCCGGTAGGCGACGATTAGACAAAGTTAAGCCGTAGTCGTCATCACCATGAAGGGGCACCCGTTTGTTGTAGACACACCTTAGAGCTCTCACATTAAGCCTTTCCAGCTTCTTGTTATCAGACTCATTACAATTATTCCAGATCGCCGAACAGTAAGTAAAATAAGACATTACATACGAGTTGTAGAGGCATATCTTCGAAGAGATTGAAAGCGTGTTCTTTAGCCTGCTCAAAACGTGTAACTAATTTCCAACTTTCTTTGTAATCTTGCCAATGTGTTTACTAAAATTTAGCGAGTTGTCGATAGTTACGCCTAAAAGTTATAAATGGTCTACGATAGGAACCTGTACATCACTAATGGTAAAGGAAAGATCACAAGGATAGTTTTTTGAAAGAATAATGCATTTACATTTCTCAGGATTGAGCACTAGCTTATTATCGTCGAGCCAGCGACTCGCAACAGCGAGATCGCCATTGATTACAGACTTTACCACCTCAAAATCGCGATCACTAAAATAAATTTGGTTATCATCAGCATAGTTGGACAAATTAGCACGATTAATAAAATAGAACAGATCATGGAGAAAAATATTAAAAAGGGGGGTCCTAACACCGATCCCTGAGATACACCTTTAGAAAAAACAAAACATCTGATGTTACATCTTCTATCCTGACACGCTGGGACCTGGAACAATAAGTGGCTGTGCTCTAAACGAGAGACCATCGACAGATGAGAGTTCAATTCTGTAGTCCCAAAACAGGCGAAGATCATTTGGTACATCTTCCTTGCTTTTGGGCCATCCAGGCTGGATTATTGAGCTTAAGGCTTACATGGCTGGATCAGCTGCCGTGGCTTGTTGAAACTCCACATATTTCTCGGGTGAAATAGGAAGGTGTGTTGTGAGATGAACTTCATTAATTTCCAGGTCTGGAATTAAGGTTTAGGTAGTTTCTGGCAGGTATGATCTGCTCAATGCATCGGCTAACGAAAGGTCTACTCCAGGACGATACTTGACCTTCAGGTCATACCTTTGCAGAGTTAACATCATTACATGTAGCCTTAGTGATGTACTGCAATGGTTTGTGGTCTGACATCACCACAGTTAACCTTCCTTAAATGAACTGATGAAACGTTTATTTGTCAGTACTCCATATATAATTGCTTAAGATTCCTTTTCAATCTGTGCATGGTGTTGCTGAGCTCAAGTAAGAGCTTGTAATGCATACGCAAGGGGCTTCTAATCTTTAAGGAGGACTGCACCTAACCGCTTAGAGCTAGCACCTGCAGATAGGCTTAGTGGCTTACGTGGATCATAGTAGCCAAGTACTGGGGTAGAAGAAACCATTTGCTTCAGTTTCTGAGAGCTAGTTTCTTGCTATAAATCCCAATGTCAGGTAACTTGCTTTTCTAGCAATTCTCTCGGTGCCGCGCTTTTAGAAGCCACGTTGGGCATGAACTTTTCCACATAGTGGATAAATCCAAGGAATGGTTTAAGTTCCTTAGTGTTTTGAGGAGGCTGAATTTCTTACACAGCACGATTTTTTTTTTTTTTGGATTTTCTTCTCTGCACAGGACAGGGCCAACATAGGGAACTTCTTCCTGTCTTATTCGGCACTTCTTCGCATTGATTAACTTCACCTGCTCCGTTTAACGCTTGCTTTAGTCTGGCATCATGCTGAAGATCATCTTTGCCCCAAATGAGGAGGTCATCTACTATGGCTTTCAACTTTCAACGTCTACAACACCTGTGACATGCGGTGCTGAAGCACTTCAGGGGTAGACTTTAACGTGAAGGATATATAAAATAATTGAGTTCATATCTCCCGTGAAGAGGGAATTGCCGTTGAAGTATATATGAAATAATTCCTATTTAAGCTGCTGTTGTTGATGAAAATGAAGAATTATCATCGCCTTAAATTTTCCAATTTAAGGAATTTTAAAGAAGAAGCCTGAAATAAAGATCAGGGTTTCAACGTCATTTCAGTCCAGACGGGAGATATGAACTCAACTAATTGACCTCGCTCCCAATGTGTGGCTTTATAGCTCAGTTGGTAAAGCATCGCACCGGTATCGCGGAGGTCACGGGTTCGAATCCCGTAGAAGCTCTGATCTTTTTCAGACTTCTTCTTCCCAATTGTTTAAGTTGGATAATTTACTACGATGATCATTCCTCACTTTCAGGGGTAGACATTATTGCAAATGGTAACCTTGTGAAGCGGTACCTACCATAGGGTGTGTTGAAAGTACACAACTTCGTGCTAGCTTCATCCAATTTCAATTGCCAGTAATCGGATGTGGCGTACAAAACTGAAAACAGCTTTGCTTGTGGCATTCCACCGACCACTTCTGTTGACCCAGTCAGTAGGCTCTGTCTGTTTGATTATCACTCCTGTCTGTTCCATTCAATTTGATCTTTGTCTTTAAGACTGAGACACTGGGACTTTTCTGGGTGGATGAACCACTACAGGAATACTTGGGTCCACCTTGATTGTGTGTTCACCAGGAATGCATCCTAGTCCTTGGAATAGATCTGATTACTCATTGAAGATGTTTTGATTCGCAACTGTGGAGCACTCTGGGATGCAGTGTTATTCTTTAGGCCGAGAATCCTGCAGTTGGTGTGTTCTGACCAGTATATCCCATTTGCTTGCAGGTTTGTGCACTGAGCACAGCAGATGCTTTAACTTTAACCACATGGAGTTTCACTTTGCATACGTTAGCTATGTGTTCTCAAGGTAATATCTCTACTTCTCTAGTAGGAATTTGATGACCTGGGTATGGCTTGATTTGGGATTTACGTACGCCTAATGTTTTGTGTAATATGTGTTGAGTTTCTTCGCCTCGTATGCTCCTAGCTCTCACGACCTTTAACTCCAACCAATAACACTATGTAGTTGCACTTTACCTCTTCATTTTCAGTTTTTGCTTGAAAGGACCACCAAAAGGAAACTCACAGTGTTGTTTAAAGGCTTTCCACGCACTCGGTAAATCACCGCTCCACCAATCCATCTTTGGAGTGCTGCCAGCTGAAGAATGTCCGTCCATTTTCTTCGCTCTCTTTAAAGCTGTATTCTGACTTTCTTTTGGGCGTTAATTCGAGTTATTCTGACACCATGTCATGTACTTGTGATGCATTATGCCTTTGAACTTTACAAGCGGATAAGGTGAGAAACGATGACGCATGCATGACAGTTACTCGCAAGATGCGTGGTTAGCCGAAGCGACTTTCTCGAAACTACCTGAGACGAAATGGTGGGTACGTCATTTTACATGTTTTGGTTTCTTTTCATGCCAGGAGCTCTCAGCTGCCTTTTTGTTCGGCCGCACTTTCGTTTGTTTTGTGCTCGTTTGGGTGTTCATTATTTTGCCGTTTAAATTGGGTTTTAGGGAGTTTAATTAAGCAAAAATCAACGGAAACGGGAACTAGTACAATGGTTGTGTAAGCGTGCTTTATAATAGAACAATTTCGATATGTTAAAATTCACTCCAGCCTGAAACAATAGACCTTAGCACGAGACTCTGGGGAATAAAACCCCACAAATTCTGTATTTATCCCCCAGAGCCTCTTACTGAGGTCTTTTGTTTTCGGCTGAATTTTAATATATCGAAATTGGTCTGTTCTTTGTTCATTTCTTTGCCGTTGTTTACAAAACGTCACAAAACAACAACGTGAAATAGCCACACGCTGCATATTCAAGAGAACGTGAACTATGTATACGACTTAATTGGGTTTTATTAACTGGGTTGATAATGTGAATTAGCCACCGTAAAGAGATTCAAAAGCTGACGTTTCGAGCGTTACCCTTTGTCAGAGCGAATCAAGGAATTATGGGTTGTGTGTGGTTTATACAAAGAAATATGGAGCTACGCTATTGGTTGGTGCCTGGTAACGTAAAAAACAACTGAATAAATTAGTTGAATGCAAATCGTTCGTTAATACCGTTAGGATTAAGAGTGCCGATTTGAAAAATAAATTTTTGATCTAGAGTTTTGCGGCTTTCCGTGTTTCCTTGATGAAGGGAAACGCCGCAGACTGCCTTATCTTGCATAGAATGATTAGGGAGGTTAAAGTGCCTCGCAATCGGCTTATATGCGTCTTTGTCGTCTTCCTCTACATCCCGAAGGTGTTCTCGGAATCGGTCACCTAGTTGTCTTCCTGTTTCGCCGATGTATAACTTTTTGCAAAGAGTGCAAGTTATGCAGTAGATGACATTGGCTGAGGTACAGGTGAAATGATCAGTGATCTTGATTGATCGCTTGGGTCCCGATATTT
>Ga0126343_10001082_pt1 | contig 12125 bp, 8 predicted proteins | sample Cyp2metagenome_FD_92531 | JGI IMG/M metagenome (GOLD analysis project Ga0126343, IMG submission 92531) | Coral microbial communities from Lord Howe Island, Old Settlement Bay, Australia - Cyphastrea 2 metagenome | ecosystem: Host-associated > Invertebrates > Cnidaria > Coral ... | reverse complement strand
GAAAATTAATACAGAGCGTTTTATGAACACATTTGTTAATAGGTTGATTTTTAAGCTGCATTTATTGTAATGATAAATATTCTTAAACAAGTTTATATAATTATTGTGACATAAGATATGTAGCTTTATCTTGTGATGAAATAAAGACTCATTATTTTTATTATTATTATTATTAGAAGCAAAAGGATTTCACAATTCTTTGATTCAGCACGTGAGTCGCATTTCACGGGTCATTGCTCTTGCTGATTCCATATGGATGTTTCTGTTGTTGTCGTTTTATATAGTTATATCGTGGAATGTGCCTTTGTTTAAAGTGTGGAGCAAAGACAAGCTGAACAAGAAATCCGTAGTGGATGAAAGTTTAGAGCCTTTTAAAAAGTCCATTAAATGTGAGCTTTCTAAAAAGAACATTTTTATTGAACCTCCACAAGATAGTTTTGAGAGACTTTGGATATTTCAGTTGTGTTTTTATATAACAGATCACTCTATTATCATCACAATTGCAGTTAACACAGTTCTTAATCCAAAGAGTAGCCAATTGTTTATAACAGATTTTGTACATTTAATTAAACGGTTTCATGCATGGAAAAAAGTTTTGCACAGTTCCTTTAACATGCCTGGAGGGTACGGGTTTTGACCCTCTTTGAGATTCTAATGGGTGGGGCATTTGACCGTCTAAACTGGCAACATAGTGGGAATTTGACCAAAATTTTTCCAAAAAGTCAAATGCCACGGGATTTGCCCAGGAAGGGGGGAGGGCGATGGGCGGTTTTGGAATTGACCGGTACATTATGATAAGTTATAAGCTTAATATTCAAATTATGGAAAGCAAAACCAAAAAATAATTTTTGGTTTTTGAACTTAATTTCCTCTAGTTGTACTTGCTCATTTGTTTGCCCCAGTCTCCTCATTAAAATTATGCTGCTTTATACAGCTTTATAGCGTTCCTCTACTTCTCCCTCGATTCTCCATTCGTTCCTTTCGTTGCAGAGCCGAGTATTTCTACAGACACATAATAACTGGTGCAAATTTCAATTGATATTCATACCTTCCTGTTAGTTGCCACTCCATCTTCACAATCCAACACGACACAATCAGAATTCAACCCAGGGGCTTTTGACACTTTTCGTTCGTCGTTCCCAGGTATGTAAAGAAATGACCGCCTTGGAATGTGCCCTTTTAAAGCACATAATGTCCTCGACAAAATTAAGAGACTGCGGTGTTTATTTTTCAAGAGTTTGCACGCCTCTGCTTCCAGATAAAACATAGGAAACCCCATATTTCAGCGCATATCGAGCTAGATACATGTAAGCCCACATCAAATGTCCCGCTGTTCTCTTTGGCCTCGGTTTTCATGTGACGTAGTCGTTAGCCTACGTGTGGGGTGGGTACGGCTACACGTAGGCTACGTAGTCGTATTCCAAAATTAGAAACTACCTTTCCTTCTGAGGTTTTAGTTTCATCAGATAAAAGATCCTATAGGAACGTGACGTTTGGCAAAGTTTAAGCTCGACTGGGTTCTTTGTTTTGTTATAGAACACGTTTAAATTTCCAAGCCCTTTCGTGGCGTGACATGAAATGGCGGCAAGAAAAGGTTGTCGCATAGGTCAAAAGATTAGCTTGCTAACTAAACGGTCCTTGCACTAGAAGACGCATTTATTTCAATGTATCAGAGCTCTTGAGTAATTTCAATAGCAAACAGATGTTTTTGTTACGTCACGGCCGCCGTCCCTCCGACGGGCACAAACATAGCGTCTCGCTACAAAGCTCTATAAATTTGGGTGTGACGAATGCTCGTGCATATTATCAAATACCATCGTTAGATTTAAACTATTCGTGGTACGTCTCACCTCTGTGTTAGAATAATTATGACTGTGTGTATATAGTATTCTGTGCTCTTTCTCGGTATATCAGCCACTGAAATTAATTAATCCATCTGCTGGAACTCCGGAACTTTGGTACTACAGGAACACTGGATCTCTAGGGTTTTTTAGGCCACTGGGTTTTTTAGGGTCTTTCGTCTTGGGACATCTGGGTAAGTGGGTCGTTGCGTTTCTGGGTCTTTGGGTCTTTGGGTCTTTGAGTCTTTGAGTAAGTGGGTCATTTGGTTTCTGGGTCTTTGGGTCTTTCAACTTTGGGTCTTTGGGTCTTCGGGCCTAAGTGGGTCGTTGAGCTTTTGGGTCTTTGGGTCTTTGGGCCTAATTGGGTCGCTGGGTTTCTGGGTCTCTGGGTCTAAGTGGGTCGTTAGGTTTCTGGGTCTTTGAGCCTTTGGGCCTAAGTGGGTCTTTCGGTTTCTGGGTTCTTGGGTCTCAGGGCCTAAGTGGGTCGTTGGGTAGGTTCCTGGGTCTCTGGGTCTAAGTGGGTCGTTGGGTTTCTTGGTGTTTAGGTCTTTAGGCGTAAGTGGGCCGTTGGGTTTCTTGGTCTGAGTCTTTGGGCCTAAGTGGGTCGTTGGGTCTTCTGGCCTAAGTGGGTCGTTGGATTTGATTTACCGAGAAAGAGCCTATTCTGTAGACACACTGACAAACAACGATCTCGTTCTCAGAGCTTTCGTCGAGGGGAAGGAAGACTTTGGGAACGAGATTAGTCATTTGCTGGTCATGTAGTTGGCTCTCCAGGGTGCTTTCTATCTTGCCAAAGATTCCTAAAATTTTGGTCGGAAGTCAAATGGAAAGGTACGCTTCGGTTCCCTCTGACGGGAATCACCTCTAGAGCTGGTCCATTTACGAGGTTTACTGGTCCGGTTACGAGGTTCTAGGTGTTCTAGTGAGGTGGGGGCAGGAAGAGTCAATCCCGCTAGGGCGGGAAAAGCGTACTGATCAAAGCTACCCGTTAGTTTTACTGCGATTGCAGGGGTATCAGTTTAAATTTTTCAGTTTTGTAATACTCAGCTAACAGTAAAACCTCATCAACACTGTATGGTTCATAGCACAGCTAGCTGGCCACAGTAGAACACACACCCTACTCGAAATATTTTGCTCAGAAATGGACAGTACATCTTGATGAGAAGGAAACAGAAAGGTTTCCATAAAACTGTATATTTAGTATAGAAATTACTTTAATTCACTCTTTGACAAAAGGCGAGACAAAATGTCTCTATGCATAACAAAATGGAATACAACACAGTTTTGTCAAGAGCCAGAGTAGTATGCGGGACTGAAGAACAACTGCATACCAATGGAAGGAGCAACACAACTTCAGCTCAGTGCAATAAAAGCCTCAGGTGCTGTCGTGAATCTACGAACACCTATAGAAATGACATCAAGATAGAAATGACATCAAGACCACTATGAAAAGCCCCGAAACGCTTGTGACCCTTGTCGAAACGTTTAAACTCAAGGGAGGGACACATTTCGATTGTTACGTAAGGATTAACGTGCCTACTAAAGCGATAACATTTCTCTCTCTTCAAAATACGCTTGTCCTTTGTACAAAATTCATATTACATAAATATAAATAGAGACAGTGTACAAAGTTGGAAAGTTAGTTCAAAGTGCCCCGACACTGAGGCACACCACATAAACAAGGGATTTTCTCGTCTTCGATGGGGAACTTATAGTCGTAAGTGATTTCTTCGTTGACTCCAATATCTCTCTTGGAATAGATGACTATTTTCTTGGCGTTCTCTAATGTGACTATCTTGGCGTAGCAGTTAGGCTGAAGAAAAAAAAGAAAAAAGAAAAATGGATCAGATAAAGAAAATGTGCATAAAAAATGTAAGTAATATTCACATTGTATTTCTTAAAGTAATGCACTTTACACCAGACATGGAATCTACCGATGTCGTGACTCTCCTTCATCAATCTCGTTCCCAGAGCCCACGTGCCTTTTGGTCAGCGCCAAGACACGTGTCTTGGCGCTGACCAAAAGACACGTGGGCGCTGGGAACGAGATTGCTCCTTCATTCAGTGGAGCAAACTACAAGATGTTCTTAGGATCCTGTTAACTGGAGACTTCAGATTTGAGCATGAGTACAAGATCGAATACGAGTACGACTCGGACTTTTCAATTCTTTTTTGTAGGCTTAACGTTATCACGTCACATATCCAATTCACCATATAAGCTATCCTCTCTTGCTAAAACTAACATGAAGAAACGTCACTAGGAAGGAATTCGGACGAAAATCGTACTCGCACTCAATCCCGTACTTTTCCAATTTAAAGGTCCCTATTGGCTGGACTTGTGTTAGGTGTAACGAAGTCTAGTGCATGGTAAACGTAAGAGAAACCAGCGAATACAGCTATTCACTTTTATAATGTATGTTATTATCAGAATATAAAACAAAGAAAAAGAGACTATTGTTTTGCGCAACATTACCTCTATATCACAAAGCAACTGAAGAAGCCTAAGCCATGTATAACACTGTGATAAAACACTCCGGACATACGAGAACACTTGAGAAATGCTCGCCTGCGGCTCGTGCTCTCTACATTTCCCTCGTGTTCTCAAACGCCTGTCTGTTTTATCACGGTATTCAGAGTTGGGCTTCGCAAGAAGCAGTCAAGCCAAGAAATCGAGATCTGTTACAGCAAAGAGGTGGCCAGAGATAGTGTATCAGAAGTAAATATTTGCTAAGAAATTAGGAAAATATTTTATTCAAATTGGCCAAATTGATTCCCAGCCCTTTTCGATGTCTAAGACAGGAACCCGCCCAGAGTATCCTCTGTCTATTACAGACTTCCTCTCCAATCGCAACACTGAGTAAAGGAATTTGATGTGACTTACATCACAACAATGATTAATGAAGCGCGCCAGGTTTCCTTTAGTGGTAGCATCAATAATAGTGTCCTGATCCACACGGAAAAGGTAGCTTGAGCCGATTCCCATCTCCTCGTATCTACGCTCTCGGATGTCTGCTATGGGCTGTCTGATCACCTCTCCAACATACTCCGTCACCATCTCATCAGCAGCAATGGACTCCATGGCGAACAGACCCCAGTCATGAATACCCGATTTAGCAAATCGAAGCTGTTTTTTACGCACCTGATGATGAGAAGTACAAGGCATAAATACAGCTCTGATGACAATTTTGTTACTTTCTTAGTCATAAATTAAACTCAGTTATTCTAGACGCGTTCACGCAAATTGCACGCATCGCCTGCAGGTTTTATTACAAAGGCAATGCTGCCGTTCAAACGTGAAAAACAAATTATCAGAGGTACAGTACGACAAATTTCAGAGTAGGGTTTGTCTTATAAAGCTTTAATCTCGCGGGAATTTCGAAAATTTCAGAGTAGGGTTTGTCTTATAAAGCTTTAATCTCGCGGGAATTTCGAAAATCGATTCCGTTTTAAAACTATCAAGTTATCTTCGTTTTATCATACTGATAATGTAAGAACCTGCAAATTTTCAAACCTCCCGGCTAGAAGCAGTAGTTGTATTTATTTTCGTGCATCTGGTCAACTGCAGGTATTATAACTGCTGCCACGTTTTTGTCGAGCTTTTTCATTCCTTGATTAGCTTGTTTCGTAGTGTCTCGTATACATGTGCTTCGCGATGATGGTCGATTATAAATGCAATATGTTTCGTCCGGCCAGAAAGTCTCACTCCAGTCTGCATTGGAACTGCATTCTCTTTTTTGTCGAATGCAGTCAGAGTGAAAAACCAGTTCAAAGAAAACCCCAAAACGAAAGAAGCCACAAAAGAGAACAAGCATGGCGTAGCAGATGAACACGAAAACGAGGCCCAAAGGCCCCAAAAAATCAGAGGGGTGGCCAATTTGCAGTCCACTAAAAATCTGGGCCGGGTTGTTCAAAGCCCCGTTAAGCTAAACCAGGATTAGCAAGATTTTTGATTTCATTTTATTTGTAACTTTTCAGCAAGGTGTTCTGTTTACATTTCTTGCCCTTCCGTTATGAGCATGAAAAATCTCAAACTACACAAAACATAAGCAGCGGATAACATTTTTATAGGAGCAAAATTGTTGCCCCGGTTAACTTTTAATACTGGGTTAACGTTAACTAGCTTTCGATGAACCCCGCCTTGGATTTCTCGCGCCTGCGAAACGAAATTAGGAAATTAAACGAAATTAAACAAGTCAACAAATAAAGAGAGGAAGGATCCTTTGACTTTCTTACCATGAGCTGATTGAATTTAAGTAAGTCGCCAAATTCCTCGTTACACACAGCTGATTGTAATCTTCTTTGAATCGCCCTGTGTTCACGTGATTGTTGTTTAGCCTTATTGCCGTCTGTTTTCTGATGATAAAGGTAAAATAAGATGTATGGCATGAAACAATCATCTCTTCCTCAACTACAGTCTATTTTAAACAAGAGACACAGTGTCTTTCGCGCATTACGAGCTAGGTAACTGTGCTGCACGATCTGTTTAGCTTTGAATCGTCCCAACCCTAGACACGCTATCATGGCCTATACTGATTAAACAAGGCATGCCACTACAGCTCAAAGTATCTTATTAAACACTGCTGGAGCTTCTGAATGACGTGCACAAACTATTGAATACCTGCTCTTCGCCAGTAACGTTGGCCTGACACTGTAGCTGTCGCCTCTGAGCCTGTAGGTATTTGGCCTTCTCTTTGATATCAATCTTGTAAAACCCTTCAGTGCGGGCACATCCTGTCACGTGCACACGTACACCATGTTCTGTTTTCTGCTTCCGGCGCAATTTCGTTACAGGTTGAGCAGTTGGTAAAAAAGGTTAAAGAAAACTGGAGGGTCAAATACTAATGACTACACAAAACACTGAGCAGAAAAAAAATATTTATCCCATATACCTTAACTACAAACTTTCATGGTCTAGCAGAAACTCAACTGTTGTCTGCTTCGCTTGGCTGCCGATAGTATCTTGTCACAATTTCTATAATTGTCTCACACGAATCAGATTGGTTCTTCCGGCGACCGCTGTCTATTGGTTGTCTATTGGTTGTCCTATTCTTAAAAGCAAGGCTGTACTCTAGTGGTGCCCAGATGCCTCAGGCAACTAACCTTTTCTTAGAGCGACTAGGAAGGCTTACTTTTTTCGTATAAGCTTAAGTGTTCTGCACCCAGGATTTCATGGGTACGAACCTCTGGGCAACGCGGAAGTTTTCTTACACCACAGCCTTGAAAAGGCAAAGTTATAGTTTTTGACCGCACAAAAATGATATTAGCACCCTCCTTTCTAAAAAGCCCTATTCCTTGAGAGTCACTTTTTAATAAGCATTCGATATTTGCCCTGTTCCGATAAGAGCCTTCACTGCGAAAGTGACGTAGTCAAGACACTGGCAAAGAAAAGACTGTAATGTAAAGTACGTTCTGGTCAGAACGTAATTTTGACGGGGATTAAAGTCAGTCTTGAGTTGTAGCATGTACTGTTCAGTATAGGATTTAAATCAATTCCCTGTATCACATTCTGATGGAAAAAGAAAGAAGCCCCTCATTTCTTTCTACAGTACTATATCGCAAGCCATCAAAAGCTAATGAGCACCCCACGCGCTACCCTAAATAGTAATTGTACCCGCCCACGTTTTCTTTAAGCAATAGTCAACTCAGTTTCGACAAGTTGACTGCTAATGCATGGAAAATGTAGGCTCGTAGTGTAACAAACTGTAGAATGCAATTATTTTAGATTGTATTTCATGATCCTGAGTTATACTTTATATTTTAGTTATGTATTATACTATATAATATTTATGTGGAATACCTGCTAATTAGCTGGTGTCATTTTATCTTTCAAGTGAAGTCACATACATATAACTAAGTGTATCACAGAATAAACTATTGCATTGTGTTATAAATACTGTATAGTATCCATTGATGTCCATTTATCAAAAAGGATATGAGGATGACTACTCCAGTGTGCGTCTACCACTGAATCGGATGCCACTTGCTGAAGTTGTTCAAAGCCGACTTTCAAGTAATAGCAATCTTCTGCATCAATCCCCAATTTGTGAAACTCATAGACCAGTTCATCATCAGCCTCAAATGGCCGCACAGGGAACTGGGGCTTAGGAACCTGCGTAAGTTCAGGCACGGGAATCAAAGTCAATGCTGAGTCAACAGATACTATGTCCACTACAGGTGACTCAGTTAACTCTCTGTCATTAGGGAGCAGTGGCTCCTTAATACTGCCCTCCAACAATTCAGGTTCTTCCACAGATACTGGTGCAGGTTCCTCTGGAACAGCTAAACCATACGAGTGGTCGAGCTCAATGAGAGACACAGCCAATGGCTTGTCAGGAGACAAAAGTGGCATTCGCTCATCAGAATATGTGTAGTTTTCATCCATCTCAGAGAAGGCCTTCTTTTCACACATCAACTCCACACCTTCAGGTATAACTGTCTTTTTGTCCTCAAAACCAAACACTGAAGCTCCTATGGGAACTTTCACGTCTGTTTTTTCGACAGCCTCCTCTAGTTTTGTAGTTGCACTTTTATTTTCTGAGTTGCTGTAATTGTCTTCTGAATCTCGCTTACTATCCTGGGTAGCCACTCTCTGTAGTAATGGTTCGATTTTTTGCACTTCTTGTTCTTTTTCACTTGACTTATTTTCTTCCTCAACAACCGCAGTTTTGTTGAAAGAATCCTCATGATTTTTGAACAAATCAGGTACAATATCAGCAATATGGAAAGATCGATATGTCTCTGTGGGTACAGCTTTTTCAGATAGAGTTCCGAATTGAAATGTTTTCTCAAGTTCCTTGCTATCATTGTGTCGTCCTACTTCTTCATTTTCCTTGAAGCCAAATACCTTTCCTGACACATCTTCAGGGTGTTCATGAAAGACATCTGTTTAGAAAGAAAGCAGATACATTTATACAGATCTGCCACCATTCTCTAACTATACGAAACAATCTGTGCTTAATGAACTTGGCACTATAGTTTGTGAGGAGTACACATGCATCTTTATGCCTCTTGTTACGATTTTAAATTTATAATGAAAAACAGATAAAAGAGAAAGTCGTTTAAGCATAGTGGACACTGTTAGATATAACAAAAGATAGAGAGCATTATCTACTCAGGTCTTAAATATAGGGTGTCATCTCCACCAATTATTTTATAATTTATCACCTTGTTTGTTCTTCACAAGCAATGCTACCGCTTCTTGATCTTCACCAACTGGCTGCTCGACTTCCATTTCGACTTCCAGCTTTTCTTCCTCCTTGTTCCCATCTTGTGTCTCATCCTCCTCACTTTCTGACTCACTTTCATCTTCACTTTCGCTTACACTTTCTTCCCCGCTTCCTTCCTCACTCTCCTCCTCATCATCTTCAGACTCACTCTCCTCACTTCCTGATTCACTGCTACTGCTGCTACTGGAGTAAAGTGTGTGGTACAATGATGAACCTGTGCTTGGTCGCCGCTCATCAGCTTCAAATGAATAAAAAGTGGCAAAAATGTGAGAAGAAGTAACTAGTTTTAGAGAAACAATTCTTAAAATCTTATCAAGAAGGCCTTTCTTCACCCTGTGCAATAAGAATAAAATAAAAACTAATGGACTAAAACTTAAACCTCTTTGGAACGGCAAATGTGTGGAATCCAGGTGGTGTGATGATTGAAACTGGAATATACTCAATTTCTCACAAGTGATAGATGCAGGCAATCAATTTAGGAGAACAATAAATATCCTATGTGACAATACAGGCTGGGAAAACAATGCAAGAACAATATATTGTTTTGCATCTCTAAGGCTTTAGAAAGAAAGAAAATTCCACTTAAATGGTATAGGACTTCAGCTGACAGATGTGTACATTCTAAGGAAACTCAGGTTGACCTGAACCCAAGGTATGAACCCCACACAACTCCATGGAAATTGAAACAATCTTGCCAGTATGTTCCAAATGTTTATGAGATTAAGAGACATCAAAGCAAATGTCAGGAACAGCAAAATTTTTACCACCATAACGTTTTAAATCCCTCTTTATATATCTGCCAACTCTCACGCCTTAGGCGTGAGTCTCGCGCCTGTGGGTTGAAAACTTCGATCTCATGCCTACTCACGCCTGCGGGCCAATTTCTCACGCCTGATTGAAAAATGTGAGTTGTTGCCGTCTCCCTTGACACAGTCTCCAAAAATATGTTAACTCAGACCCATGTAAGGAACAAAAACCATGTGTAAAATGAATAAATGACAATACCTTCCTAACAATCTCTGATTTCTGAAGTGAAAAGCACTGGGAGCGAGCTTGCGTTTATACTGGGACTGGGACTTCCGACGTTTCGGAAGACTTCGGACTTCATCGGGAATCTTCCAAAAATCCCAGCACTCCCAGGATAAAAATCTCACGCCTGTATCTCAGAAAAAGTTGGCAGGTATATCTTTATTACCATCACCAATGTTAGACATTGGTACTAATCTGCTAATCTGTTTACTTCATGACTAGAAATAACCAACGGTTAGGAAGTGCGGGCTAGAACACTTTTGAGTGGAGGGATTTTCAAAAAAACTTTTGCAGGGTTTTAAAGCTGGTTTGCCTTCACGTTGTGTAGTTAGAGTTATCCCAAAACCCGAATTGCTCTGTTATTTCATGTAGGTATCTTTGGAAAAGGTAGGTATTTCCCTTAATTGTAATTTTTGGTGCGGAAATGTTCGTTTGTGTGTGTATGCAAATATTCAGAACTGAGACTGTGCAGTTTGGACTGGAAATCAATTAAGGAAATGTGTTAAAGGCTGGGTGGGCTTAAAGATACCAGGAAAGCTCTTATAGTAATAAAATGAGCTTTTTGCAGTGTTTTCAGGGTAACTTAAGTAGCCATCATCAAAAAGATCAAACATAATAACAAAACGTTTTTATTTGAACAAAAACTCAAGAATGTTACATGGAGAATTTAAACTCTACCAGTTGACTACATTCGGCAAAACGGTGCCCCTGCTTGATTCAAGGCTAGATCAAAGTGGGCCAGCAAGTTGTTGCTGTTGGAAAATGTGATTCCATCCTATCAAGCCAAGAAATAGTTCAGTAATCACTGAAAAGCATTCTAGAAGTCTCCACATGCTGCGGCGTAAAAGTTGATTGATTGGTAGACTGCTCTGAATCCAATTAATAGAGCCAAACATGCCAGCCAAAATGCAATAGAATGTCTATTATATTTCAGTTATTCTGTGGCAAAATTGTTGGTACAAGTATGTTAAGAGACTAAAAATTGCGTCACCATGACATGTTGTGTTACCGAGTTAACAATTTACATGTGACACAAGATTTTGTATTTTGAGCCTTTTGTCTTAGTTCTGTCGTAATATTGAGATCGTGCTGTAAGCGTATATTCGAATACCATCTTCGCGAAGAGAGTAAACGTACAAGTTGGAACCCTATCAGTTACCGACTTCATTGTTTGTTTCGTTATTTGTTACTGTCAAACAATTAAAACAAGCATCTATAAAACAATGGAAAACTTACCGCGCAATGCGTCGACACTCGCGAGTAGCGCTAAATCACTTCCTGCACTTTCGAATCCAGTATTAAAATATTTACTGCTGCACATGTCAAGTTCAATTGCCAAATTTGTGAAATGTTTACGTAAAGACGGCCAAAGTCCGATATTTGTCATGTTATGATTCTCAAAGCTTTGGTTCCACTGTCGGTTCGCATTGAGCTTTTATCCGTTGCTGCTCTTCTTTTGACATCATAGCGAGAATTGAGTATTTTTTAAAACTGTTTCTTTCCATTTCAATCTCTAAATGTACATTAACACTTCAGTGATGCAAAACTTTGGCTTTGTAAATCTAGCACACTGGCCTTGTAGATGGCCATCTTTCACAATGTTCTTGTTCGAGTGGAAAGAGATTCTAATTGGTTTACGAGGATTTATTGATCGATTTTGGCTGAACAAAATTTCCTCCAAAATCGAGATATGGCATGCAAACTAGGTTGCGGGCTCTTCTTGAGCCCGCTGGAAGTTTGAATTTGGAGTTTACAGAAGATCATTTCTAGTTGAAACTGTACGTGTTCATCAAGAATACAAATTATTAATGATTAGAAGCACTTTCATATCTCTAGATTCACACAATGCTGTTTTTAAAAAGTTCAACTGCTTAAAGTGTCTACGGGCAATTCCACCGTTGCGGACGTTACATTCAGACTCAATTTTCAAACTTTAATCTAGCACAGACAGAGTATAAAGGGGAGTTGTCCAGTTTTCCATTTATGAACATGTTTGTGCCTACTGACATGTTGACTTGGCTGTACAGTT
>Ga0126343_10001081_pt1 | contig 12126 bp, 12 predicted proteins | sample Cyp2metagenome_FD_92531 | JGI IMG/M metagenome (GOLD analysis project Ga0126343, IMG submission 92531) | Coral microbial communities from Lord Howe Island, Old Settlement Bay, Australia - Cyphastrea 2 metagenome | ecosystem: Host-associated > Invertebrates > Cnidaria > Coral ... | reverse complement strand
GGGGGGGGCAGGGGAGGGGAGGAGGGTAGAGGGTTGGCCACTCAGGTTCCCCTGAAATCTATTACGAAGTAAGGCTCAAATTGCGTTTTCATTATGACATCGTCCGTAGAGAAGAACGCAAGACAAGTAAGAGCGCAAACTTGATTGGTGACGGCGAGCGTTAATCTGCGAGTCGCCAGTAGCGCGGGCGTTTGAAGACGGCTACTGGTCGGGCATCGCCGCTCGTCGCTCGTACGTAACGTTTACAGTCACGCTCGTGCGCTCACTCATTTTGCGTTCTTCTCCACGGCTTTCGAGGAAAAGAGAGTCCGCTCGCATTTTCCACATCTTGCTTGAAGCCCTGCTGACCAGCAATCCTATAGAAAACGTTCATGCAAGTTGGCATGGCATACGTGGGGCCACACATATGAGAAATGTGCTCAATACACAAAACTGTTCCCCTCTTCTATTCACACGTCGATTTATTTATTGCCTACAATTAAGCCCTATAGTCCTTTGAATTTAATGCTTTGCTTTTTTCTTTTGAATTTAATACCTAGCTTTTTTCATTTGCATTAAAATGTAGTTCAACGCGGATGCAACTTCGGGCGAAACTACAAAATCGTCCAAAATGGCTTCACGTGTTATTACTATGAACAACATTTTAATAAATAAGACTGAAGCTCCGCTTTTAGGCTTGGCTAAATCTTTATATTACTGTTAAAGAAAGCCTTACCTACCCGGAATGCTTGGTGCTCAGAATTTCGTTAAAGACGTTGGTTCGCAGTTTTTCTCCCGCATATCATTCTATACTAAATTAATCTTACTAGCAGGTATCTGCTTAACTGACATGATGTATTAACCATAAAAGTGGGATTTCATGAAACTGAATATGTTTTTTTAACTGACAAACTGGACCGTAAGCGTCAGCATAATTATTTCATATCTAAAAGATGATTGACCCAACTGAACACATTTGTAATCTTCCCTGCTGTGATTTTGTTTCGCCTCTGAAGCTTGTCATGGTGTGTTGTCTTGTCTACTCATTCTGTCGGCGAAAAAGTTATATGCTTTGTTCGTTGGTAAAGTATATGCCGGTTTATACCAAAAGTTGTTTGTAGATATTACTGGGTTAGGTAGAACAGAAAGTACGAAATTTTCTTTACTTTTATAGACGTGCGCCGAAAGCCGCCTTTAAGTTATAATCGACCATGATTAGCGAGATGTAACACTTAGGAATTGAAAGGAAGGCCTTCTTCTAAAGTGTGGTGAGTAACAGCGACAGCGACAATTAATTTATACTAAGTTATTTCCATTTGTAGTGAAAAAAGGCTTACCCACACGTGGTGAATTAGGAGCATGGGTTAAAGAAAGTGTAGACTGCTGGAAGAACATTGCGCGTCGACTAAACGTCGATGAGTCAAAAATTATAGAAATACAACAAGCTGCTGAGTCCCTGCCTGAAATGGGATTCCAAATGTTACAGCACTGGAAACAAAAGGAAGGTGGCAATGCGACCTACGAGGCTTTGTATGATGCTTTGACAGATCCCCTTGTAGCGCGCAAGGACTTGGCAGAGGAGTTTTGTTGCAGCAAGGGTAAATATTTACTGCAATATTAACTGTAGGAGCAGGGGTCTAGTGGTTTTGAGATCGCTAGACTTAGAACATACCAGTCTGGTCTGGAGTTGTTGTGTTTATTCTTAGGCAGTAAAAATTTACTCTTTCAATGCCTTTAATTGCCCATGAAAGTGTTAATAAAAAAAAGGTAAGAAACCAATCGAAGAATTATCACCTTTTCACTTGTTCATGACAATTCAAGGTGTTTAGCTTAACTTAGGGAATTGAACTGTTTCATGAAAATGTTCTGGATGACGCCAGTAAGTCACTCACTTAATCGTTAAGGTTAGTATGTACTGTCTTGAATTCTGAGGCCAAAGACTGAATCGCAGATCTGAGAGTTGAGCCCCCTTCCAATCACCTAAACAAAAAGCTAAGATCCCCTCCCAGTCTCAGAATCTAAGACTTAGCCTTGCTTGAAGGTGTCAATGGTGCTAATTGTTAGCCGGGAAGGAGACCAAAAAATTAGCCGTAAGGCGTAAAATTGGAGAACTTTAATGTTAACCTTAAAACATTTTAGCTGCGAAAGTGTCAAGATCTCTTTTAATTCTCAAGACTAGTACTTGTTTTACTATTCGAGGAGACGTAGCAGATAAGTTAAATCCGGATGTCTCCCCTTCTTCTCTCGAGTCTTTGGCTTTCCTTGGCATTCAAGTTACTTTGCAATTTTAAAACAAGGCGAGGTTTACTTAACATTGGTCTCGTCATCTGGTAGATGATGCTTTGGTTGCAGGGAAATTGAAAGTGCCTCCTGTTTAGTCAACATAGTGTTAATGTTCAGTCCCAGTGGAAACATTTAGCTGACAATGAGCTCCAAGATGTTGATAGAGCAGAGACCAAGGTCATCCTTGGAAGTTACGTCACAGAAATCATTATTCCAAGAGAGCTACGGGAAGGACCCAGAGGCTCACCATTTGAAATAAAAACTGACGTTGGTTATAGTGCGACAAGAACTCTCCCAATCTCTCCCAGTTTCGCAATTCAAAATTCGTGTGTTTCATTTATGTTGCTTCACCTTCAGAAGAAGTGAATAGACTTGAGAAAGCTTTGTGGAAGACAGAGTTATCTGTATGCAAGTATGACAGTGACAAACAGCGATCGAAACAAGATGAGCTGATTTTAGAGTCCATTGAGAGAACAGCTTTTAACGTTGATGGGACGTATCAAGTTGGACAGATTTGGAAAGAAATCAAATACCGACTTGCCAGGCAACAAAGCCGTAGCAGAGACGTACTTACGTTTGCTGGAGAAACGCCTTGAGAAGGAACCAGGGTTAAATGCCAAATACTGAGACAAACTACAGATGGTGATCTTCAAGAAGGATCAGAGACTGGCCTGAACAAGATTGTCAGATTCTACACCCCGTGTGGTCGCTGAGCTTGGCGGACGCATATTTCTCGCTCTATGTTTTTTTTATCCTATTACGTTTCTCTAATTATGACTGGTAAAGAAAACCAACTAAAAAAGGAAAATCAGCAGTTTAGGAATGAAACTGGAGATCTCAAGAAGCAACTGGATAAATTGACGAAGGAAATTTGACATCGACGTGAAGAAATCAATCATGATGTTGGCATCGAAGATGGCGTCGACAGTGTGGGCAAAGAACGATCAGTTGAGTTTGTTTCAGCTCAATGTGACGATTTTGAAGCGTTTAAAAAGTACGCATCGAAAGAACTGAAGTATTTAAACTCAAGGCTAAATGCAATTCCAGATGCTAACGATAGAATCTCGCAGTCGATTGATGCCTTCGAAATATACAGCTACCAATTTAACATCAAAGTCGTCGGTCTACCATTGCTGACAGCGAAAGAGACGACCGAGCAGACAGCTAACCTGTGTCTTCAACTATTAAGTCAGATGGGAGTGAAAGATGTTTGGATAAATGACATTAAAATTGCCCACCGAGTTCCATCTAGACAACCCTCGAATCGACCAGACGCAATTTGTTACAAGGATGATAAAGGAAAAAAATCATGGCTTCTAGGCAGACAGTAAGGAACATAACAGCACAGCACCTAGGATTTTCTTCAGAGATTGATGTGAGTCACCTCAATATTCACGATCATCTGACACCTCGTCTACAAACCCCTCTGTGTGAGGCAAAGAAGTTCAAAGAAGCCAACAGCTTCAAATTCTGCTGGGCGAAAAATGGCTCCGTATTTTTCAGGAGATCAGAGAATTCACCGATCAGCAAATTTGCAAATATGGAGGACCCAAACGCATTAAACCAAGGATAGAGATAAGTAACACAGTGACAATATTATCTTCAGTTTTTAACATCTCACCTATGTTATGATTTCAACTCACTTTAGATGCAAAAGCGAACCAGAAGATGCAAAGAACAGGACCGAAATAGAAAACTCTTTCTTAAAGAACTTCCATGTTATATTTTCACTGGCCACTTAACTCTCTACCAAGGGCAATTTAACAACTCTCTGATCCAAAATCAGCTCCCAACTAAAAGACAACTCGAAAACCTAAATGGCTTGCATGATCTTGATCTTTTCAGACGAAACTCAAATCGTGATGGCAGTTTAAATACCAACAATAACTTATCCAATCAACAAATCTACAGCCGTTATTATTCTCTGTATAATTTTAATAAAAGCCTAAATATCCAAATAAAAAACGAGATGGAAACGAGCTTTTCGATTTTTCATAATAATACCATCAATTTAAATCACAATCTCGAAAACCTCCAAAACCAACTAATTAACAGAAATGGATTCTCAGTTTGATATTATTGGACTCACAGAAACGAAAATAACTAAAACGACTTGCAATGTTAGCTTTGAAATTCCAGGTCACACTTCTGAATACGTAGCCACACCATTGGCCTCAGGAGGCGTCGCACTTCTTATCAATGAAGACTTTAATTACACAGTGCTTGAAAGGGTCACTGGCGAGGCGTTTCAAGCATTGTGGATAAAATTTCCCATGATTAACTAAAAAATGTCATATGTGGAATAATTTATCGTCAACACAACTCCCCAGATCAATTCATTGAATACTTTAATGATCCAATTGAAAAGCTGGCTTCCACTGGGAAAACACTTTATTTAATGGGTGACTTTAACCTATGTCTTTTAAAGACGCAATCACCTTCATATAGTCAGGATTTCCTACTGGCCCTACAGAGTGTTTATCTTGTTCCAACTATTGACAAACCAACAGGCGTACGTAATAACTCGCCTCTCTTATTGACAATATTTTCGTTTATGATCCTGATCAAGTTCTAATTAGTGGAAACATTATTACCGATGTCTCTGATCATTTTTCTCAATTTTGCATTTTGAAATCTAACCTGTCAATAAAACAATTAAAAAACGCGACTTCTCTCAATTTTCCTCTGAGGAGTTTAATAATGATTAGTCCGCGATCGACTGGGATGATATTATTGCCTCAAAATTAAAAGCAAATATTATTGATGAACTGTTCTCATCTTTCCACAGAAGATTGAATGCAGTTGTGAATAACCATGCACCTGATAAAAATTTATCCAAACGTAAAATAAAAGAACTTACAAAACCGTGGATAACAAAAGTAATAAGGAGATCAATTAAAATAAAGAACAAGCTATATGTAAATGGGTACACAGCAAATATAAATATTATAGAAACAAAATTACATATCCTATTCGATTGAGTAAAAAACGTTATTACTATGATTTCTTTGAGAAAAATACAAATAATATTAAAAAGACGTGGAAAGTAATAAATGAATTATTAAATAACCAAAGGAGTTAAAGTGGAGTGTTGACGAAGCTGAAAGACCCAAGCAATAACAATCAAATAACACAAAATCCCTCCAGATTACCAAATATTCCAAATAAGCATTTTGCAAATGTTGGTAATTTACCAGCAAGTAAATTGCCAAAGAAAGATAACTATATGAGTTATCTTAGTAAATTGAAATCACCTGATTCTTCCTTCTTTTTCAAAACCATTACATCAGAAGAAGTTAAACAGGAAATTTTATCCCTACCAAATAAAAATTCCTGTGGGTTATACCCCTGCCCTACACAACTGCTTAAATATTCTTGTAATATCATATCTCCGGCTCTTTCTCATATTTTTAATTTCTCTGTTATCCTTGGTGTATATCCTTCAAAACTTAACATTTATAAAATAACGCCAACATATGAAAGTGAAGACGAGACCGACCCTTCAAACTATCGACCAATACCTCTTTTGTCTAATTTTAATAGAATTTTTTAAAAACTTTTGTACTACCGGATGAAGGTATTTATTGACAAAAACAACCTAATGTACTCCTTACAGTATGGCTTCCGCAAGTCACATTCCACAGAGCATGCAGTACTTGATATTGTCGAAGATATACTGAGAAATATATGGATAAACGGTACTTCTCATGCGGTGTCTTCATTGACCTAAAAGAGGCATTTGATACCGTCAATCATGAAATATAACTCGATAAATTGAACTTTTACGGTTTCCGGGGATTAATAAATGACTGGTTTCAATCATATTTAAAAAATGGAACACAAACAATTCAAATTGGAGAGCACTTATCAACAAAACCTGTGGTGTCCCCCAGGGATCGGTCCTTGGACCACTTCTATTTTTACTTTACATAAATGACATTCACTTGATAACCTAAAATTTTATCTCTTCGCGAATGATACGAATATACTTTATGCTGATAAGAATCTTAAGGCGATCGAACAAACGGTTAATGTAGAGTTGAATAACGTACATGATTGGTTAACTACAAATAGGTTGATACTGAATACAAAGAAAATCAAAGTTCTTAATGTTTCGTCCTCGTCAGAAAAAAAAAATGCATTTTTCTCCACAAATAAGTATATTAGACAAGCCAAAGGAGAGTCACTTTAGAGCAAAAAAAGTTATATCAAATATTTAGGCGTTTTAATTGACCAAAATTTGTCATGGAAAAACCATGTTGGCTCTGTTATCATGAAAATAAGTAAGACAATAGGGATGATTGCAAAGCTGAGGTACTTCGTTCCCTCTACTGTCCTTGTAAACATTTACAATTCTTAGATTCTACCTGATATAACTTATGGACTCCTTGCCTGGAGCAATGCGTCAAATGCTTATTTAAGCAAGATTTTGGTTCTTCAAAAGCGAGTTTTAATCTATTTCACCGATCGAAGAGAACATGCCACCCTTTATTTGCCAAAGCAAAAATTCTGACTGTTAAGTTCCTATATTATGAAGCCGTAAGTAAGCTAATGTTTGACGTGCACAACCAGCGCTCACCAATTAATACTTTGAAACTATTTACTAAAACATCTTACATTCATAGCTGAAATACTCGATCATCCAAATCGCAGCTCTTTTAGTACAAATTACTCTAGACGTAACTTACAAAAAAGGCTTTCTCACGTGTCGCTGTCAAAATTTGGAATAAGATACCAAATGAATTTAAAACATTGTCAAAATATTCCTTTAATAGACAAATGAAAACGTCCTTATTTCAGATCCTAGATGATGAAGATTCTTACCTTGATGTCGAAAATATCTCCTCCAAACTTTAAGACTGCATAATTAACAAAAATTGATCCAACTGTTTCACTGTTTAATTTGCTCCTACAATTTATTGTACAACTATTGATGCATTACCCAGTTAAGCTTTTCTTTATATTTTAACAATTTCTAACTATTATATTTAGTTTTTAAATTCTTTTACTTAATGTTGTAACCAAAGTTTGTTGATGATTGACCCACCTCGAATAGCAAATTTGCTATCTGCGGGCAACATAAACTTAGCTATTTTTGTTGCAAGAAAAAGAAAACAAAGTGTGAAATAAAGTGTGTTTGACATTTAGCGCATCATCCACTGCTACACCCCAAAATAACCATCCAACTCCACCTGTTTGGTGATGCAAGTAAGAGAGCATTCTGGGCTGTTGCATACTATCGATTTGAGTTGCTGGTGGAAAGAGACAATGCACGAAAACACGCTTTGCACAAGTAAAACCATTAAATATTCCGAGACTGGAACTGGAACAGCTGACTGTTCTTACTGCGCGCTTAGCGAGTATGATCCAGAAAGAACAGGACATGTATGAGACTTCTCACACCTCTTATTGGAGTGACAAAGGTCTTTTATTGGTCAGATTCGTCGATGAGAGTCGATGTGACATCCTGCTTTCAACGCCAATAGACTTTTTTGAAATTTTCGGTACATTACTTCAGGCTTCGCTGCCCTGGTAGACTCCAACCCGCTGACGTTGACAGAAGTAGCCTAAAAGCAGATCGATGCAATAATTACTCCGCTGAACTGCCGCTAGTTAAATGAACCAGCATTTCTTCCGCTGTCAGAAGATCAATGAAGATATTCTGAAGTCAAAGTTCGCTCCTGATTTAGCTGGAAGTACCAGCTGAAACCATCATGTCAGCTACATGTGGTTAGAAACTCAACCCCCAGTTCATCGAGTTGTCCCATTACTCATCATTTGTTGGCGTTTGTCGAATTACTGCTTAAGTGCAGCGATTGATTCTGATTCAAATTAAAAACAAATGGAAGTGATGACTGATCCACTGGAGGTTCAAGAAATTATGGAGGCAAAAATTGATGTGGATAAGGTCAGTTCAAGGAGAAACATTTCCGGCTGACATCTGCAATTTAGGTGACGCTTCGGCTAAGAGCGATAGCGAAAACAATGGGGCCGTGGCTCCTGGAGCCGTTAGCAGCCGATGAGCAGAAACTTAATAATGAAATTAATCTGTTGGCAAAATCACAATTAGCGCAAAGTTAAAATGGTTTTACAAGACTTTGTAGAACATAGAGGGCCATTGCCTAGCTAAAATTATATTAACAGTATAATCTTTTTTATTTCGTAGCATTCTTGGATGCAATGTAGGAAGAAAATCTTAGTGAAGAACTTTATCCTTTTGTGTCAACTTAAATAGTTTGGTATACGGCAAGCACGATCCCAGAATAGTTCTTAATCTGCTGGAGTGTCCAAAAAACGATTATTTAGTTTATGACAAAGTAGGATTCTACAATTCTCTTCTCAGCGTCAGTAGTTCTAATAAACTGAAGCAACAACTGCCTTATACGTACCAGCTGGAGTACACGGACTATCATTAACTGATCTTTTCGAGCCGTTGCTAAGGAAAATTTATTCTCATATAGCTCCATCATTTGTAATAGGTTCAGAGTCATTTCATCTGTTAACTTTTTCATGATCAGTAACACTGGTAATGACATCATAAGTCTTTGGTCATGTGACTGATACTGCAAAAATGCAAAGATTCTCAGGCAAATATACTAAATCGGGATTTTTTCATTGATTTGTATTTTAAATTGTATCCTCATTACGCTATGCATAGATTTTGTCTCATTTCTAAAAGGACAAATTTTGAGAGAATTTCACAATATTGAAAAATTGCATAGCTATGTTTCCAAAAATCAAAATTCGATGAAAAAGGCTGTGTTTCATGAGTAAAAGCGTTTCCTTTACCACTGAAAGAAACCGGAGGTGCGTCCGATAAATATTGAAAGTTATCCTATCAGCGTGTGCGCAATTAACGCTACCAGTGCACTTCGGTAAGATCAAACAAAGCGCCCGGACACGAATTAATTCTTCTCTTTCTATTGCCCTTGTTTTGTTCTGTTTTTCTCTTATTTTGTCTTTGCTTGTACTTTTTTTTTATTTTGCATTTGCGAAACACAAAGGAAAAAATCTTAAATGTAAGCGAGTTTGTAAGTTATTGAGTTGTCTCAGTCAGACGTAATTAAGTAACCGGAAGTGAAATTTCACCTCTTTAGCAACGCGCGCGAGCGCGCGCACGAATCGGTTAATGGGCCCTTAAGAGATTGTTTTCATTGTCACGCAACGAAAAAATAAATCGAAAACTATTCAGCGGATAAAAACAAGAAATTTAAGTATTGCAGGAGACAAGTAAAGAAGACACTTCTCCAAGTTTTAGGTTTCTGCGTTTTCCCAAACCTCAGATATTCGTCGAAATGTTTTGCGCAAATTTGCATAAGCCCATCATGGAGCCGCAACGTTGGTAGAGCCCTGTGCTCCACCAACATGGCGGTTGGAAAATCGTGCAAACATCTGGAGCTTACTTTGGTTATCTAGGCGAATGATTATCTGAACTGAACCAACAATATTTACACAAGCACTTTTCCTAACACTTTAACTCTAAAAAGGCTGAAAATCACTAGATAAGGGTATATTTTTCGACAAACGCGATCAGAGCGGTATGTCACGCACTGCCATAACTCTGAACTTCAAATGGCGCTGGTTTCCAAACCAGGACATTAGCTACAAGACGTAAACCACCATCAGGCATTTTTATTCTGACATTAGTGCCAACTTTGTCGGAGTAGACCGAAACCTCAGTAAAAGTCTGGAAGAGTGAAGTCGGTCCCAGATTTCATATTTCCGCTCTCGGATGAACAGTCATTGGGACACTTCAATCCTCTGGCTCCCTCTCAACTTTGTGGGATTTGGGAGCGTTTGGTTCAGTCTTCGAAGAAAGCTCAAAAGGAGGTACTTTATGGTGAGGTAGTTACAGATGAAGTTTTGTAAACTGCATTTACAGACACGTAAGCTCTGGTACACAATTGACCTTTCAGAGAGGCGACCAGTGACAGTGTTGGTGATTTCGTCTTGGTCGCCGACGAGAACTCGAACCCAAAGGGAAGATTGGCTCCTCGCTCGTGCCACAAAGATCTTTCCGGGGAAGGGACGACAAGCTATGACACAATCGGTGTTTGCCAAGTGAAGACAAAGTGTGCTCTGTACAAGAAGCCAGTCGCAAGCCTAGCATTGTTTGAGAGGAGTCCACCGTAACTGCTACGTGAATTCTGGAGGGAAAATGTCGCGACTGCAATGACTTCCATTTTCGACTTGAGCTCGTAATTTTTTGCCTTACCTCGTACTAGTTTCATATCAAATTTAGCTTTAGCAGTACTGGCATAGTTTTATGTGTACATAATTGTCACGTGACAATAACGCGAATGTGGGTCTGTGAAATTTTTTTTTGTCGCCATTTTGGCTGTAAGACTTGTTTGGTGAAAATGCAGTTGTCATGACCATGATGAGAGAAAATACCTTCCGTTGTATTTAAATTCAAAATCTTGAAATATCATATGGCTTTTAAAACAGCCACTGGCTTATCCTAAAACAGTTGCTTGGGAACTCACTTTTCTTTCTTTTTTGTTTCTGTCTACTTTGGCTAGGTTTGAGCGATGCTACACTCCAAAAATCAAACTTTGGAAACCTAACTTGTTCTCGATGCCACGCGCTTGAGACAGAACTGAATAATCTAAAAAAAGAAGTGGAGGAACTTAAGCTGAAACACAACAAAGAAACGCAGGCTCTGGAAAATCAAGGAAAGAAAAGAGAGGCAAAGTTAAAGAAAACTAATCAAGGATTGGAGCAAAAAATTGGAAACCTAACGACAGAGAAAAACAAGATCGACAACGACAACAAACGAATGGAGAAAGAACTAGAAAACACCAAGGATGTGCTCGTCGACAATAAGAGACTACTTGAGGAAGCTGAATGCACCAAAGAGTTTTTTAAGAGAGAGCAGAACCGTTGTAACCAGCTTTGCACTGAAATAAAGAGACTTCGCAAGGAATACGTCACGAGCCACTCAAAGTGCGAAGAGTTAGATAAAGAGCTCAAAAAATACAAAGGCGCCGTTATGCGTAAGTATTAACCGTACATATTTCGAGCCATTTCTCCAGAGTTGATTTATAAAAGAAACGAGTAATATATCCATCTTCCTATCCAGGACATGAAAAAATAAAATTACCGCGGAGAAAATCTACCGTAAAGTTGCCGTAAATTTCAACTTGGAAAGCTTGACGCTGTCTTTACACTTTTTCTAGGTAAAGCTGATCTTCATCTATACACATACCTTTTGATAAGGCAGGTCTGAATATGGCAACCTTAGGGTTGGTGTAGACCTGCCATAAAATATTCTACAAACAACCAAAATCTTAAGGATATATAGAAAAAATTCCGAGGGGGATTTTTAGAATTAATTAAACAATGCTCTTTTTCAAATTGTATCTGGTCGAGGGACCTGGAGGCATTTTAAAGTTTTCCTTTAAAAAGCTGTAAGGATGAAGCGTCCCTGATGACTTTGTAAATGCAAGATTCTAGAGGTTGCTTCTTACTCAAATCTAAACAACTACAGGGGTAGCGCGGTGGAAGATATTCGAACTCCACTTGATAGATTCAAACTGATTTAATGACAGATCAAGTCCATAGATCTAGTTCACAATGAGTAACGACTGACGGAATAGCGAGAACCAGTAGATCGCGAGTAGTACAAGTAGATGAAGTAGTGGCATAAGACTAGTCGCAGTAGGATAAGTAGTAGGTTCGAACTGAAAGGCGATAGTTAAGAATACGTCCCTTAGATAAGACATAAAAGTACAAATCTATCAGAATAGGACAATCATAATAGAACTAACAAGTCCATAGCGTGAAACAGACGTGACAATTGACACTTGAAAATAAACTGAGGCGATAACAACTCTAGTCGTATCAACGAAGATATCAACGGTT
>Ga0126343_10001080_pt1 | contig 12128 bp, 9 predicted proteins | sample Cyp2metagenome_FD_92531 | JGI IMG/M metagenome (GOLD analysis project Ga0126343, IMG submission 92531) | Coral microbial communities from Lord Howe Island, Old Settlement Bay, Australia - Cyphastrea 2 metagenome | ecosystem: Host-associated > Invertebrates > Cnidaria > Coral ... | reverse complement strand
TCACGCTTTGTAAATAGCCAACTGGTCTGCCTCCTGCCAGTTGGGATTCTTAACTCTGTTACGTTTATTTGAAATATTTGTTTCCTTTGTTTAAGTGGCATGCCTGTGAACTAGCTAAGCTTAATGCTGTACCGCTAAGTGCATGACCACTATAAAAAAGATTTACATTTTTTTTTTTTTTACATTTTTACATTTTTTTTACTACATACCACACGTATAGGAGCAGGGAAGGCGCATACTGATGAACAATTAGCCTGTTCAAGTTGACTTCACTGCTCATAGCCCGTTTGAATTGTCAAATCTTGATCAATCTTAACGATGCTTGTCCCGCAGACAAGCCCTCCAACCTGCCAGTGGTGGGATGTGATGTGATTCAAAATACGAGCCCTTTAAGCACACCGAGTAAGAAACCACATGGTAAGCTTAATGGAGTTGGGATGGCTATCGATGCTGAGAATTTGATCTGCTAGTCAGTTTCATGGGCCTCACTGAACACGGAATAAACAATTAAGAATGAAACAATTTTAAAAGGTGTAGCTTTAATTACCATTATTTTTTCCTTCCTTCCTCGAGTCACGTATCCTAGTAATTTTCAATTTTATCACTTTTTTATTTTCTCTTGATACTATCAATTGTATTTTGTAGTATTCTAATCGTGTCTCCTTCGTAATTTTATTTCATAAACAATCATAAAAGCTAAGAAGCACGGTTGATTATCACACTTTTTAAACCCAATAGATTAACATTGCAAACTCACTTGAACAAGAGAATTTAAATTATACGTCTTTGCTCGCTCCTTGACAAGGATCATCACCTCGCTCAACGCATCCTGAGTTGTTGTATGCAAGGTTTCTTTTGGGCGATTATACTGCAGTCTCCAAATCTAAGGGTTAAAAACAGACATAACGTTTGAAGAAGACAACTTCAACAAGACAACTTCAACAAATTACCAATGTTTACCAATGGCTATTTTGGGACGCTTAAGAGGCAAATACGTATTGCTCTGAGATGATCCCATGATGTCTCTCAAATCAAACTGGCTACAGTGTCAGTAAAAAGCTCTTGGTTGTTTAAACGCGTCACGCGATTGAATTTGTCCGAGCTAAAATTGGGAAATACCCGAGTTATATCCACAATTTTCAAAATTGTGTGTCTTGCGAAAAAGGATTTGAAGGATAATAAACACAATAGCCTTCATTTGGCGCTAAAATATGCTCGGACACTATATGTTCGGCTCAAAGCTCATAGTCTTCCTCGAGCTACGCTCTTCGAAACCGTTTACTTCTCTGAGCTGTTAATGCCGAGCATATTTTAACCCCAAATGGAGGTTATTGCTTTTTTATGTCCCGCGTAAGTTTGATTTGAGCTCACTAACTTACTGAAACATGTAAACGACAGTAAATGAAGCATCTTATTTGAAAATTACAACTGTCCTTCACGACTGATCGTCTTGAACACAGCATCCCTTGTGGTACGAATAAAGGAGCTAGAAGGTTTGATGCACCGAACATCGTATTTTTCAACTTCACCAATCGTCTCTCAAAGATATACCATTGAAGAACAGAAATCAACTTGTGTTTTTATTTACCTTGTTCTGAAATGCATTGTTGTCCGAGCCAATAGTTGGAGCGTCATCCACTAACATTTCCATTACAGTACAAGTGAATGCAGCGAAGGACTCCTTCACAGCCAAAACGACTTCATAAGCAATCTGAATCAGGAAATTTTTAATTTATGATTTCGGCTTCTCTTGTTGGTGATATTTTTCATTTCCATCTTTCGTTGATATTTCGTACTCGTGCCACCACCCCACCTCTCTCCGCTCCGCCCGTTCTGCCTTCAAGCAAGGGAAAAGGCAATGGGGGAAAGGTAGGTGGGAAGGTGGGTGTGTCATGAGGTCAGATTAGGCAGGCCTTGAACTGAACCTTTTTTTCCCCGGGTACTTATTGTATTTGAAGGTGAAGCAGAGTTCCTAGCATCCACGAAATACGATTTGTGAAACCAGCATATTGGTCTTAGCCTGGTTTTCACCAGCGACGCAAGCACAAGTGCAAACATAGTAATTCTCACTTCACCGTGAAAACGGCCTTGACAGAGGTAAGAGCACAAGCACAAGGATCAAAATTTTTCCTTTTTCTTCTGCTTGCGCTGCAACAAGTGAAAACGAAATACCGCCGCTCAGGCATAACGCAAGCACAAGGATATTTACCGCACGTGGTTAAGTTTAGCCAATGAAAACACTGGAGCCAGATTACCTCGCGCCTAAACAATTTGGAAGGTTAAGATGATTTTGCTTGTGCTTGTGTTTGCGTTCGCGAATTTCGTTTTCACTTGGGTCAACCCTTGCTTGCCTTTGTGCTTGCGTCGCTGGTGAAAACCAGGTTTTAGAAAGCACCGAGGACCAACAGAAGTATAGCTTCTGTCAGCAATGGAACTCGTCTCGAGGAAAGTACTGCGCTGTGGTTTGTATTCACAAGTTGCCAAACCACGAAAGTTGCTCGGAGTTCAAACTCTCACTTTTGCTTGGCCATCCCTCTCCTCACATCTCACTATAGGTAACCCGCTCTTTTGGAATTGGAACCTGGTCGAGTCGACGATTTTGCTCGTGTTTTTTCCTCTATTGAACACTCCCATCCTAGCATTGCCCCGCTTGAGATTTTGCCACTGAGAATTCAGCTGCCGGCAGTTGTAACCCTCTTTCGCCCATTTCGAATCGGTTTTTTCCAAATTTCAAGCGAGATAATCTTCTATTTCCCAAGTGTTGAGATATTTCAAGGCTAAAAGCCAGCGTTTATCATGGAGTGATTCAGTAAATGGCAATTTCTTCGTCTGCCAAAGACCGATGACTTCATTTTAGAAAACGACTATCTGAGATGAAATTCATTTTTTTAGAAACTGTTTTTTTTTGTAAACGAAATTATCATAGATGATGCATATCATTTCTGGTCAAGTCACACTTCGAGAAAAAAATTTAGTACCCGTGAAGAAACAGAAGTTGAATTGAAGCCCAATAAGCCAGTGTGATAGCATGCAACTGAATTCAAGTGATAGGATGCAATTCGTTATCGTAGAATTGAAAACGGGTAGAAAAGCTCAATTAAGCACTTTATATTTAAAGAAAACCATAACACTTGATATAGATTAAATTTCAAAAGCATTACCTCAAAAATAAAGCAAGCAAGTCTGCAGCACCTTAAATACTCCATTGAGCTGATTTTGCTTCCCCGATAACTTGAACGACCAACTCTCGTTGTTATAATGTCAATAGCATCAACACGTGCGCCGTCCTTAAATTCAATGACGTAATCACTCTCCAGCTGTGACTGCCTGTTTGTGCTTAGTGTGTTTTCTGTTCGTCTCTGATCAGATCTCACTCTTCTTTCTGAGAAAGCGGCATGCCTATAAGAAAATGTAAAGATGAAAATCTCTTAGAATCAATGTAACCTGCAATTAGGCTGTAACTGCTCCGCGCTGTGCCTCATTTGATGTACCCATCAGGTTACGGACTTCAGGTTAGTTCACTTTGAAAATTACCGTTAAAACTTTGATAAAAATAATAACCATTCGACAACAAGTCCCATTTTTCTATTTGACTCTGTTTATTACTTTATTTTACTCATTTTAGGACCTGTAGTACTTTTGCGGTGCGTAAAGAAATTGATGTTTTGGACAGGTGGTCAAAGATTCGTCAAAATTGGCTTCGGTAACGAAAATCCTTTTTATAGATTTTGTGGGAAATTTGAAATTTATAGTGTCGGTATTTCAGAAATTATTTAATCATTTTTGGATGGTTTTCATACCATATTTTGTATTTTTCTCAGATCCTACAGAAATTTGGGGTGTTATAAGAGGCAGCTTGAGATGGTAAAAGGAGGACAATGAGGTTTGAAGGATGAAAGATTATTACAAAGCTGAACTGAATTGCACTGACTGAGTTGTAAGATTTCTATTGGCTAAAAACCTTCCTTTAAAAGTCGTTGTCTGAAATCCGTAGTTGCGTTACGCGAAGAGTGACTAGTCACGTGCGTATCTTAATTGACACTTAAGTCATGTGCTAGGTAGATCGTAGAAGGCTCCAGAAGTAGATCGTCGAAAGTTCTAGATGTAGATTGTTGATTGTTCTAGATGATTGTATAAGGTTCTAGATATCCCGGGAGATACTGATTGTTGAAGAAAAAGTTATACAGTCCTCTGACGGAAGAAAAATAAAAATTGTAAAGATCACAGAGGCGTGACAGTGGTCCTCCGAGTCCGATAATCGAACTTGAAGTCGACAAGACATTCTCGTCCCCAGAGCCCACGATCCCTCTGAACTGCGGCAGAGATCGAGAACTCTGGCTGGACCCGATTTTCTGAGTATGCGCAGAGTATTCGTCTCCTATTCTAAGCCAATCAGATTTGCTAGATTTGATGGGAAGTCCGTGAATCGCGGACTTCCTATGTTGGACTAGGCCAGAGATCTCGATTCCTGCCGCAGGTCAGAAGGATCGTGGGCTCTGGGGAACAGAACGTCGACAAGGTTGATCATGTGCGCGGACTTAAAATATGTCGGTCGCGGAAGCCATAGCGAAGAAAGTAAAGATCAGAGCGGCCCACAGAGGATCTGCTACGAAACTTCTTAATCGTTTGAAAGACAGGCTGAGTGATGAAGAGTTTCCAGTGGAGAAATTCTGGTTGAAAGAATAAATTCAGTCGATGCCACTGAAGATAAAGTCGCTAAAAACATTGGATGACCAAATAATTGAACTCGTTGCAAGTGAAACGACCGAGGGTGTCGAAAAGCGTATTGAGAAAGAAATTGAGAACAGTGATTCAGTGAGGGCCGAATTGAACGATATCGTGATGAGAATAGAAGAAATGATGAGTAAATTTCAATCGCCACCGCCGATAGTTCGTCCGAGTAACGCACCGCCCGCTCAAGTTCGTTTCAACATGGCGTCAGGAATCCCTCAGCAAAGCAAGGCAAAACCAAAACTTCAAAACTTGAAGTAAGGAAATTCAATGGGGAGGTTCAAGAATGGCAAAAATTCTGGAACGCCCTCGAAAGCGCCATCGACCAAAACGAAAGCCTCACAGCCGTAGACAAATTCGCCTATTTGCGAAGTTTAGTTACTGAACCAGCTAGATCAACCATCGCGGGGTTCTCCTTGACAGCGATGAACTATGCGGCCGCTGTCGTTGTTTTGAAAAAAAAGTATGGAAAGGAAACTGCCATACAGCGTGCTCATGTGAATACCCTTTCTGTTGAAAGCAGCAATTCATCATCATGTCAAAAGGTAAGAAATTTCTGACCCAAGGTTTGTAGCAAAGTTGTTGAATTCATTTTATGTTGATGATTTTGTTCGTGGTGGAGCAACAAGACAAGAAAGTATGGAGTTGTGCCAGAAGACGAATGGCCGAAGTCGAATGGCCGAAGGAGGTTTCAAACTCAGGAAATGGCTGATTCACAGGTAAGGGCCAAAATGGCAATTGAAACTCAGATAGGTGATAAACAAGATGTGGTGACAGAGGAAGACATAAGTTGTGCTAAGTCTTCTGTGGACATGAAGATGGGAAACAAGGGCCAGAAGGTGTTAGGATGTGAGTGGGATTACGGGAGCTGATGTTATCACTGTTGGCCTGACGTCAGTTGCATAGCATGCTGTAGGCTTGCCTGCCACTAAGCGGAGTACATTAAGGCTATTAGCAGGAGTCTATGACCCCCTGGGGTTAATTAGTCCAGTAACAGTGAGAGTCAATGTTATATTCCAAGACATCTGTCGTCAGAAGTGTGAATGGGACGAGCAGCTAGGGGAAGGGGTCAAGATGGGTGTTGTAGATTGGTCTAAGGACCTCATTGACTGTCGTAAGATTGATGTAAAGCGCTGCATTTATGACCACCCTCGTGAGGAAGAGGAGGAGGAGTGCTCACTTCATGGATTTGCAGATGCAAGTAAGAAGGCTTACTGTGGCGTGGTGTACCTTGTTTATAGAACCCAGGTAGGTAGATATGCACAAATTTTGACTTCAAAGAAAAGGAGGGTGGCACCCTTGAAGGATTGGTCAATTCCAAGGCTAGAGCTTATGGCGGCACTCACACTGGTGAAACGTAAGTCAATGTTGAAGGTGCTCTTGCCTTCGAGCAGAGTGTTAAGCCTTCGAAACTGTGGCTGGTTAGTCAGACTGCCTTGTTCTGGACTATGAACAGAGGGGAATGGAAACAATTCGTCAAACACCGTGTGAACGAAATTTTGAAGCTGAGTGATAAGGGAGGTAATGTCCAAGTCGACAAAATCCTGCGGACACTGAGTCAAGAGGAATGTCTGCATCAGAGTTAAAGGAGAATGTATTGTGGTAGCAAGGTCCTGCACGGTTAACATATTCAGAAGAGAGTTGGCCTTCAGAGGGATCAGTGTCACCTACCACTAAAAGTCGAGAAGAAGAAAGGACAACCAGTATCCTTCTGGCCCGAACTCACCTGTTTGTGGGAATAGACAAAGTCATTGAAATTGAGAAGTACACGCATAAGGATGGTTTTGAGCGTTAGAGCGTGACTTAAATAAAGTTAGAGAGGAAGCATGGACCACTATCCTTGCAAGAGCTGACTGAGGCAGAGATTGACTGGATAAAAGGGATTTAAAGAGTCAAGAGAACTACAAGCAGCTTTCTAACAAGTTTTGTATGACTGAAGACAGCAAGGGCGTGATAAGATGCAAGGGACGGCTGGAGTAGGCTGATTTGCCCGCAGAAGCGAAGGAGCCAATTTTACCCGAAGACCACCACCTGACATTCCTAGAAATTCAAAGATGTCACAAGAAGGTCTATCACTTGGAGTGAAGAGTACTCTTGCAGAACTGCGCACCAAATTCTGGGTCCCCAAGAGGAGACAAGCTGTGAAGAAGATATTGACTCAGTGTGTGATATGCAAGAAGTTGGAGGGTACAGCATTTACCCAACCAGCAACTGCCAGCTTATCAGAATTTAGGGTCAATCTGGCCCCACTCTTGTCAAGGGTTGGGACAGATTTTGCTGGACCAGGTAAGGTAATTAAGCAGGTAAGCAGTTAAAGAAGGTTTACGTCTGCTCATTCTCGTGCTGTGTCACTCGGGCACTGCACTTAGACTTAGTGGCAGATCTCTCAAATCCTACATTCCTTAAGTGTCTGAGAAAGTTCACTGCGAGAAGGGGAACTCCGCCTTTGATCGTGTCGGATAGTGCGGACATTCAAAGGAGTAGAGAAAGAGAGATGCGCACACTTTTCGACATCCTGAGGTGAGAGCAGAACTAGAAAACAAGGGTATTGAGTGGCGTTTTAACCTAGCGAGGGTCCCATGGTGGGGGGAATCTTTGAAAGAAAGGTGAAAAGTGTTAAACGCTGCTTGTGAAAGGTCATTGGAAATGCAAGACTTTCCTTTGACGAGATGTGACAGTCCTTGTGGAGGTGAAAGGTACCCTTAATGCAAGGCCCCTGACTTAACGATGACAACAACCTATCAGAAGAGGTTCTTACCCCATCCCATTTGATTCATGGAAGGAGATTGCAGTCATTGCCAGAGATACTGGAGTCAGAAGAAGAATTTGGAGAAAGTATTGCAACGTATACCAGGAGGCACAAGTGCATGACTAAGAAGCTGCAACATTTTTGGAAGATATGGCAATGGGAATATTCAACTGCCAAACGGGAGAGTCACGAAAACAAAACTGCTGGGAAAGGAAGATCTCCTAAGGAAGGAGATGTTGTGGTAGTACACGAAGATGGAGTGAAGAGAGGCCTGTGGAAGATCTGTGGACGAGACAAAGAGGTACGAGGGGCACATGTCAGAGTAATCACCATGGGGAGGGATGTTCACATAACTAGGCCAGTTCAGAAATTGTATCCGATTGAAGTTCACGCTGGACCGAATGCAGGTAAGAGACAAGACAGAAATCGAGTGCAACCAGCATATTTGCAAGGGAGCAGTCGGCCTCGCAGAGTGGCGGCTTTAGATGCTGCTAGAAGGATAGGCCGCAGAGATTTTTTTAGAACATGCCACGAAGAAAGGTAATGATAAACTATTACCAAAGAGGCAAAAAAAAAATTGGTGGTCACAGACTTCGTTTTGGAGAGAACATGCCCCGAAAAATACTCTAAATCTAAAAAATCGGGCTTCGTTAGCTGATAAGGCCACAGTGTCTGTAAGCCCCAAAATATTGCAATTAGATCTTTGAATTGAAATGCTCTCTGCCAAATATTGTTTACGTGGACCTATTAAGTGAATTTGGTCAACTGATGAGGTTCCTTGAAGAACAAGTTCGAATTTAGCGACCATAGTTTCACGCACCTTGCAGTCGCAAGATGGCAGAATTCGATGTCCCGTGGACAGAGATCTTGAATTTTTTTTAACTTCCCGCGATCAGTTTTTGTTCATTTTTGGACCATGTGTAGATTATTGTAAATAACATCCGTTTCTGAAAAGAAAAGTAGGGGTCACCTAATGTCCAAGATCGTAAAATCCAGGCAAAGCTGTAGCAATGGCCATCTTCCCTATCATTGTTTGTTTTATTTCTTAGCGCGTGCGCTCGATGCATGACGTGGCGTGTGAATTTGCGTGCGCAGTGGCGATGCGCAGTAGCAACGGGCGCGAACGTAGAAAGCTCTAGATGTAGATCGTCGAAAGTTCTACATGTAGATTGTTGATTGTTCTAGATGATTGTAAAAGGTTCTAGATATCCCGGGAGATACTGATTGTTGAAGAAAAAGTTATACATGCCTCTGACGGAAGAGAAATAAAAATTGTAAAGATCACAGAGGTGTGAATTCGTACTGTCGTACATGCGTATTATCGTGACACTGGACCTATAATAACCTTTCTTTGAACTTGTCAAGCTCTCTGCGTTTCTCCTCCAGCGCTTGCTTGGTCTTCAACATTTGTTCTTCATAACTATACCTATTCAGGGGTAAACCGAGTAAGAAAAACGTATTCAGTCATTTCACAACAAAGTAAACATACGTCTATATGCGGTACAGATCCAAACTATTCAACAGAAAATCATCAATTTCCCCATAGAAATTGTATTCAGATATGGTATTCTGAGTGACTGAACTTGAGCAGTCTTCATTTCTACTTTTTTTCTCTATTTGAAGATCTATGGCAAAATTATCTCAAACCATGAATCGACTCAGTGTAATACCGAGTAATATCAATTTTTTCTGTTCTTTTTTTTTTGTGAGTGTGTGGACAGACTTTACTTCGGGTGGTTTGGCTGAGTCATGCAGAAGTGCGGTGCTCATTTTAAAGGATCAGTTAACTGTCAGGGAAGAAAATGATTTGTAATGTTGATTTAACAAAAAGTAAATACCGATAAGGAGTATTGTTACCGAGGATGGTGCAACAGTTTTGTAAATTACACATTTACTTAGCATGTCAGATGTTCGTTAAACCACTTGAAAAGGCTGATTTCTCTAAGAGCACGAGTGGTTTGCATGCCGTATTCGTTCACTATTATAGCTGATGCAATGATTATTGTTATCGCTGTTACGCCGTAGCACCGATTGAGTAGGAAACAAACTGGCTCCGTACTCCAAACATCGTACGACTTTAATGTTTACACGAATACGAGTTTGACTACGAAAAATGACAAGCAAATAAAATATAAATATAACAGCAATAAGTGAAAGAAGCTGGTTAAAATATAAAAAAAAATATAACACACACAACTTACAGAAATTCCACCAGAATGAATAAGGTAGGAAACGTGTAGATCCTGGACACGTACGCAATACAATTTGCTCGAACGGGTTTGCTAGGTGTTCGTAAATAACGAAACCGTAGCTTAAAAAATGCGCATAAAGCGCGCGAAAGAGAAAATGCGAATCGCTTGATTGACCTGTAGGGACATCGTGATTTTTATACATAGGGAACGAAAACAATAGAAAGCAACGCAAGAATGTCACAATTATAGAATCGTTTATAGTAAAAATACATCAATTTTGTAAATGATTTCAGTTCACTACACTACTATAGTGAAGTAAAAGTCCCTATGTCAGTCTGAATTCCAGTTACCGCGCGTAGATCCGCGCTATCCAGAAGTTGGTGATGGATTCTACTCTCCCGCAAGCCAAGCGAGTTGCTCAGAGTAAATACTTCCCAAAGTTGTGTTCATCTGCCGTCGTGAAGTTTAGTTTCCATTTTCTCATCCCGGAGGAGGGAAAAAGCTAGCGTCACACAGTTTCATATCGCAGTATTTTCTTCACTTTTGGTTCTTTGTGTTAGCTTTATCCGCCAAGGTACATTCAGTACATTACGTTTTCTTCCTTTCATTCCTACGTTACCTTCCTTAAGGCAAAATCATTGCAATGTTTCAGGAGATTTAACTATACGTGATGTGTCTCAATAAGCACCCTAACCGCTTCGCTCTCTCCGAAAAAGGCAGCAAGAATATCTCCACTAACTACAGGGAAGGTAAACTTGAAATGAAATGGCAAAATATACAAACAAGGTACTTACCCGTCCGCATCTCGAGAGTATTTTGGACTGGAGTTTATCTTCTCCTGTAGCTGACGTTCACACTCTCTCAATTTTTTCTTTAATGCCTCATTTTCTTTGCTTTTCTGGGAGGCAATATCTTCGCTGGAATTAAGAGATCATGATGTAAGTAATGCGAGCGGGGAATCGCCTCAAGGTTAGTGCGATCAAGGATTCCGGGTCTGAGCCCTGGCCGGGGACACTATATTATGGTTTTGGGGAAAACACTTTACTCTCACAGTGCCTCTCTCCACCCAGGTGTATAATAGGGTGAATTTAATGCTGGGAGTAGCCCTGTGATGGACTGGCATCCCATCCAGGGGGGAGTAGCAAGACCCCTAGTCGCTTCATGCTACAGAAACCAGGATAAGCGCCGGCCTAATGGGCTAATTGGCTCGTATGCAGACTCTTAAAAGCTTGGTTTATAGGTTTTACGGTAAGCCAAGCGTACACGAAGGACACGGCACCATGATGAAACAAGTACAAGTAAACCAAAAAGAAAAATTCAGAAAAAAATTTATTTCGCTAATAGTCACAAATTTTCTCCGCTTGTGAAACCAGGAAAACGTAAGCCCATTGTTCTTATGCGGCGGTTTCTTCAAGATGGTTAACACGTTTAAGGCAACACTAAACTTACGGCGCTTTTCAATAACATGCGGACTCTAAAATTCAAAGCTCAACCGACAACTGCGTTTTTCGCTACCGTCAATCAAATGTTCGGCGGCTCATCCCAGCTTCCGATTACGAACGACACGCGGTAATCAAATCGTTGAGCACAGTTCAGACAACGAAACAGCGCTCGGCAGTAGTCGGATCAAGCTGGAAGGTGGCGTCGGATGTTTGATTGACGGTGGCGAAAAACGCATTTGTCGCCGGGTTGAGCTTTGAATTTTAGAGTCCGCATGTTATTGAAAAGCGCAGTAAGCGCAGTGTTGATTAAATGTTAAAAGCTCTGCACCTTTGTTTGTACGAGGAGCTTACTAATAAGTGATTATCACAACAAATTGCTGTAATTATGATTATGGGTCTTCATTTTCCGAGCCCAGGCGCTTCATCGATCACACGTCGGCCAAGGCCCCGTCCACACTAATCCGTTTTCAAACGAAAAGGGAGCTGTTTTGCTCTGTTTTCAAAAAGATTTGCATCCACACTTATCGTTTTCGTATCGTTTTCGCCCGTCCACACTACAACGATCATCAAGAGAGAAGCCACATGGAACCGTCTGTTCGCCATTTTGTAATTCATGATATCATCACATGGCATTTACCTTTCTTTTACGCGATTTTGAAGGTCCGTGTTGTTTTTCTGTAAAACTTCTGTATTGTTCTTCAGCTGTTGTTCATGGTGTTTCCGCAATTCAAATATCCTATAACATTGACGAAATAAAGTACTGATAGAAAGACTTGAATCATTGCAAAGGCGAGCCTCGAAAATTATAGTAAAATGTAAATGTGGTGCAACATCCACCGACTATCTTAAATTTCAGAGTTTAGAAGATCGCCGTAACACTCATATTTTTAGGTTTAGAGCGGTTTTCATTTGAGTGTCGAAAAGTAATTGGTTTTGCGTTTACTACGCTACGCGATTGGTTTAAAAAACTCGCGCCACTTTTTCATCCAATCAGGAGTAAAACCAAAACCAATC
>Ga0126343_10001079_pt1 | contig 12129 bp, 5 predicted proteins | sample Cyp2metagenome_FD_92531 | JGI IMG/M metagenome (GOLD analysis project Ga0126343, IMG submission 92531) | Coral microbial communities from Lord Howe Island, Old Settlement Bay, Australia - Cyphastrea 2 metagenome | ecosystem: Host-associated > Invertebrates > Cnidaria > Coral ... | reverse complement strand
CTATCAAACTTTTTTTCTTCTTCAAATATGTTCTTTATTACACTGCCCTTAGCAAATACCTGAAAAAAATTTCGGGGGTCACCGTGCTCGTTTAAGAGAAAAGGAGAATTTATCTCGCTGTCGCGCTTAGTTTGAGGGAAACCTCTTACGTTTTGCACGTGCGCGCGCTCATGTGCGCGCGCTAATGACGCGAAAATCGTGCGCAGTAGGGATGCGCAATGCAATACCAAGGAATCACCTTAAGGAATCTTTTAATTTTGTTACACATGCACGTACTAGTGCGTGTGCGCAATGACACGGAAATCGCTCAACGACAAGAAAATGGTGCAATGAGAACGCGCAGTGCAATTCAGTGGAATCACCATAAGAAAGAGTGGAACTTAAAAGACTGAATGTTGTATGCTTAGTGTTAACGTTAAAAGGATGATCTCTTTTTGTTTTTTGTTAGAAAATAAATGTGTCATTTTGGTTTCTAGGCGGGGTTTTGCGTTGAAAAGGAAACCCAGACAATAGTGATTCTAGAGTTGTGCCATTTTCCGAGGAAACTGTGGACTGGCGAAAATGTTTGCTAGATGCGGGTTACTTCAATTTTAACTGCCTACCCTTCCATGACTTTTCCATGTATAGCGCTGTTAAGCCTGCATCTAGCAAACACTCCCACTTTTGAGGAGCGCACAAACCTGAAACGAGAGCAGAGAAATAGTTTTATTCGTACAGGACGCTTGCTGCGCAGGCTACGCAGCGTTCAGCTGAACCGAAATGCTTGCAAACAGAGTCAGTAGCTTCTTTATTTTTAAGCGTCCTTGAAAGTGAATGATATACAGCCTTTTCGAAAAGAAATAGAATCTTTTTGAAGCAAAAAGCATGGAGCAAGATCAGAGACATCCACGATGCGGACAAAAAAAAGCCTACTACTTTTGGGGAAAGAAACACTCGCAGCGTACCCAGTACCATAGGTTTTCTTTACTCTTGGTCGCAATATGGTAAGAACTGAGAAGAAGGGATGTAAATATAATATACAAATTGACCCCGTCACTATCGATTAACGTAATCCAGTTCCTGAAGTCTCATTCTACCAGTCGTATCAGTGAGGTGGGGTAGGGAGATTTTTGGGACTCTAGAGAGTAAGTTAAGTCAAACACTTTTTGGGAAATTACTTTAGGCCTGATGAGAGAAGTTGTGTTTGCAGCCAGGATGACAACAATTTCTAGGGTTTTTTCGGGACGTTTTCTTTAATGGATCAATACTTACCTTCTTTTCCTGGTAACGCTACAATAACGGCATCAGACAGAACAGTTTAATTTCTTATTACTATGCTTATTACAGTTATACGTCAAGACAAACCATTTGTTCCAAAGCGTATAGAACTAACATACGATTAGCGCTAATGGTATGGCTCCCAAAATATAACAACACGCAATAACATATGCAGTAAGGCGTTTCTTGTAACGTCCGTTTACAGCATGTTTCAGCAGTTAATCACTTCCATGGGAAGTTAAACTTAAGCACGCTTATGTGCTACATATGCATTCCCTGAAGAAGTATCAGATAGAGACAAAACGCGTCGGAAACGAAAAAGCTTACAACTACAAGAATTCTTTCCTTGTGCTGCTCACTAATCTTCGTTAAAAAATCAAAACAAAAAACAAAAACAAAAAAAAAATGAACTGAGGCCGTAATGCAAGTGATAGTTGGTCCCGTTTTGACACTTAATGCATAAAATAGCAGACGCATAATGTCTCTGTGGATTATGCATCTTTAGAATAATAAACGGTACGCAATGCATGCATAAGAGATTGAAGATGTCTTGGCTTTCCTGGACATTGGAAAACAGATTAACAGATGTTTAAGGTAACTAAAAGTAACTGAAACTGATGCAGAATGAGTGTTGCGTGAGAAAAATTGCCAGGTATGAGATGGGGTGAAGAAATGGATGTAAGACCGGGAGAGTAGTGGGAGTGAGTAAAATATTTTGTTACGGTGTTGTTGTTCTTTTCGCCACTAAACCATGCAATGAAGCGAAAATTCCAATATGGCACCAAAAGAACTTTTTCCTTTTCCTGACCTCGAATTATCGTAAATTTAGACATGCTTATTGACTGCATTGCAGACCCATTGGCCATTTTATAGTCACATCCATATGTAGAAGTCATGTGACCAGAAAAAATGCCTCTTAACAGATGTCAAAACTGCCGGCCCCTTACAAACGACTTGTCCATGACGGAAACGAAATCGGACTTCTAACAGACCGACTTGATTTGACTGGCAGTAGACGGACCAGAAACCGACCAGTTTGACTAACAATAGACGGATCGAAACCGACCAATGACTGATAACAAATTTTACTCGAGTCTTTCAGCCAATACCATCATGGCAACCATCGTGACTCGCGGTGGCCTCATGGTTAGTGCGCTCGTCTCCGGATCGAGCGTCCCGGGTTCGAGCCCTGGTCGGGGACATTGTGTTTTGTTCTTGGGCGAGACACTGAACTTTCACAGTGCCTCTCTCCACCCAGGTGTATAAATGGGTACCGGCTAATTTAATGGTGGAGGTAACCCTGCGATGGACTAGCATCCCTTCCAGGGGGGAGTAGAAATACCCCTAGCCCTAACTTCATGCTACAGAAACTGGAGATAAGCACCGGTCTGATGATTCACATTGGCTCGAATGCAGGCTTTACCTTTTTTTACCATCATGGCTAAATTGACCAATCACGTTCAACGGACCAGACTTATATCATCATCGACTGACAAACACTGTTCACTTCATTCTGAAGATGACTTCCGCTCAGGTTGTCGAAACGCCAGTCACCAACAACAGTTCTTTTCAGAACTACCCCACGATGATCACACGATACGAATTATTTTATAGCTATAACATTTGGCAATAAAAATCTGCGATAAAATATTACAAAGCATAGCTCGACGTTTCGACGTTTCCAGAACGTCATTATCAAGCAAAAGTAAATTAATAAAATCGAGTACATATAGTAAGGAGATGAATAAATTTAAAAAGCATTGAAAGTTAAATTAAGAGTTTTGCCCTAATAAGGAGTCGCTCTGGGTATTTAAATTGGGTGTTATTGTTCTTATCTACAACATTTCGTAAACGAGACAATCCCATTTCGTGCTATATTTTTAGGCATTCTAAACTGGCTCTCATTGAGTAGGTCAATGTTCCCATGGGCATCTCTCAGATGGTGACCAATGGCAGAATATCGATGATCAGCAATGCGTTGAAACAACTCGGGCGCGTTCCGAAATGTTCTGGATAAAGATTTGTTTCTACGTAGTATGTTTCAGCTCTAATTCCTTCTTTTTACAAACGTTAAGTCGACGATACGCTTGCAACAATGCTTGAACTCGATGCTGCTGAAAGTTTCCTCGATGTACTCAACGGACTCCAACCTAGTATTCATTTTACTATGGAACTTTCCAACAACGACTCAATTTCTTTTACTGGAACGTTGATAACAAAGAACGGCAACAAGTTGGAGACTCAGTTCTATCGTAAACCTACGAATGCGGGCCTTTTACTTCATTTTCAAAGTCACGCCGATTTGCGCTACAAGGAGTGTCTTATCAAAACAACGGTTCATCGTGCAAAGGAGTTGTCCTCTACGCATCAAGCATTCGTCGATGAATGTAGGCATTTAAAATGTTTCATCACCTTGGTTACCCTAGTTCCTTGGTGAATTGTATCATCGACAAATGTGATTATTCCTCTACACTAGATGCACAATCTGATGAAACTTTAAGAGTCAGTATTCCGTTCAAAGATCAAGTCTCAGCGAACATGGTGAAAAGGCAAATGCGCGATCTCAGTTCAAAAATCGGCATTGATATGCAACCAATCTACACCAGTAAGAAACTTGAGCAGGACCTAAAGCTTAAAGAAATCAAGCCACGCATCGTAAATCAGCATAGCGTTGTTTATTGTTTTAAATGTGATTTACTCCCGAACGTTATGCATATTTAACTCTGCACTAAAAAACAAGTGACTACAAATTTTTCAAGATATGGCATCCTTTACTTGATTAAAACTCAAACAGTATGGTTGTTCCTCTCCAGCCTTACCAATGGATATTTTGTGGCTGAAAAGTAAAAGGAACAAAATATTAAAACATCTGCATTTGTCATTTATCAACAGAAGGGCATAGGATTTATTTTCAACTGCCAGTTAGGTCAAGTAAAGAGTGGTGTGAAAACACCTTTAGTTATATTGTAACTGTGACTAGATTATTCTTTAGCGTTAACCTCAATGTTGGAATATATTCTTATATTACGAAGAACAACAGCGTAAAACTCAATATCCTTCTCATTGGATTTTCTTATTATTTTGGCTTTGAAAATGAATATCATCCACAGTAAAAGATACCATACTATCACGACATAAGAGAAAGAAAAACAAAATAAAGATTTCAGACAGCTCATCTTTTTTATCAAGTCAAGAAACTGCTCATGTTTTCCATCCGATCTGTTCGGGGATCTTGTACTTTCTCAACAGCTGCAACAATGACCCTCACCCATCGCTCAAGCTTCTTTCGATTTGCATGTTTTGTTGTGTTTTGTAGCTCTCAAATCTTTCGGATAGGGTATAACCAGCACTCACTCCGGCCAGACTCGAATCCTCCGTTTGTATCAATCAATTGGAAGTCAAACGTGCTTTGAGATCTAGTTTGCTCACATATTTTTTTAGGCACTTTTCCTCAGACTTTAGGCGAGGGAGGAATATATGATATAGATCAGGCCCCGGTTGTTCGAAGACTGGATAACGCTTTCCACAGTATAAATCGCTATCCAGTGTATAAGTGTTAACAAAACAAACCACGTTATCCGCTGGATAATGATTTAACCGGTCGTTAAGGTTATCTATCTTTTGAACATCCCGGGCCAGTACATTTTATGATTCGTATTGGGCTACTCGACCATAAACAAAAGATTCTCAGAAATTACCTTGCAATGTTTAATGCTGTTAATTGGTTATGGGTTGTTTCATTTATTAATGAAGCGTTTCACTTTTACTAAGGGTTCCAATTTCAAATGACTACAATATGGCCACTGCAACAGAATACACTGCAGAGCAACTGAACTATTACAGGATTTGTTATGTTGCCACTGATATTCTACCTGAGGGTCTCCGATCAATCTTCAAGCAAGAATGGGACAGCCGCTACACAGCAACAATGGGAGAGTGGAAAGATCAGCCGCGGAATGGAATGAACTTTTACAACGCGGAGTCCCCGAGAAACCAAAGAAAAAATTCACATCTCTTGGCTACCATGATTAACGGAGATACATCTAAATGGGATTGTACAATGATTTTCTACGCTCTTCTTTTCTCTGATTGTATTGGCCCCACCTTGAATCCAGTTGTAAAATCAAATGTGGATAATCTCAGAAGATTTCGAAATAGTAACTTTGCTCATATGTCACAAGGCCAGCTCTCAGACGGAGACTTTCAAAATGTTATGAGCAGAGTTCAAGCTGCATTTCAAGGACTCGGTCTTTGCACTGTGCAAATTCAAGACGTCGCAAACCAGACAACGTTTCCCACAGAGGAGTTAAGAGATATCTTAAACAAAGTTGAGGACCTAAAAAGGGAACTACAAGAGAAAGAAAAACAACAGCAAGGCCTTAAAGATCAGCTTAAGGAAATCAAAGAGCAACGACAAGGCCTGGAAGAAAAACGGCAAAGCCTTGCAGATCAGTTACAAGAAAGGGAAAAACAGCGAAATGGCCTTGAAGATCAACTTCTCCAAAAGAAAGAGCATCAACAGGGCCTTGAAGATCAACTAAAGAAAAATGAAGAACAACGAAAGAGCTTAGAAGATCAACTCCAGGAAAATGAAGATCAGCGTGAGAACCTTGTTTCTCAGCTGCAGCAAAGAGAAGAAGAACTACAAGTCCTGGAAGATCAGTTACAAAACGAAACTCCCTCATTTTGCATTCTTCCCCCAAAACCTTCTCATGACATCGCACGCCGAAACAGTGAGGTTGCTGAAATTACAATACAGCTCAAAGAGCTTAAGCAGGCTGATGAATACACTCTTAGTTACTTGTACATCTCTGGAAATCCTGGAAGTGGTAAATCTCAGCTCGCCGGTCTCGTAGCGAAGGAATTCTTCGACAACACTCAAAAAGACTCCCTGACTGATGCTTTTGTGATGACTTTAAATGCTGAAAGCCTAGACACACTACTGGAATCGTATTTCTCGTTTGCTCGTCATTTGAAGTGTCCGGAATATGCCGTCAGAGACATCTTTCAATCCAAGAATTTGAAGACAGACGAGAAGATTATTCATCTGAAGACGTTGATAAGCACAAAAGTTACTTCTTACACGTCATGGCTACTGGTAGCTGATAATGTCAAAAGCATTTCTCAAGTGCACGTGCATTTGCCAAGACCTGGAAACGAGCAGTGGGCAAGAGGACAACTGCTCATAACGACACAGGACACTGCATCCATCCCTTCAACAAGCTCTTTCATTGGTCACATCTCTGTGAAAAAGGGTATGAAGCCGGACGATGCCAGTTCCTTATTGGCTGATCTTTCAGGCATCGCTGACAATGATATGAATAAAAAGGTCGCCAAAGCATTAGACTACCAACCTCTTGCACTAGCAAGTGCCGCTACCTATGTTAAGGAACTTCGACAGAGCAAAACCTCACATTTTGGCTGGAACGAATACTTAGAGAAAGTAGGAAAGGGCCAGCGTTTAACCACTGAGACCATTCTTGCAGAGACCAATCCAAGCTACCCAAAATCCATGACTGCAGCAACTACATTAGCCGTCAACGAAATTGTGCAATCCAACAAAGTCATCAATCACACGTTCAGGTTTCTTTCCTTTTGCGCACACGAACCAATTAGTCAAGACATCGTGATTAATTACATTCTCAATGTAGATGAAGAAATTCAAGATAAAGAGATGATCATCATGAGGATCCAAAGATGTTCCCTGATTTTACTTGAAGAGGAGGATGGTGACATCTACATTGGCCTGCATCAGGTTGTGCGTGACGTTATTCAATCTTTAATGAAAGAATATCCTAAGAGTGAGCAGCACCACGCCGTGAGTGGGACAATTACAGCTTTCAGCCAGTCCATAGATGATTCATTACCAGAGAATCAGTGGTTAGACATTGATACCGTCGCAAAAACCAAACGTGTTGCTCCGCATTTGTCATGGTTGATTATGAAAATTGAAAATCTTGTTTCGAGAGAAAACATTACTTGCATAAGTAAAACTGGGACTGACACTTTAAAGCTCGGCAAAACTTGTGAACATCATTGTGACTTTAATTCGGCGAGAAAATACTATGAATATTCTTTAGAGACTTTTCTAGAAATGAACGGGCCTGACGATGTTGCTGTTGCAGGTCTTTGCGTTAACTTGGGTTCTGTTTACGAAGACTTAGGCGACTTTGAACAGGCCAAGGACTTTCATCTGCGTGCTCTAACTATTCAACTAAAAACACTCGGACCAGAGCACGTCGATGTTGCAACTTCTTACAGTAACTTGGGTTCTGTTTACCAACGGTTAGGAGACTTTGAAAAGGCCATGCAGTTTCATCATCATGATCTCGATGTTTGCCTGAAGAAGCTCGGACCAGAGCATGTCGATGTTGCAACTTCTTACAGTCACTTGGGTTCTGTGTACGAAGATGTAGGCGACTTTGAACAGGCCAAGGACTTTCATCATCGTGCTCTAAATATTAAACTGGAGAAGCTCGGACCAGAGCATGTCGATGTTGCAACCTCTTACAGTGACTTGGGTTCTGTTTACCAAAAGCTAGGTGACTTTGAAAAGGCCATGCAGTTTCATCATCGTGATCTCGATGTTTGCCTGAAGAAGCTCGGACCAGAGCATGTCGATGTTGCAACTTCTTACAGTCACTTGGGTTCTGTTTACGAAGATGTAGGCGACTTTGAACAGGCCAAGGACTTTCATCTGCGTGCTCTAAATATTCAACTGAGCAAGCTCGGACCAGAGCATGACGATGTTGCAACTTCTTACAGTGATTTGGGTTCTGTTTACCAAGAGTTAGGCGACTTTGAACAGGCCAGGGACTTTCATCATCGTGATCTCGATGTTTGCCTGAAGAAGCTCGGACCAGAGCATGTCGATGTTGCAACTTCTTACAGTCACTTGGGTTCTGTTTACGAAGACGTAGGTGACTTTGAAGTGGCTAAGAACTTTTATCATCGTGCTCTAAATATCCAAATGAGCAAGCTCGGACTAGAGCATGACGATGTTGCAACTTCTTACAGTCACTTGGGTTCTGTTTACCAAGAGTTAGGCGACTTTGAACAGGCCAAGGAATTTCATCATCGTGCTCTAAATATTCAACAGAAGAAGCTCGGACCAGAGCATGTCGATGTTGCAATTTCTTACAGTGACTTGGGTTCTGTTTACCAACAGTTAGGCGACTTTGAACGGGCGAAGGAGTTCCATCATCATGCTTCAAACGTTCTAAGAAAAAAGGCTGAGACCAGCCCATGCTGATGTCTCAAATGCTCTCCAAAACATGATTACTGCTGGGCAGGCGTCAGCTACGCTACCATCGTTCTCTGAGAGTAACAAAACTTCTGGAGTTATGGAGCAAAATCATCACCGCCGTGTTAGAAGTGAATGTTGCAGAAGACTTTAAATGATTTACAAGGTGCGGCGGGTATCATTACTTTACTCCAATTTTCTTACCACCGTTTTCGTTAATACGCGACTTTGGAAAACAAAACACCCGCGGAAACGTTTTCAGTCAGTCAGTCTTACGTGTTATCGACATATTGGATCGAAATCCACCAATCACAACCCGCTAGCATGACGTAGAGAAGGTCAGAAGGTCACACTTGTGGCTGTGACTGGTGGATTTTGGTCCGATCTGTCGATAACACGTAAGACTGAAGGAAATTTTGGAAACGTTTCCGCGGGTGTTTTCTTTTCCAAAGTAGCGTATCAACGAAAACGGTGGTAAGCTACAATTATACTCCAAAATTGCCACTTCTCGGTATTTTTAATTAGATTTTACCGTTGGAACAAAATTTGACGGCAAAAAAAATGATGGTTAACAAAGCTGTAAATGAAAATTGATTTTGTCTTTTTATTGCGTGTAATTGATAGCTGTTATCAGGTTGTCACTCAGTTGTGGGATGGGGGGGGATAGGGTAAGAGTCATGTGGCACGTGCGCAAAGGGTTTGCTGTTGCGAGGGAGTTTCGTGTCGGGTCTTCCGCGTGAAGTTCTTTGGTTTTTGGCCGGGAAAATTGTTCGCCTATACTTTTCGCGCCCTCAAAGAACAAACAAGAAAGGCCGTTTTCTTTTTCAAATGCGAAGGAGGCATTCCAACGGAAGAAGGCGTCAAAATCTTTCATTGAGAACTGGGCCGAAGCGCAAGCCGCGAGCCTCAATGGATCGTAATTTAAACATTGGAGGTTTCTCGCACATTGGATGGTAAAATGTTAATAATGAAAACGAATTTATCTTTGTTTTCTGATGATGGTACTGGGCTGCTAAAGCGTGTTGGTCATTTGGGATATACTGATACCTCAAGCATTTGTCCTTCCAAACAATTTTGATGAAACTGAGATGGAGAATTTGCTAATTAAACACTTGGAAGGAAGAGCTGTTCTTTTTACGAGATTCATAAGCCTGACTTAACCGTTAGGATATTACGGTTTAATCAAAGCTACAACAAAATTATTAATCGTCTCGTTTTCAAAATGGACGAATGTGATTGGTTCTCGGCGAGTCTCTTTGTTACGTAACGGAGCGTTTTCATTTACGTGGTCAGCGGCCATGCAAATGACTGAAACAAAAGAAAGTGTTTACACGAGAAAAGGCAACTCCCACAGGATTGGTTTGGTACACCAACATGGCGGCCGTTGGATTGTTCTGAAACACTGCTATGGTTGCCGTGACGTCATGTGAAAATACTCTATTAGTTGACGATACCTTGGTGTACACCCAAATTGTGATCAGATAATAATTGGACACCTACGCCATTTGCACTTGAACTACGCGTGCTCTTTACCTGCCTAATGTTTCCCCACTATTTGTTAAATTGGTGGAAATTACTGCTGAGTTTGTCGCTCCAAAAAAAGCTCGTAGAAGCTTCTTCATGCCCAAATTTGTTATTGATACGATTAATTTGTAATTGGGGACTGGTGTTGTACAATTCAGACAGTATTCGTATCTATGACAAAATTCTCAACCGCACCTGTTGATTGTTAGTTCTCTGCGTACCTATTCATCACGTAATCGGGCGCTTAAAATAACTTCCTTAATATTTCCTACAGTTCTTTAGACTCGGCGAAAGCGCTACGGACGTTTGTTTTTGCTCAAAAGAAGCCCTTGAAAGCACTCTGTATCGGTTGATGCTCAATCATGGTGTCAAATCACTGTCGCAATCATTTCTGAACATGGTGGTGTCAAAAGCACCCTTTAATTTAGCTTAAAAGCACAAACATGTGCTGGGTTATAAGCGCTTAAACTAGAATTGTGGATGCTTTTAAAAGGTTTATATGTTACCATACATAGCACCAATTGTTGGGCATTTGTGTGATACCATTATTGTAGAATCACTTGTTAAACAATGGTAGTATTCACCCTTCAAAGGTTACCATAGCCACAATATGATCTGCTAAAAGCACCATTAAATTTAGTTTAAAGCACGACTCAAAAATGTGCTGGTTTATAAGCGCTTAAACTAGAATTAGACATTTTTTGGAATTTATTAGACATTTTTTGGATTTTATTGTATCTGATGAATTTTTTATTACCGTGTATAAATAAAGTTCACATTCACATTCAATTGTTGGTGTCTTTCACAGGCTTTTATGTTGTTATGCCGGGTAACCTGTTACCATAGCGCCTGTATAACAAAAGGATGACTGCAGCTTTTTCACCTATTGTTGGGCATTTGTGCTATACCATTATTGTAGCATCTTTTATTAAACAGTGGTAGTGTTCATCCTTCAAAGTATGGCTGTTAGAAAAGAGCTGGAAACTGTTATGTCAGCCAAGCGATCATGCCTGCTGTTGAAACACTTCATGTTGGTTCTAATCAGAAATAAATAATTTTTTGCGTGTTTTGGAACTGTTGGTCATACTTTTAAATGACTTTGAAAGTGTAAACTTGAAGATACTTAAAAAACAACTTATCAAATGTATGATTACTCCTAACTACACACTTCACGGTATTGTCAGTATTATTTGAAAATTTCAAATTCCACTTTTTAGCGTTTGTCGGTGTAGTGTTGAGATCATTACTAGAAACTATTGCTTGTTGATTGAAGTCTTGATTATGCTGTTAAGCCTTTTGAAGGAAATAAGCCATTTCTGAGTTTCCTTTGGCCTTTGTTTTCAAACGAGTCCTCGTGCAAAACCTTTCACATGAAAACGTTTGATTTGCATGAAAACGAATCGGAAGGCGGAAAACATTTTCATATGAATGGTTTCGCACGTGCAATCGTTTTGAAACAGAGGCAAAATGCAACTAAGAAATGTCCAATTACCATGGGACGACCTTGTTCAATGAAAGAGGGAAGGGAGGTTGGGTGATTAACGCTCACACAATTAACCAAGATCTTGACATTCATACCAGTCTATTCTACTCTGCTCTCGAACCGAAGGTTAGGAATCAGCTAAATATACAAACGGACCCTCAGGAAAGGGTTAAGCCCTGCCCTTAAATGTTTCGATTCCCATCACCCTCTCTCTCACAAAATTCAGTCGGTCGGTCAGTTAATTATCTCCTTCGAGGCAGGTGTTGAACGACAAAATCTCCGATTTTCCCGACCCTTTTTTATGACCTAGCCAGAAATTCGATACCCTATTTAAGAACTTAATCTCAAATCAATATCCCAAACCTGCCTTATAAGTAAATCCCGAGTTAAGACTTAATTGCCTACCTAATTCAAGACTAGAATGCAAAACCCATACCCTATTTGTGACCAAAATGGCCAAAATCTACACCCCATTACGATCAAAACCGCTCAAATACCGTGCCCTTTGGGGCCGCCCCCCCCCCCCCCCCCCCCCCCCCCCCCCCCCTACACCCCCTTCCTCTTTTTTTTTTTTTTTTTTCTCCTCTTTTCCCGTTTTTTTTTTTTTACTGGGGGGGGGGGT
>Ga0126343_10001078_pt1 | contig 12143 bp, 6 predicted proteins | sample Cyp2metagenome_FD_92531 | JGI IMG/M metagenome (GOLD analysis project Ga0126343, IMG submission 92531) | Coral microbial communities from Lord Howe Island, Old Settlement Bay, Australia - Cyphastrea 2 metagenome | ecosystem: Host-associated > Invertebrates > Cnidaria > Coral ... | reverse complement strand
CAGATCAATGCAAATATTGATCCTGCTTATTATGAGTCAGCCCAATGGGAGACTCACATAGAAACTGAGCTCAACTCGTTCACAGTTAGGCAGCCCCAGGGACGCAGGAACAGGAATGTCACAAATCCTCCTCTTCACCTTAATGTACAGATAGGAACTCTTCCTATGGGCACTTCTACCTTCTGGTTTCTCCCTTCACAAATGTTGCAGGCTACTCTAATGGGAAGAAATGGTTCTCATGCATGTACTTTCGTCGCTCTGTTCATGGCTTCTACATATATCAGATCTACAAACAAGAACATATCAGAACTTTATGTTGGCTCTCCCTTGAACAGCAGCTGGATTACTTTGATGCTATCGTCCATCGTTCGTGGAAATACTGCTTATGACCATGTAACACTCAGAATCGGGAGTCCATTCTTCAGTGTTGCAGACTCGAAAGCAAACTTAGTGTCCGTTCTTGGAAATTTAACTCTTGAGGATACCATAGATCTCTCAATCACAACAACAGACCCCCAAATCCCCCAAAGTTCTCTCGATTTTTACCTGCAGAGGCTGGACAGAGAACCGAATTTGGCGGCAATTGTCATTGCAAATGGAATGACCATTTGTTTCGTCGGATACAACAATAAAATATATGTCCTGGATAGCCATCCACACAACACCTTTGGACCAGTGTTTGGAGCGATGGTTGGTATGACTGCCAAGCCTGATCTGGAGGAATTCCTTGTGAATATCAAGCGGCAGATCTCTCCAGCCTTCAATGTTTGTTCCCTCACTTTCGTTTCATTCTGAAGTCGAACATAAACACTGAGAACGGCGATGCACAAATTTGTCTAAATGAGCAGCTTTCTTACACGATTGCCGCAAACTCTCTAGAAATCCTTGCTTCAGTGCATACCTGGAGGTTTAACGTTTCCTCCTATGAAGTTTTGGATGCTACTAAAGTTCGATTTTAGCTCACATAAAGGCGTTCTTGTCGTGGAGTTCGCATTTGCATGCACCATGTTGAAAATAGAGACCTTGCACATGCACAGATGTTTTGCATGTGTGTCGCAGAAGACAATGTGTTTCTATTTCTGGCGCCCTCTCGGACAGTCTCTCTCTTGATTGGGGTGTTCCACAAGGATCGTGTCTTGGTTCCCTATTACATATCATCTACTCTTCAAAACTATTCAAAATCATTGAATGACATCTTCCAGATTCTCACTTCTATGCGGATGATTCACAATTATATCTCTCTCCTTCAAGCCTGACAAGTTATCTAGCCAACAAGACGCTATCATTGCCATGTAATATTGTACAGTGTATTAAGGACATACCTTAAGGGATGGAACACGATAAACTCCTCCTCAATAATGAAAAGACGAAATTTCTTATCATAGGAACCCGACAACAGTTATTAAAGTGCTACTGAAACGAAATTTTCGTATGTGAGACTCTTGCATGTTAATATCATTTAAACCTTACTGGAAAACACTGTAGATTTTTCTTTCGCATACGGCAAGCAAAAACTGCTTTTTCAGCCATTCGAAGTTGGCTGGTTAAGCCCAAAATTGGCGGCCATCTCGGTATGGCCAAAACATCCCAGTGACGTCACTAGTTGTGTTACTCTCAGCTGAGCTCAAAATTTACAGTGATTTTGGGAGAAGATTGAGAGAAGAGGCTACTCTTCAAAGCCCCCAAAAGAGCATCTTAAGGACATTTCAGAGCTGTAAAGCAGATAATAATCCTGGGGCTTTTCAGTTTATTTAATTGGATATTTCCAGGATATTTTATGTAAACAAGCAAACGAGCGCTAGTTTTTAAATCGCAAAATGATCGGGAAACTTTATCAATTGGCCAGCATTCAGTTGAACAAAATCTACCCTTGTGAAGTAGAAAATACATGAAAACAAGAGAAAGCCACTTTTGAAAATACTATCTGGAGTGTTGCTGCACGAATCGCAGGTTTTTGACTTGCTTCACTTCGAGGAAACCGGATGATTTGTGAGTTTCACTGCGGATGAGATTGTGCTTTAGTCCAGTTGTATCTGCTACATCCTACAAGTTATTACAACAGCAAAAATTTAAGAAACCCTCTTCTTTCATATGGAGGAAGCCAATTTAAAACTATAAAGGATAAACTAAGCTTTCATGATCCTATAGGTATGTTTTCAGGAAACGAGAGAAAGCGTGACAATGTCGGCTGCGAAAGGTCATATATGCAAGTGACTTGGAATCCTGCTTAATAAACCTTCGACGGGAGTGTAAACTAGTGACGTTTAAACGAATTGCTTCGAACTAGGATACTATTAAACGAAGATCATAAACATAAGTATGCACTTAAGATGCAAAGTAACCCATCAGCCGTGAAATATTGCCATTGGTAGATACGTGTAAAAGAAAAGCAAAATTGCCGCTTTGTTTACACTGACACATATGCGGCGAACAAGCAAACCCTGCTGTGGATCATAAAGCTCACCATTATTATGATAACCAGGTTTGAAACTATAGATTGGGCTAGTAAAAGACAGTGCGAAAATTTCGTTTCAGTAGCACTTAAAAGTAAATATTTCCTCGATTACCGTGGGCAACTCTGATGTAATGAGATGGTCAGTTTTAAGGAATCTCAGTGTTTTTATTGATGACAAGCTGTTTATGTACTCACACATAAACAAAATTTGTGAGACATTATTCTATTATCTTCATAATATTAAGCGAATAAAAGAAAACAATTTTATTGCGTAGCTCCACAGAGACCTTGGGTGCTTACCATTTACCTGAAACCATCCAGATGAAAATTTCTCTATTAGTGGTAAGCGAATTTCCATCAACCTTATGCCCACAGGGCGATGATACGCTATTCACCACCATTTTCGTTTATACGCAACTTTGGAAAACAAAATACAGTGTTTGAGCCAGGGTGCGAACTTGCGACATTCTCCACATGAGTGATGACTTGTCCCTTAAAATTTGGTGGCCAGGCCATAAATGTCCCCCACTATTAGAAGTATTTACTGAGCTGGTTTCTTCTAAATAAATGTATTTAATTTTTTGCCGGAAAGTATAAGCTAGCATTTCACATTTTAATATGAAAATTGTTCATCAGCACCGTATGAATTGCTTTTAAAGACACTATTGTTTCATGCTTTCGCTCCTTGAACAACATTCCAAACCTGTCACGTACGCAGAATAATCAAGTGAGGATCACTTTTACCATATTTGGAAGTAGAATGAGACTTGCACATTTCACGCATGACTGGCTTTGGCGGGATTTGCATCCCATTTCTCTGTGGAACGAAGTAAGTAGTCTTCTTCGCTTTATGTAAACATTGATATTTCTTTGAAACAATGTTTAAGAGGGAAATCTCGAGTTATTTTCAACCTGAAACGGATAAAGTCATCAATGATGGAGAGGAAAAACACCGAAAACGAATTTCACAAGGAGGATAATGACGCTTGACTTCCGGATTCGAAACTAAGCAATTTATGCTACAAAAACTTTGTATCCTTATTGCTACAAACATTTGACTTGGCTGTTTGTAAAGGAAAAGATGAAATGAAAACATTTTATGCTGACTTTCTTATTTAGCGTCGACTGTCATGGTTATAAATATGTGAACATGTTAAAAGATTATAACTTACATGTCTAACAAAGTTAGTTAATGTTAGAGAGCACTGAAATGTATGTTCAACTGTGCAATTACACAGCAAGTTTCTGTTTGGTTAATCAATGTAAATTTACAAACTGTAAATATAAAACTAATTTTACATTTGCCTGCTGATGCACATTTTTTTGTAGGGTTAAATTAGCAGCCACATCATTGTTTTAAAAGCATTTTATTTTTCCTTGGGCAGCAGAAAGACAATTTATTCGGTAGCACAAAGACAATATTAATGTTGTAGTAAATTATGCTCTGTCCCCTGCTATTGCCTATTTGTCCCTTTGCAGAGACAACAGAGGGACAAATGGTCTCCTGAGGCAGTCGAGCAGGCTCAAACACTTAAAATACCCACGCAAACGTTTCCAAAATTTCCATCAGTCTTACCTGTTATCGACAGATCGGATCGAAATCCACCAATCACAGCCACTAGTGTGACCTTCTGACCTTCTCTACATTATGCTAGCAGGCTGTGATTGGTGGATTTCGATCTGACCTGTTGATAACACGCAAGGTTGATGGAAATTTTGGAAACGCTCCCGCGGGTGTTTTCCAAAGTCGCATATCAACGAAAACGGTGGTTAAGCTTAATGCAATTTATTTTTTGCAAAGAGGAATTTTCTTCAAAACATTCTGATGAAACATCATTGTAGATAAAAAGTCGAAACATTTATCAAGAGGACATACTGAAATTAAAGTTACAGATATTAGCGCTTACATTTTCTTATGTAATCTGATTATTGTTATTTCAATTTTGCAATAAACACGTTACAATACTTATTATAACATAGCGCACATGCTAGTCCTATCTAATCATGGACAAAAATCATGAAACAATTCTTTATGTATGCACGCCCGTGCTCCATAAAATGACGCGTGCAGTTTCAATTCAGCTGCAAAATTTTCGTCACGTTTAGTGCGAGTTCCTTTTGTTTAAGTTTCGGCAATGTGAAGATTAGTCTGAACAATCCAAATGCTAAATCGAGCCTTTGACTTTTGCTGAGCAAAGATGTTCACTTAAACATTGAGTATTTTTTACTTTGTTTGCTTACATTATACATTCGTTATAATTAATCGAAGAAGCGAATTTTTTGTTGATAATTTTAAAAACCAGGTTAAGCGTTTTCATTCAAAGAAGCTAGAGTTCCTCTCAGCTATCGCCTCAAGCAACTCTTACGCATCTTTCGTGCTCTCCAAACTTGCCACGTGCATCCATAACTCGATATACACACGCTAAGCATGAACCAATTCTTAAAAATACTTGATTTACAATGACTTCATTATTTGACAGAAAAAGGAAATAACAATACTACTCGGAATGACTTGCTTAAAAAAAGAAAAAAAACACGCGATACACTACTTACAATAACCTACATACAAGGACTTTTGTACACCACGGATGCAATACACACACAAGAAAAAATATATATTATAAAAAGACCAACTGAAGGTAAGCAAGGTTCTACTGGTTGTTTAAAGCAACTACTAACTTTTCCCATTTTTCAAAATGAATGGCGAGTTTCTCTCTCTCCCTCGCAATATGAAGTTCGATATTATAAACACTTCTTATCTTGGTAATAAAACCTCTTAACGAGGGCAAGCTACCATGGCATTTCCTTACATAACTATAATATTTACCTAAAAGCAGAACATGATTACCTTATTATAGGAAATTAACAATGCATGTAATTAACGCGAATTTCAAAAATTCGCGTTAATTTTATGTATCTTAATTTACCTCATTGTTAATTAAAATGACATTAATTGAAAGCATCGTTATTTACAGACACCTTTATTATAAGCAAAGTTACAATTCCTCTACGTCTCTGTCAGAGTCGGTTGGTGTATCATTTAATATTATGTTCAAAATGTCCTTAGATTCATCAGTGTAGTGAATGGATGGAAAGCTGCAGGAATAACGGAGGCAGTAGAAAGTGCCTGGAAGGGGCGCATTCCAACCCTGGATCCATTCATGCCTTAGTATCTTATGTTTTTTGCCGGAAATGAAGAGTAAATTTTGTTGATGGACATTGTTGTTGTTTTCTAACAAAACGAGTGTGAAAAATATTAAATTCACGTCTTAATTATGCAACATACCGCACGGAAATTCGCGTTACTTAAATGTATGTAAACATAACTTTTGGCAAATTTGCGTTAATTTTATGACGCGTAAATTTTGTTTGCATTGTTAACATGCTTCGTTACATTCCTATAATAAGGCAATTATAAAGAAATCTTCCGTTTCTTCAAAAAACCCTAAGAACAAACCTATCCCAGTGAAGGATTCTATAACGACGTCATTATCTTTGAGCCAGGACAGGACTTCTTTCCAAATTCAGAAGACACTTAGCAACGAAGGAGTAAATGTTCTAAAGATTCTGGTTCTTCGTTGCAGAATGTGCAATTTGGAGAGTGCGAAAGGCCAAAGCGAAATAATTTATCATTTGTAAAGACAATGTTGTTAAGAATTTTGTATTGAAATTCTCTCAGTGTAGAATCAAGTGTAGTATGGAAAGGAAGAGAGTAAACCTTTTTCCAATTGATGTCTGTGTCTGAGTATTTGTCTGTTATTTTTTGTTAGGCTGTCGGAGGAATTTGTTCTTTGTACAAAACAGAGTCGTATATCTGTTTCGAGGTGAAATCTGAGATAGGGAGAGAGCCACAGTTTAGGGCTTACGATAGTTTGCAAAACAAAACGAAATGGTACTTTGTGAAATGGTACTTTGCGAAATGATTAACTGTAAGATCTATTGCTAAACAACGCAATTTGATGTGCAAGCTTGTCGCCAATTACAAAGCCACTCTTATTGCAAATCGTAACAGCTTTTTGTTTGTTTCACATAGAAGTATTTACACGTTGTGTACGCCTAGACTTGTAAACACTAAGTGATGCCAAAAAAATGGGAAAGGAAAATCTTCGTTTTCTTGTAGTTCTTACTTCGATCTGTATGAGTTTTGGTACTTAAACTTATCAAATAATCACATGTTTTAGTCCCCTTAGTCCTGAAAATAGTGAGTGTGTAACATCTCATGTAAGTTAACCCTGGTTCCAGAAAAGCAGCTGTATTCCTGTTGATACTTGGTATAATTTATTAATTCTCTTTCTGGTTTACCATCCGCACTTTTCTATCCGCTTTTTTCCATCTGCAGGTATCCCGCGCAACTTTAGCAGACACCATAAGGCCGGTGGATTTCCAGTGTTGTGTAACTGTTAAGTGCGCATGGCCGTAAACTGTAACTGGCTTTATGTGCGTAAATAAAACAGAGACGACGTATGGTAGGTCTGAAGTCAACGAAAATGTTGAATGAGGTTCAACTTTTACGTTTACGCACGGCTTTTCACACATCGTCTCTATTTTATTTACGCACATAAAGCCAGTTACAGTGCGACGCACCTTACCATGACCACCCAACAAACTTTTTTACAAGTTAGCCAATCAGGATACGTGAAATTGCAAGAGTCCAACAGGCAAGTGACGCAACAACAAATTATTGAAAACACATCATTTTGTATTTTATGAACAAGGAGGAGGATATTTGTTGGAGGACTCAGCAGCTTTGTACACGTGTAACATTAATGTTATTGGGTTATATATATCCACAATTACGAAAATAGTTATGTGAATTAGTTGTTGATATCGACGACACACCCGCGGATATGGCAATTTTTGTCTCTTCCATCGCTAAGATATGACATCTGCGCAGAAATTCTTTCAGTTGATGTGAGGTTTACGTCCGTACACACTTAAAAATTATGAATTTTTGGCAACCCCAGTTTTACAGGTAAGGATCTGATAAGTCTTGATAAAATATGGGAAGTGTTGTCTTTTACCTTCGATGGGGTTCCCAATTGTCTGACTTTTAGATCACCTCAAGTGCACATCTTTTAGGTCAAACATTTTTCATTCGCTGCAAATGATTGTTGAGTTTTGCTTCTTTGTATGTTATGATGGCCTTCAATATTCTACAGATCAGTTGTTTCGCAAAGTAACATTTCGCAAAGTACCATTTCGTTTCATTTCGCAAACTACCGTAAGCCACAGTTTAGTTTAATGTATGGTGTGTCGGGATGAGTCTTATTTCGTTTTTACAGAGCGAAGATCGAATAATTGTTTTCTAATCCGATGGAAGAGCGTTAACAACCCCCATAACACTGGAAAATTTGACCCATTTACAGACTTTATGAAATGTCTGTAGACTCTGAATTTACAGACTTGGTCCTTATCCTACTTAAAAGACAAAATGTCTGTAAACTTATTTTACAAAAATTTGTTTAGGTTTCAGTTCTGTTCAGTTCAAAATGTTTCTAAAATGTTTGTAAATTGTAGCAACATAACTAAGAGGATAGGACTTGTAATTTACAGACATAACAAAATCTCCCAAGAATGTTTGTAAATTTACAAATGTTTAGCCTGATCATTGTAAAGATCTTTATTAACTTGAAAAAATAAAAGAAACATGCCCAGAAAAAAAACGTCTGGACTTACAATTTCCTACATATATCAATCTATTTTGTATATACAAGACTAAGTAACTACACAAATTCGAAAAGACATCTATTAAAAAAACTATGTTTAAAGCGTTCGGTTCTGACTGGAGGAAGGATGTAGTTATGTCCTCTTTTCCTGAGGCTCCTAGCTCTCTGAGCTGGTAAAAGTTCATGTAATGGATTTGCGCTGTCAGAGGTTATCTGCTCCCAAAGAATTCTGTCTTTCATTCTAATTACATCATGTAAAATCTCTGTAAATAGACGTACTCGGGGCACCATAAAATCTCCGTAAATTGACACACTCGGGGCACCATGAAATCTCTGCAAAATCTCTGTAAATTGACATACTCTGGGCACCAAAATTCTCTATAAATTAACATACTCGGGGCACCATGGAATATAAGCAGAATCTTTGTAAATTGACATACTCGGGGCACCATAAAATCCCTGTAAATTGACATACTTGGGGCACCATAAAATCTAAGCAAAATCTCCGTAAATTGACATACTCAGGGCACCATAAAATCTAAGCAAAATCTCTGTAAATTGACGTTTTCCCTTCTTAAAATTCCGAAGCCAGATATTCTTTAAGCACCAATCTGGGCAGACCAAACTCTGGTCAGATGTTCAGTTACTTAGGGCGTATCACAAAGAACAGCGAGTAAAAAGGAAATAAGAGCGAAGCGCGGCAAGAGAAAGTGAGTGAGCACTTAATCTTGCCAAAACGACAAATGACCGCTAGATTGCCAAATGTAATTACTCCTTCTGCGGATGGCGCTAAAACCTACTTGGAATGTGGACAGGTATCCACCGGCAAATTTGTTCTTTCTCGAAGTAAAACTACGGGAATCTCCCAGAAGGAAAATCAGGCCAAGATAAATGAGAAATGTGATATCTGTGTAAAGAAGCAACATAGTTCTTATCAAACAGCTCAAACAGCCATGCCCTAATAAGACAACATAAAGTGCTCTTTATAAACACATCTGAAACAAACAAACAAAACATTAAGAAAGGTCGTGAGACTACGAAGAGAATGGTAAATGTACAAACTGAATCTCACGGACCGTTTTAGTCGTGTAGGCCCGTCAACCCCATTTTAAATTGGCAACCATGTCGCATTTCTTATTTGCTAAGTAACGCTCGAGTATTTACATATTCTGTCAAAATTGACATATCCGCCATTTCGTCCCAACTCAAAGTCATATCACCGCCAAAAACTTGATTCGCCCTGACCAAAAGTTAGTTTGTGCGAGTGTTTTTTTTCATACGATTTAGAGGCAATAAATGACCGTAGTCATAAAGAATCAATTATACTGCTGCTATGGGAGTGCAACAACACTTCTATCTGCATGATCCATCAAATATAGTTGGACCCAATGGCTCTTTAACTTTGCAATGGTTCAATCAAAAGGTTTCTCCTGTGCTCTACAACTCAGTAAAGCTGTGGAAGGCTTATTAATCGTTTAAAACACAATTGGCCATCGATCGATCAACGGACTTTGTTGCTACGAGGTTAATGAAACAAATATATGTTTTCTGGTTAGTATAAATAGCATGAATTGAAGGCGGCCTATCTCGGTTTGTTCAGTAATTTCCCAAAATTTGCGATGACTCGGCTTGTATGATTCCTTCAAGAAGTTCTGAGAGAAGTGCGAGCTCATTTTGCAGAACAGCGGATACTGTAGTTGCTTTTGGCCGAGGAGCTCTGGGTACTCTAGATCGTTTTGTGGTGCTTGTTTTAACAGTTTCATGCTCCGAAGTTACACTTCTATTGAACCAAGCCACAGTTCACTTCTTTTATGGGAAGGAGTAGCCTTAAACGGAGTCTTCTTACTACAATCTCAGATCGATATGGTTTTTTTTACCCAGATCTCGAGTTTCGTAGCGTGAACAGAGTGAAAACATCCGCCATTTTGAATCTTGCTTTGGCATTTCCTAACGGTGTTGCTACTCTTGCTGGTTTGTGGAAGACTTCTGTACAATTGAGGTACGTTGATATCTTTGTTGGTAAGTTTGTAATCGCAGATTTTCTTGGTGTATTTGGTAGAAGCTCATTAGTTGTACATTCATAGGGGGTTTACAATGGTTTACGTTTAATACAAGCTTGCCTGTTGCAGTGCAGAGTCTTAGGCCCAGTTCAGATGCCGAACTTTTCATGAGCCGAACTTAATTCGAATTTGGACCGACCCATATTAATAAAAAGTACGCTTGTTGATTCAGATGACGAACTTAATTCAGTTTGAACCAAAAACCACTCGTTATAATAATAATACGTTATAGTAATTTATGAATTAGGTTCGGCACATGAAAAGTTTGGCGTCTGAAACAAAGCCTTTCCAAAGGCGAAATTCCCAGCTGAGCCAGGCAGGAAGAACCGGAGAGCCGTTCCAAATTCAAATAGCCGTTCTTACATGTAACTGATTCAGACGCCGAACTTTTCATGTTCTTAATTTAAAGTATTGGGTTCGGCTCATGAAAAGTTCAGCGTCTGAACTGGGCCTTAGACCTGGTTCAAATGTCGAACCTTACATGTGCCAAACCTAACACCAATTTGGGTCGACCCAAATTTAGTTCGGCAGTTGATTCAAACGTCGAACCTAACTTTGTCAAGCTTAATTGCACAAATGAATGAGACACTATTGCAAACGGCAGTTGCTGCTGACTAAAATGGCGGAAAATGTGGGAAAGTCAAAGTATGGAAATAAAGAGCTTGCTTTTTTTAGCTTCCTTTTCTTGCAAGTGTGATCAAGGAAAGTAAAACAAGTTGAATACTCTAGAAGCAGCGAGCATTTAACCGGCAACCGAAGATGACTTTTACATTTGACGATTGTCAGAAGAATACTAGCCTTAATCACCAAATCTCTTACTACACAAAAACATGGCAGCTAACTGCAACCACCAGGATTGCATGCTGTCATATAACAAAATGAAATCACACTACATATATGACACAATGAATTATACTCTAACGTGATACGTCACACAACACTCGCAGTGTTCAAGTGTCCAGTCTCTAGCGTACTTCGCAATGTCATTTACACCACACCCCCAATTAAACATCACAGTTCAACTGTGACGGAGCTCGTCCAGATCCTTCCTGACGTCGGTTTCTATAAGATTCATTTATTTTGTCGCTCTCTCAAAAACATGACTCGCAGTATGCTACCGAACTGCGTGCTCTCCAATCTGCTACTCTCATCGTCTTTAAATACGGAACATAGCATACAGAAGTGGTTTACGCACATCAAGCAAGTATATTTCTCCAGCTCCAGCTCTTTCCGCCATTTTGTTCCAAAAGGATCAAAACAAGCTGTGCACGCATGACAAAAATAGGAAACATGCAGAACTCTGGGTAAAAATTAATTTACTTAATGTATTTGTAATGTATGCATTAGATTCAGCACATGTCAAAGTTCAACGTTTGAAACGAAGTCAATCTTTTGCCGTTCTATTCAACAAGCTCAGTCGAATAGAATGGCAGGTCGATCCAAATACAAATCTGTTGAACCTAATTGATTCAAAAGCCGAACTTTACATGTGCCGAATCTAATTATTAGATTCCGCACATGTAAGGATCGACGTTTGAACTGGGCCTTAGATGCACTTGTACATCACTGTGTCATGGTATTTGCTCAACTGTCCCCTTCCTATCTGCTGTGACAGATATATATTCCCTCTACATTTAATTATGAAGATTATACCACTTTCACCTATTGTTCAAAGTTAACTTCTACTCAAATGTGGCCGATCATGGATACATGTATAGCTTGGAAACATTATTAATAAAACAATCACAAAGTCACTTCATAAACATGGACATCAAGGTTAACTCAATGGCTTTATGTACTTTTATGTACGCTGATGACACAACGGTTTTCTGTGCAGGATCCTCGCATGACGTCGCTTGCAATTTACTCAATTGTGCCCTAGAAGAACTTTTCACGTGGTGTGTTAACAACCGCCTTACTCCACATCCCGGCAAGTGCGAGGTAATGTTGCTCTCCAAAGCT
>Ga0126343_10001077_pt1 | contig 12155 bp, 11 predicted proteins | sample Cyp2metagenome_FD_92531 | JGI IMG/M metagenome (GOLD analysis project Ga0126343, IMG submission 92531) | Coral microbial communities from Lord Howe Island, Old Settlement Bay, Australia - Cyphastrea 2 metagenome | ecosystem: Host-associated > Invertebrates > Cnidaria > Coral ... | reverse complement strand
TGAAAATGCATGTATTTCAAAAATAGCAAAAATTGTCTAGCACAGTAAACAAATTCAAACTATTCCAGCCTCCTGTAACGCACCGCCATCATAACTTTCTCCACAACTTTACTGCTCTCAATTCTCAATTTCGCTACTTCAGCATGAATGAGTTCGCTCATAGAGCACTTTGATTTTACTTGTAAATGTCATGCATGTGTGAAGTATGTTAATCCAGACATACCCAAAGAAAGATTTATATGTAAAACAGTTATTGAAGTGTGTCAGAAAAAGATGTAACTTATTAAATACCAGTAATATTCATTATAAGTTTATGTACGCAAAATATATTGATATTTGACTTGACCTTGAAACAGAGCACACTGCCTTCATCCAAATAAATAGCGGCCATCAAATAAATTGCAAATCCCCTTGAATAAATTTTTTGTTCAGATTTTAAATATTTATAATTTGTAGGATTTTTTTTCTCATTAAAATACATTTTCCCAAATAAAGAATGATGTAATTGATGATTCATCTGCGAGGGGGAAAATTTTAATAACATTTTGATTACGTACAAAACTGAGAATTTTCAATAACTAGTAATTAACCTATTTTACTGAAATCCACGCTTGCAAGAAATGTCTGCAACACGACACCAAAATAACGCAGTAAGCGAGGAAATCATGTCAATACATTCACGGGGTCGACAAACACGTTGAAGTGAATGCCCAGAAGTCAAATTACAAGTCAGAATTTAATTTCTCTCGAAACGACCACTTTTTATCTCTTACTTGAGACAAAGACCAAAAGACAAAGTCAAGGTGTGAAAATATGCGACACTGCTCCTGACAGCTTCATTGTCAAAAGCATTCTCGGACTTCCTTCACTCCTCAAGATTTCCTAATAGATAAGTAAAATTGAAAATACAAGAGCAGTATTGAAGCCTTTCCAAGCGTCATTTTAAGTTAGATGTTTTTTCGAGAACTATGTAACTTTTCCCTAATTCTTGTGTTTACTTTATAAACAGATTTAACTCGATCAAAATCTCCTTAATTCCATGAGATGTTTGACCAAACCAGACTGCTTTGGTGGTTTTTCCCAACGTCATGGCTAGAATCACTTATTGTACACGGGGAGATTTCCAGCTAAGAGCAATCTGTGACAAGCAAATCGGTCGCGACTTAATCTAAGACATTCCAAATATACCAACGAGATGCTGTTCAACGGCGATAATAATACTATTTTACTCGCACGCTGCGAGCCCCCTTCTAAATAGAGTTAATTGGAATCATGACTTAAAATTAGCGCAAAATTTGAAAACAGAGAGCTGTTTCATTTTTCAGGTAAAGAAGTTAATTGTTTCGTTAATATGTTGTGAAGATATACTGAAACAAGGGCGTGTAGCAGGTAAATAACAAATTTATTATCCATACTAAACTTGGCTTAGCGGCTGCTTACCTGGAGATTGAGCACTCTATATCATCGACTCACAATCACAGCTAACGACACAACAGAATATCTCCATGAAATTCTCCGCTACTTAACAGAAAATACTATTTACTTACATCAATATCAATGACAAATTCCGAATCATCCAAAAGTTCCACCACACATCGGATTTTGTTGGGAGTCGTATTCCCGCTTCGCGCTAGCTCCGAGCCTCGCACGCTGTAGATTCCGCTTTGAGAGCCAAGCGATGTCGGGCGAAATCGTCGTGACATTGAGGCGTACGATGAACCAAACTCTCTCACATAAGTCACAGTTGTCTATCCTTTACAAGGAGGCAATCGATCTTGAAAATGATAAATAAACTGGCTGGTATGTTCGTTTGTATTTTGTTGGTAGAAAATTGTAATCATTTGTTGTAAATCATTTGCGTCACGTGGCTCTGTAAAGGATGATTGCGGGCGCGGTTTTATATTGTACTATTTCAAAATGGCGGCGATCGCTAGAGATTCTTCGAGATTTGCGGGAGTAAAAACCTTTAGCGAGAAGTTTTCGCAACCTGAGGTGGATGCAGAAGGAAGAGTTAGGAAGGTTGGTATCACCATGAGTGAGTTGTTTTAGATTGAAACTGCTGACAAGTTTTCCTTGTCGTAAAAGTTTCCGAGAAGAAGGTTGTTCCTGTGGGACTGAGGAAGGGGCCGGGTGTTTTGGTATTTCCGGTGAGTAAGAGATGCAAACACTCTTGTGAAGAGTTTGCCCATGTACAGTTATTTGTAAATAGTCCAAGTGTCAGAGAGTGGATGTCGTGATTGGATCCTCTGTTTTGGGCCGGAAGGCGCATTGACTCTTACGTGAACGGAAGCGACTCCTAAATTTGTGGGTGTATGTTTATCACATGTATTTATCTTGTTCGCTTCAGTTCACCCTTTGTTCTGTTTCCCGTTCAAAACACGAAGTTGTACACCTCAGTTTCACTTTCTTTACGAAGCACAACATGCCAGTGTGTTCTCATATTAGTCAGATGTTCATACGCCTCATATGCGTCCTCCAAACTTGAAAATAAGTAACCTTACCTGAATTTTCAGAATTTTGCCCAGAAGTGAATTACTGTGAGGAGAAGAACAAAAATGGTTAATTTGGTTTAAGCAAATGTAAAATGTTAAGAGTAGGCAGATATATTTTTGCAGTTTTCATTATAATTCTGCTTTTTTGCAGTACAAGTGGATTATGTGTACTATTGTACTCAATCAAAATCCCAATTAGTTCTTGATTGACATCCTAAATAAATAAATAAAAATTAATTAACTTTTTTTAACGAGGGTAATGCATGACAACTGATAATCCTGTGACCCTCGAATTCCCGATCGAACTGGAACTCGGTCTACACTTGATTGACAGTTGAGCAACAGTCGGTCGATAGTCTGCCAAGTAGCAATTGACTCATATGCATCAATCAAAAAATTAGATGACTGTGGATGGACTGCCCAACAAGATGTCAATAAAATGTTTTGAAAGTCAACCGAGGTGTCAATGGAGTGTTAATTGGGTATCAATCGCATCAAGGGTATTGTTAAGGGGTATCAACCAACACATGATCCATAACATTTATAGAATAGAGACAAAAAACCCTCATGAATTTCCGATAGAGATAAGAGATTTATATCATAGACAACAGTTACACCTGTCCAGTCTACAATGGTACATGTTATGTTAATTTACTTTGAGCCGCACAGGGGTTGCATAACCCAGAACTGTTATGAATCTATTAATATTCGTTTTCGCTCTTAAGGTGATTCCTTAGCTATAGTAAAAGAACCCGCCATAGACTTCCGATAAAACTGCATGTACTGTAGTTACAGGACAAGGAGATATAAAAGACATAACAACATGAGGGGGTCACCTTGCTTGTTTTCACACCACAATGCTGACAAATATGGTTATTTAGGTGACTTTTAGTGACTTAGTAATCTCTGTGCGCAAAAAATAAGCTCAATTATTTTTCTATGCAGCTTGTTACATCACACGGAGTTTGACTTTCTTTGATTGTTTATTCATCTATGTCCCAGAATAAATATCTTCAAATACCCTGCATTCTTTTATCCTTTCAAGGAAACATAATTTTGACATGCGGTGTTGGGCCCGTTATATATCTCTCTGTAGTATTCATTTCATTTGCCAAAAAAGTTCTTTCTCAGTTATTGAGGGTGTTGTCCTCATCGAAATTATGAAATAAAAATTGGGGGTCACCGTGCTCGTTTAAGGGTAAAGGGGCATTTATTTCAACTTTTTAAGTCAAGCCATGGTTTAATATTTTATCTGTATTTTAGTGTTAGGAGGGCCACTTGTTTATTAGTATTTTTATACTATTTTAGTGCTACCCTCGTTAAATAAAGCCTTTACTTACTTACTTACGTACTATCGAGCTTAGTTTGAGGGAAATCTCTTACCTTTTGTACATGCATGCGCTCGTGTGCACATGCTAATGACGCTAAAATTGTGTACAGTAGGGATGCGCAATGCAATACCAAGGAATCACCTTAACTGCGTGTGTTGCAATTTTCTGGTCAGTTTTAGTTTACTCATTGTGTATTAAAGGTCTTTTCTAAATTTGAGTCGTTTCACGTTGAGGAACAGTACACCTTTTACACTCACTGATAAATTGAAATATTTACTCATAGCTGCCAACTAAAGGAAGTCTCAGTCCTTTTGCCCAAAGGCATTTCTTGTCAGATCCCCAAAATAGACAATTATTTTACAAGAAAAAGAACTTCTCCAGTGAAGCAGCATTATATAAGTCATTCTTGCATATTGGTGAGGATGTGCTTTGAGAAACATATAGTGGACTCCTCGTCTCCCAGTTATTAAAGTTAGGATCAGCCAAACACAGTACTTAAAACTGTCTAAAATTTCCCTTAGATGGAAGTATTTTTCCAGCCCATCACTCTCTGAGGATTGTGGACAGAAGTGAATTATTAGTAAAATGAAATCAATATATTCTCAAGTAACAATGATTCTTGTACAGCAAATTTGTCCCACGGAGATTAAACGTAAAATGTCCTTCATTTTGGTTCTTTGGGCTCCAACAAATACATGTATCAGTATATTGGATTTAAGCATTCCATTTTGAGCCACTTTGCCTTGAAGATGTCATTTTTGCTCTCATATGTAGGGCTTAATCAAGATAATCTATTAATGGATAAAACTATTGTTTTGCAACCTGTGTGTGCATTAATTGGCTAATCAGACATCATAAAATCTCTTGTTGTCGCTCATGTTTTTGATATTTTGTCTGTGAAGGTCGAGACTCGTGAAGATGAAGAGCAGAATGTTAAAATGGCTGAAACTGTTGAGCTTCTTCTTGCTGCGGGATATTTCAGGGCTAGAATAAAAGGACTGTCACCATTTGATAAGGTAGCGGTAAAATACAAGTAACTTGCATGCTCTTGCAATGCTTTCAATAAGATCCTGCAAAATTGGCCTTCTAAAGGAAGACAGTTGTTTTGAGTCTCGGACTGCTCTCTGACAGAGGTTTTTGCAGGGCAGCTGTGTAAGTCAAATGCTTTTATATCAGCTGCTCTGACGGAGCTGACCTGGTTATTGTAGTAAAGTGATGGACGCCTCATTGTACTTCTTGTGTATCCTAATTTTTGTGCACTGTTGTTATTTAATTTCCAGGTTGTTGGAGGTATGACATGGTGTATTTCAGTCTGTGATTTTGACATTGATGTTGATCTGCTATTCCAAGAAAATTCAACCATTGGTCAGAAGATGTAAGTCTTGCGACAGCGTGAGTATGGGATATACTGTAGTTTGTTAGGTTGTTTTTTGATTTCACAGTCTTCCCATACCTGGAGATGAACTCCTCTTGCTAGTTACTGGTACTATACCTCCGGGATAGTCTGACCTGGAAGGATGATGTCCAGGAAATGGCTTCTCAATCAGATTCCACAAATTATTTAATATAGCATAATTATAATTACACCAGTCCACTAATTGCTCAAGGTGCTTCACTGAAAAAAAGCTCAAAATTAGTTGAAAAAATTCTGAAGATTAAAAAAGGCTATGATGAATTTAAAAATGTAAGTTTAAATGTGTCAAGGAAAATGAAAAGAAATGTATGTAGGTTTATTTAAAAAGATACATTTTCAAATGTCATGTAATTACCAATCTTCATGTTATATTTACATGTACACTGAACTAGTATTCTACAATCTTGTCTCTGCTACTGCAAACTTAAGGCTCTTTCGCCATAGGTTTACAGTCAAGCTTTTGAAGCTGCCAGAAGTAATTCTGAGATGATCTTCAGCATGCATGAAGGGCTTTGATATTTAATCTGTGTTAAGAGTTATGGAAACGTGAGTGGGAGATTGAGAGAACAAGGAATGCTGTGCGAGCATGAGCCGATATGCAAACGTTTCCACAGCTTTCTACATGTAGAGTTTTCCCAAACTTTTATGAGTGTATCTATAACTCAATAAAAGCACAAGCAAAATTGTTTTCTATCCTTTCAAGAAAACATGCGTTTATTTATTTCCCAGAGCTTTGACAGAGAAGATTGTTGCAGTTCTTCCACGTATGAAATGCCCTCACCGCCTGGAGCCTCACCAAATTCAAGGCTTGGATTTCATCAGCATTTTTCCAGTGATACAGGTTACAACTCGTTTGTTGAATCATTCATGAATCTTTGTGCTGGATATGAGAGTGTATTGCTTTCAGTGGATTCTAAAATTGTATCTACTGTAGGTTTTTTCTGTCTTAAGTACAGTTTAACGTGTATTTATTATTATTATTATTATTATTATTAATATTATTATTATTATTATTATTATTGCACACTGTTTACAGAAAAAAAAACAAACTTAACATAAGAAAAATTGAAAATTAAATGGGGCATGCGAATATTGAGAAAATGCTGGGCAGTAACTTACTCAATCTCATTCCCAGAGCCCACGTGGCTTTTGGTCAGTGGCAAGACACAGAGCTCTGGAATAATCAACTTCGTAGGACTTCCAGTTTCACGGCGCATGCGTGCTTTGGCTTAAAACGTGGCATCCAGAGATAAAATCAATGTGGATGCATTCCACAAAAGCATTCAATACGCATCCACATCGACTTTGTCTCTGGAGGCCATGTGTTAAGGAAAGCACACATGCACCGCAAAACTGGAAGTCCTAAAATCTTGGACTCTGGAAGTTGATTATTCCAGAGCTCTATGCCTTGGCACTGTGTATACTTAATGTGTATACTTAATTGGCCTCTCCCCATTGGGGCTTTTCAGGACCAATACAAACAAACAATGATAAATAATAATAATAATAATAATAATAATAATAATAATAATAATAATAAATGAATAAATCAAACAAATGAACATAACAAGGTTAAGAACCCCAACTGGCAGGGGGCAGACCAGCTAGCAGCTGGCTATTTACATGTGCAAGCGCAGCCGAGAAGTTGAACGCGGGGTCACCGAGATTTGAACCCGCGACCGAAGGATTTCAAATCCAGCGCTCTAACTACCCGGCCCCGCTGCCTCCACACACTGGCCAAAAGACATATGGGCTCTGGAAACAAGATTGTAACTTACTGTGGACTTGCAGCCCATTAACGCTGAGTGTAATATAGCATTAATACTACATGTACTAAATGCTTCATGCTGTACATAGAGACCAAAGTTAATCACAAAGTGCTGCAATTGGATTAGAGTGCGTGTTACATGCAACTTGCTCCACAGAAGTTGTTGTAGTTGTTTATTTGTTAAATGGGATCTTTTTCCTTCAGTGGCTGGTAAAGAAAGCAATTGAGAGGAAAGAAGAAATGGGTGATTATATTCGAGAGTTTTCTGTCTCACAGTTCAACAAAACTCACTCAACTCCACAGGTATGTACACAATATACAGTACATGTAATGTTGTCTGATTGTGGAATGCCATCTTGACTAAATTGCTTTTGATAGTTTTTATGCAGAATGTTACAGTGAAGAGGTTAATGCGTTTTTAAATTAGCTTTTAAAGGTTGATTTTCACAGTTAAGTTTTAAAAGATATTGGCCGCACCATTTCTGCCAGTCATTGCTTTCTGCATTAATGTGGATGATTTTGAAATCTTAATATTTAAGTCTTCACAGAGCTTTGTGTTATGCTGTAAACTGGTGATTCTCAAATTGTCTTTGTGATAGAATTTTATGTTTACCCTAGCAGTAAATTTAGACTTAATCGTCTATTATTATAGGTACGGTAGTTACAATGTATATCTTGCATTCTTATTGCCTAATATTTTGTATTAAAATTTAATTTTAGAGTAAGTGCCATCGAGGTTTATTAGCTAATTGGCTATTTAGTGGAAACCTTCTTTGAATAAAGTCTTTACTTTACTTACTTTAGTTTTCTATATTTGTAAAAAAACAATTTATTTTCATTTTTAATTAGTAATTTAACTGATTTGCTTTTTTCTTTTTAGGACATTGACTTTCTTGCAAAGAAACCAAAGTGTATAAGTGGAATGAAAGATCTTAAGGTTAGTTGAGTTTAGTGTTATTAAGTAATTACATAATTGATTAATTAATAGTTGTTATTAATGTTAATCATAAGTGATCACTTATAATTACTCCTAATTAATTGAGGATAGTAATTAATAAATGGGGTGATGTTCCTGAGCTCCTCAGACAACTCTCCTTCAGCACTCTCTGTCCTTGTGATGTCCTACATGTACATTGACTGAAGGCCTGTTTCAGCGCTTAATTAAATAGTTAATTGATTAATTAATCGTTAATTAAGAGAAAGAATGTGATAATAAGAACAATATTTAAACTGGGAGTTCATGTCACCTGGGTGCTTTTCAATGGACCCTGTTGCGTATAGAAGGAAGAATGGTGACGGTTGAAACTAAAAAGTCCTGTTTTTCTATTTAAAAGTATACTATAAGTTTAATTTGTACTTATTAGCAGATTACCCATTTAAGGGATACAACAAGTATTTGCCACCAGTGTGAACTTTGATTGCAGGCTGACTAGGAATGTCATATTGATAGTTCTAGTGATGTACATATAGCTGACCATATGGTTAGAATCACTAATCACTGTTCAAGCACTCTTTTCACAGAGGGTGATTGTGGCTATTAGCTCTTAGCTTCTTTTATGATACTAGGAGATGCCTTCATTTTCATGTTTACATCACAGGAAATATACAAACCACGAAGAAGATATCGTAAACCAGAGTCTGTGACGCAAACTGATGAAGAGACAAGGGTCAGGACAACACTTCTTGAGTATGGCTGGTAAGTAAAGATGATTTACGAGAAACAAGTACGTGTATATTGTGTTCCTGGACACTGCTACTGAGGAAATGGTGATAAATTAGAAACTTGAAAGCATATTTCTGTTTATATTTACTTTGTGTTATAAATAACATGCCAAGATCAGGGCTTGAGACTAACGGTAGCCAACTAGCCACAGACCAGTAAAGATCCACATTATCTAGTGGTTTTTGTGCTTCACTAGCCATTTTGGCAAGTGAAAATTTGTGAGCACTGGAGGCCCAGAGGAAACCAATTTAAAGTTAATTTCAAATTTTTCATAAAAGGAAACTGAGTCACAGCATGCGGAATTTAAAACATCTGCCGTAATAAACAAGAACTTTACCTTACTAAAATGCGAAAGAATGACTGACTTTTTTGTTTGTGTTTTCCCTTGGTAAAAAGCGACAAACAGCAAACAAATTCTTGCCACTGGAATCATACAGAACTCTAAGGGTCACGTTTCATGTATGCCTGAAGGTCATGTAAGCTTTCAAGAAATTTTAAAAAATGCACTTTTGTTCAAAAATCATTATTATTTAATTATTATTATTATTATTATTATTATATAGATGCCTATGTTTGCAACCTGTAAAGTTAGATGGAACGAATTATTTTGTTCATGAGAAATCGCAAATCGGCATTTGTTTTTCGGCAGCAAGTTGTGAAGTTCTGTGAGAATTTCTCATGGAAGCGAAAACTTTGCTTTTCATTGTATGAGCAACTCCTTTACTGTTACGACATCAATGCCTATGTTTGCAACGTGTGGAGCTAAGATGGAACACAGTGTTTTGTTTGAAAATCATGAAATGGTATTTTGAAAGACATTTTTTTCCGGTGGCGCCAGTTCCTAAATTTTGATGGAGGTTCTGTGAGTATCAAGGGTGAGAAAACTTTTTAATTGTCAGTCTGGGAGAATATCAATTTTTTGTTGACATCACCGTCACAAATTGTCTGGCTAGTGAAAACTTTGTTTTGCCTAGTGATTCAAACCCGTCACTAGCCACCGGGCTAGCAAGCTTAAAAGTTAGTGTTAAGCCCTGCAGAATGATGTGTCTCTAAAACTTATGTTTATTCTATTTCCACTTGACTTGGTTGTGCTGTGGTGTTTTCATTACAGGCAGTATGGCTTTAGCAAGGAACAAAGAGATAAGGTAAGTCACTAACTTATTAAAATCTCATATTAGTAATTCTCCTTATTGATTATCATGCATTTCTTTCAATGTTAGTAGTGAGAATTAAGTAGTACACACAAGGTTGTTGGAGTGTTGTTTTGGTTTAATTAGGAAAAAGAGCAAGCTGAGAAGAAGAAAGCTGCTGCTGTTCCCGGAAGAATGAGGACAACATCCACAGGTGAAGAAGATGAGTATGTGGTTGAGCAGGTCAGTAGAATCAAGGATTGTGTGTGTATAAAATAATAACAGATATTTCTAGCTGCACTGTGGTGGTGTAGAGATTTTGGTGTCAGGTGAGGGAGCATGAGCATGAGTCTGTCATCTGCTAGTCTCTCTACTAAAATCTTAGGCAAGAGACATGAAAATGACTGAGATTTCAGTCTTCAATGCTAAATGTTTTTCCAGAAAAAAATATCCATACCCCCCCCACCGGGATTTTTTTCCAAGACCCCGACTGCCCACCACTCTGGAAATCCCAATTAAGCCGTATACATTTCCTTAAATTTCTTGTTCTTACAGATCCCCCCTCCATGAATTTCCAATCCCTTCTGAGTGTGGATATTTTCCAGAACTGCACATTGATGCAAACCATGGATAGAGATACATGTACAAGAAAGGTGTTATTGTTGATTCTTTATTGCAGAAACGTCTGAAATCACTGCTTAAGGGAATGTCTGCTATGGAGGGAAAAGAGGTATGATCAAAGCATTAGAGATTGAAAAATTGATAGGTAAACTGATATCTGATGTCAATTTACACATATTTTGTGAAGGTGTTGAACTGTTCATTTTAAGCTTCAAACTCATAAAATACTATTTTTTTTTCAGGGTGCTCTTTCCTCAAGTACTGTGGGCTCTATTGTAGGACTACAGTCTGAAGAAATCTCACAAATTGCCTCCGAGTATGCTGAGAGGGTATGTACACAAACTCTAACTAGGATGGATAACAAAGGATGGCCCAGCATGGGACACAATTACAGTAATAACAGTTTTTGAAGTTCACCATTTTGTTTGGAGGCCTGCACTCTGTGTTGATTCATGCGTATTTATTTGAGAATGCAGCTAGATTCACTCAAATACACGCACAGTCTAGTAAAAGAAAAGCAGAGAATGTATTTGCCTTGTATCTTTACAGCAAGCAGAGTTACAGGAGGATATGGAGGCTCGCGGTGAGCGAATGGGAGGAGTGCAAACTCATAAGAGGATGGTAGCTTCACTTGAGAAGCAAATTGCTGTACAGGAAAAGAAACTAGAGCAAGTAAGTTGCTTGGCAAGGCTTAATTAAATCACAATCATATATTACATGTATATCCTTCACTTTGAACTAAAAGTCTGACTTGTAAATGTTAAACTCTGGTCATGCACCTATCAATGTCAAGCCAAAGGAGGGGGGTGGGGAACCTTTGGGCATAGGGTGGCGATTTTGACATTAAATTAATTTGTTTTATTTTCTAATAAAATTATCTAAATCCCCAACCCTGAGCAAAGAATAATGGTCAAAAGTATCATTTACAAATGGGTTACTTCTCTTCTGCTATTTGTAATTGAAAGATCAAGTGATCAAAATCCCCACCTAGAGGATCACAGATTACAGTCAAATTCCTGTGGGCTTCCCCTCCAACCCCCCTCCTACCTCTTGCGTGGCATTGATACGTGCAATAGGTGACCGATTTTTGTGTTCTTTTTCTCAGGTACAAGAAAAGCACAATAAACTTCAGGAAACAATGTCTGAAGCTGAGGAGCAACTGTCACAGGTGATCATAAAATACCACAGTTTTTGAGAGGATATTCCCGATCCATTTTTTTACAGATCGGTTAACCTCCTTCAACAAGCCTGAACATGATTCTATCCCTGTTAACAAAACTCTTAAGTAAATTAAATTGTTATGTGTTAATTACAAAATTTAGATCGCAAGTTTACTCAAATTGCATATGGATCAGTTTTAAATATTCATAGAGTTTTGGTTTATTTTTAGGTTGTAGCTCGTGGAGAGAGAATCAGTGAAGAAATGGACAAGTTTAGTCAAACAGAGAGTGGGGAAAATGCCAGGTTATCAACTATGATTTTACCGTACTTTCTTTGAGAAACAGCACCGCCCACTCTGCCCAATTTTTTTTCTTTGTCACATGCTGTTCTTTATATCTACTGCTCATATGGTTCGGTCTGTCTCCTTGTGTTTGTACTCTTCTCTTTACATCCTTTAATCTAATTTTGTTTCGCACGTAAAAGGCAGGGGAATAACTCGAAAACCGCGAGGTTCT
>Ga0126343_10001076_pt1 | contig 12165 bp, 6 predicted proteins | sample Cyp2metagenome_FD_92531 | JGI IMG/M metagenome (GOLD analysis project Ga0126343, IMG submission 92531) | Coral microbial communities from Lord Howe Island, Old Settlement Bay, Australia - Cyphastrea 2 metagenome | ecosystem: Host-associated > Invertebrates > Cnidaria > Coral ... | reverse complement strand
TTGCGTGATTCATGGCTATCTTTACAGGACAACTCTGATTAATATTAATCGAATTAATATTAATCCTAATGATTCTTGGTAGAATTCTACTGGTATACTAATGCAAATGCTGCAATCTGATTGGCTGAGCTACTTGTATACTTATCAGCCATTAGAGTAGTGGCTCTAATGTGTAAGGATCAACTAAGGTCATGCGTTATAGAAAACAACGATTTTCCCAAACTTTGCCAGAATAAAGGCCTAGGTGAGCTAGTTCTAAAAATATAAGTTTCAGGTTGTTTAGATTTTTATTTATTTTTTTGGAATTGTTTTTGGATTTTGTGCTCTAAGCAGCTTAAATTGACACCAACATCAGGCATTTTCCGGAAGCTCCCGTTTAAAAAGTGGAAGTGTTGTAGAGAAGATCAACCCAGGATATCAAAAGACCTTATTTCCTCTGCTTATTGGCAGTGTAAAATTTAAATCAAAGTTGAACATGAATTTTTAACGAATTTTTTAAATTTAGGCTTTGCGACAGAGCTCACCAACACTGAATTTAGCCGAAATTCAAGGCTCAAAAAAGCACTCTGGTAAATGGCTTTACACAACGAGACTATTCTCTGGGGAAGAATAATCATTTCAACTACACGTGGGGCGAAAAAAAAATGCGGGTAAGTTAAGCGGCAAGTTCTGACAATATTTTCAAAGCTGGTCACTCGAGCAATATGAGCGACCCTTTGACCATTGATGTCACTCAGAAATCATCACATGGCTGCTCTTTAATTTGACTTTCATTCGTCGGAATACACGTTTCTTTGCTTTTGTTTGCTTTGCCGATGTATTCTCAAGTAGCAAAAGGCAGGGCTTTGAATTTGGAGGCATCTACCCACTATAAAATAAGAACAGCTAGCATATTTTTGAAATTTGACCCATTTCGCATTTAGACAGTTAAGTTGTAAAACTCAAGTTGATCGTCGAATTGCACGTTTAAATTCGCTTTTAGGAAACAGCGGTATTTTAAAACAAGGAGGCAACAATGAAATTCTATTTTTCTATGCGCTATTACATCACACGGAGTTCGCCTTTCTTTGATTGTTTATTCATCTTGGTCCCTGAAAAAATGTCTTCAAATACCCGGCATTCTTTTGTCCTGTCAAGGAAGCATAATTTGGACATGCAGTACTGTTGGGCCCGTTATATATCTCTCTGTAGTATATATTTCATTTGCCAAAAAAGTAGCCATTGATTTCTGCTAATTTCTTTCTCAGTTATTGACGATGTTGTCCTCATTGAAATTATTAAATAAAAAGTGGGGGTCACCGTGCTCGTTTAAGTAAAGCTTAGTTTGAGGGAAGTCTCTTACCTTTTGTACGCGCACGCGCAATGGAATACCAAGGAATCACCTTAATTATCCCTAAGTACCAAAAATTGCAGGCAAAATGTTATAAAAGTACAAAAATCATAGAAGCGAAACTCGCGTTTTACAGCCGACGTCAAACTAAGCAAAACAAAGTTGGCTCAGAGTCGCGACGGCTGAGCCACAGGGAGCAGAGGAGTCTTATTTGACCGTATTTCTGGTTAAATTCACCGTTTAATTGTAACGTGAATCGATCTGTTGTTAATTCAAATCGCATCAGCTGAAATCCTAATTGTAGCGCGCGTGAATCGATATGATAGGATTTCAGCTGACGTGATTTGAATTAACAACAGATCGATTCGCACGTGCTACAATTAAGATTTCAGCTGATGCGATTTAAATTAACAACAGATCGATTCGTGCTACAATTGAACGGTGAATTTAACTGGAAATACGGTCAAATAGGAGTCCTCTGCTCCCTGTGGCTGAGCCTGTGGGCGGGAAACATGAATCGGAAGTAATTTTTACTTCCCGTTGCCATCGCCCTGTAGAAAACATCTGGTGCTTAAAGGGGCTACGTCATGCTATTTGAGGTAATTTTGTTTAATTTTGCTTATTATGAGCTCTTAATGTCAAACTGGCAGACAAAGAGTCTTTCATTTGCAAAATCATGGCCACTAAACAACTGAGAATAATTTTCCAGCTGTGTAAATGACATTTTGATGCATGTATAAACTGACATACCATAAATTTGAAAAAGGTGGGCCGACGTTTTTCAAATTTACCCATATGCAATCCATTTCAATCCTCTCCAGTTTTGTCCATCCATGTCCCTTCTTGGCTTTCCTGTGTTTTGTTAGAGTTCTTCTACACTTTGGAGCCGTTATTTTGATATTTTAGTTAATTCTATGACTATTTCGATCAGTGCTGAAATTCCCGGAAATAGCCTAAAGTAGCGTGACCTAACCCCTTTAAGGAGGGAGAAACTAACTACAAGTCTGTTGCTGAGGAAGTCTCAAAAGGCCAGTGGGCATCAAAGTTTGCCGTGTTTGTGCGATTCATGTTTCCTTCAAATGTTTCGAACCACGCCCATATTTGATATGTCACGTTACCACAATAGAAAACGTCTAAAAACTCCGACTGAGTGGATCGTTTTCAAAATACAAGAATACGTTTTGCCAAAACACGATATTATCTACAACTTGTAGCATGCGTTTGAGGAGATGTACAATATTTCGAAAATTAAAGATCTTTAGGTGCTTTTATAGCATCTTAAGGATAATTTCTGTTGAGCTTAGTTTGAGGGAAATCTCTTACGTTTTTTGCTTGAACGCGCTCATGTGTGCACGCTGATGACGTGAAAATCGTGGGCAGTAGGGATGCGCAATGCAATACTAAGGAATTACCTTAATGGCGATTGATTGTGGCTATTAAAAGGCTAAAAGGAAGCCCACTTATATGCTTACATGTATCTTAAGGGGTAGCCCACTTGTACACTTATCTTTGGGGTTTTGGGTCACTTGGTACACTAGGAGAGTGGAGTCTATACGCTATTAGTATTAAGAAAACAGCCTTAAGGAAGCAGGCGTGCTGATTGGTTAAAAATTGTGTTTGACTGTATATTTCGATTGAGACAGAACTAGCGCACGCTGTTGACATAGTGATGGCGTGAGCAAAGAGAATTTACATTTTGATAATCAAAGCTAACAAGTGGTTTTCCTTTTTATCATCGCGGTGTTTTCTAAAGGAAAATAGAAAACATGTACTCTGTGTTTCCATTGAGTCATACAAACACTCATGAAAGTTTGGGAGAACTCAAAAAGGTGTGGAAACACTCGCTTGCGGCTCGTGTTCCCACAGCATTTCTTGTTCTCACAAACTTCCACTCGTGTTTTTGTAACTCGATAGAAACACGGTACATGTCTTCTATTTCTTAAATAAGCCTATGGTAGTTTACTGGGCATACAGGTTAGTACTTTAGTACCAATGACTGAGAAAAAAAAAAGCACACAAAAGGTTCCTAAGTCAGGCAGCATATGACTGACTGGCTGGTTGGCTGACAGGCTGGCTGATTGACTGACTGAATGTGACTGTGACTGTGCATGACTGACTGGCTGGCTACAGTTGTGACCCCTGTGATTGCATTTACAACTGTAGCAGTAATTGTTATCAAGTGACTGTGATCCAGTGTGACTGCGACGTTGCTGATACATTACTAACAATACATGCTAAAATATCAAGCAGATTCAGTGGAAGTGAAGTGGATTTGGTGGGTTACCTACCCTTAGTAAATTGCCCAAATTTAAAGTAAGCCCATTTCCATTGGCATATGAAAAGCACTACTGTCATCCTGCTTTGTTTTAAACTAAATTTTGACAACACTGGGACTGAATCAGACTGAACTATGTGTGATCTTGTGTTTATTCCGCTCAACCAAGGCTCACAGTCTCTGATTAGTGATGTATATTAATTATACGTATATTATTTACAGTTAATTATCCTGATTTCATTGCTAACAGCCATTAATTTTGGTCAAGTGACTCTCGAAGTGCAATCACCCTGAAAGGTGCCTCCCCTCTTCCTATAAAATCTCCGCAATGATTGACAAACTACCTTTTTTTCATATAGATATTGAAATCAGGGAAGCCCAGCTTACCATTTTGTGTACTGTGCCTTCTTGTTCTATCCAATTCCTTGGTTCCCCCTTAGGATATTTGGTTGATTTTACTGTTTTGTCCACATTTTTATCTTTTGCCTCTTCTTGGAAATAATTGTTTTAGAATGAAACCAATAGCTGGCACTAACTGATTTTGATATATCCCAAAGGATCAAAACATTGGTCGTAGTAAGTTTTCATTTAAACAAATCCCAACCAGTATGGATGATAAAAAGAAGTATTATTATCAATATTTATGCTTAAATAATTTTCTCCAAAAATGAAAATTTTACTCGCTAAATGGGTGAGTGATAGATGTACTGGTGAGAGACTTTTCACTCTCACTCTTGTGAACAGAGAAGTGCTAATTTCCAGCACCAATGCTGGGTATACGTACCAGTACTTTGGTGTGTTAGAAATGTTAAGCTTAAATTACTATTTAACAATAGCTGCATGAGCCTGTGCATCACTTGCCGGTACATGTTCAAGTACAGTAATTGTTTTCAAACAATAATTAATTCAAAGGCTTCTTTTGCAGGTCTTTCACGGTAACTCAGGAAGGAATGATATAGTAAAACATAATCTAAATGAAATTGCAAGAGCAAGGTTTATCCAGTTTCAGCCAACAAATTACTCAACTCACAAAGCTCTGAGAGTAGAAGTATTTGGAATACTTAAACCTGCAGGTATCATCTCACACTTACATGTATTAATCTATGTGAAATAAATTGCAAACTATATGGCTCACATTTGGTCAAGGCTCAAAAACATAGAGTATTGCAAAATTTTAAAAGTAACTACACTTTGCACTCTTAAAGTTACCAGCCTTTATGTATCATGTATTTTGGAGGTTCTTCCCTTTTTGGGGGCAGTTATTTTTGGTAGTCACAACTAGTATCTTACAAGTATATGAAAATGAGTTACATGTTTTTCATCTTGCACTAGTCACGTTAAAGATAGTCTGCACATCACCACTGTAAACATACTAAGGGACAGAAGTTTTACAGAAGGAACACCATGGTAACATAGTGCATTAATTATTGAATTATACTGCTCTTGTTATCTGTTGTGGCCCATTTTTACTTTCACCTTACACTTAAATTACCGGTAGTCACATACGTTTGAGGTCGTTATTTCAAGCTTAGTTTTCTGGAACAACATTGTCTGTCTTTCTGTATTTTGCTTTTGCTTTTGCTATTGTATAGTGTAGCCTTCAACTCCATCATAAATTTGGTCATTTCGTAATTATTTTTAGCTCCAAGTCAAGCTCCAAGTAGCTTTGTATTGTCTCCACTGTCTTCCACAAGTGTAAGAGCATCCTGGCAGCTGCCACCAATAGGCTCCAGACATGGAACAATCAGAGGATTTAAACTGTTCTACCAAAGGAAGAACTCTGCCGCAGATTATCCAACTGTTTTAACCATTCAAAGTAATTCAACTTTGAACGTAAAGATTACTGGACTACGTAAATATTCAGAATATGCATTTCAAATGTTAGCTTTCTCTTCTGCTGGAAATGGACCAAAAAGTTCTGTTCAGGAAGTGAGAACAAATGAAGATGGTAAGATTTGAAAGATAGCTATCATTTTGAATGGGTTATAATGTACATGTACAATGTACGTAGGTGTCATCTGGAAGCAATGTGGGCAACAAGTTGTCAATATGAAAACCAGTGACGATGGCAACCTCACCATGGGTCAACCCCCTTGCAAGTGTCCATTTGGAGAAAGAAAATAGCTAAAATTACATTTTTAATAAGATATGTAGACCAGATGAGGAAAGAGAGCGGTAATTAAAAAGAAAGGTAAAGGTCTAAACTTGCAATCTCAAGGGCCTAACCGTCTTGAAAGCAAATGTATGCAGATATCCTGGGGTGCTATCCTCAGCAACCAACCAGCAGTCAAACTCCTTGTGAACTATTAAGATAAACTAGCAGTAATCGAAGATTAGAGCAGAGCGTTCACACCTGTACTTTGCGTATTTGGTCAACAAAGTTTAATCAAATGACAGCTAACAATTTGCTTGTGAAGTTGAACTAGCGGTTAATAAATTAGTTTGTAAAGTGCCACTGCTTCCCAATGTAACTCCTTGTTGTGGCTTCCAACTGGTAAAACTACTTCTGCTTAATCTGCAACTGCTTCTGAGATCCTGACAAACTCAAGGTAAGGAATCTATCAGGAACTATAATTACGATTGTGTCCACTAACTGCTTAAGGGCCACCACTCTCCTTGCCGGGACACGAAAAATTCCATGTAATAAATCTACTGTAAAACCCAAAAGATCTCCCAATTGCGATTGGACCAACTGGCGTTTCTCCTTATTGGCATTGAAACCACTTACAGCAATGTCCCTACGGACCACTGTATGCATCTTCACAGCCTTATTGAGGACTTTATCTGCACCAGCCCAGTCATATAAGTATGTAAAATATTCGGAAGCCCTTACTCCTTCAGTGCTTGAACCTTAGTGAAAGATAAGGACCCACGCACAAACTAAATGAAAGAACTGTAAACCGAAAAAATCTAAGCTCACCTCTAAAAATCAGGGAGAATCCGAGAAATTGACAGTGCTGAGGAAGAATCTCTATGTGGTGGTAATTAATCGCTTTTGTAATCAAACTTAAAGAACCAGTCACCTTTGGAAAACAAGTCTGTAGCAGTCCTTATGTCCCTGTACTTACACTTTTGTGATCTTAGATACTGGTTAACATAATGCAAAGGAGGCACGGGTGCAGAGTTCTTAACTACCCCCAGTGGGTTGCAAACTATTAAGTCTTCTCTTGTTACCTCTGTTACAGCACCAGATGCATGAAACTTCTCTTGCTTGCGCCAGCACTGCATGTACACTGTACGTCAACAGCCGGTCTTACTTCACTTTGATTTTTATTTGCTTCTCTTCTGTTTTGTTGATATTTCTGTCCTCAGAAAGGGGAGAACCAAAAGTCGATATTTTCGGTTTGATTGGGTTACAGTGTTCTTACGTATTGGGAAACTGCCATTTAACTTCAACCGGACACTTTCACTCTTTGGTGTGTAGTGATCAATGTTTCTTTTTGCAACTAAAAATAACGATAACAGCTATAATGATAAGACAATAATATTGTATCATCTTTCCCTTAGTGCCCAGCCACTGGCCAGAAAATGTATCATCTGCAGAAGTGAACAGCACAACATTTGATGTAACTTGGGCTGCACTGCCAGAGAGGCTGGCACATGGCGTTGTCAAAATGTACGAAGTCAGACTTGTTTTGAAGGAAAATTGTACTTCATCTCAGTCTGAATTATATTCAAGGTTTAACACAACCACAACAAATATGGTCCTTAGTGGTCTATCAATATGTGCAAGGTATGAGGTGTCTGTGAGAGGCTTTACTGTGGTGGGACCAGGACCCTACAGCAGACCTACAGTGCTTCAGACGTTCGGTGAGTGAACGAAATGTCTGATTGTTTGATTTATCGTGAATTAAATGCGTTGTTTCGTACTGTCGTCAACGGATGTAATATTTATAGTTGTAGTCACTGGATCCACCAGTGGTTGTATCATACGACTGTTTCAATAGCAAATTAAAATACTCCAGAACGAAAAGAGCTTTCATTTATAATCCAGGCATACTGTACGAGGGTGATTGCTAGCATTTTAGCTTACTTGCTATTATGAAGTTTACTCTTTGGTGCCTATCATTTTCATCTGATATTATTTATCTGTTTTCACATATTTTTGGAGAAATGTAAAATTATATTGAAGACTATATAGCCTACCTTCTAAGGCCGTCATCAAACGTCGTATGCATCGAAGATTTTATTGTACTAGACATACATGTATTTGTTGTTATTTTTAAAACAAAAACGGGATTTCTCAGAGACCAAGGTTGCCGAGGGCATAGACGATCAAAATGGCTAGAAAGGTCTTGAAGGCACAATTTTCGGGAATTGACGGTTTGCACTGTTGGTTCTTCATGTCCAGCTGACCTTAACCAGACGTTTTCTTCCACAGGTATGAGATGGTCTGAGGAAAGGCCTTCCTCGCCATCTTTTTTGTTGAATTCAACCCAAGCAGGTTTAACAGCGAAAATAACTTTACCACGCTTTCCAGCAATTGCAAAGTATGTATAATTGAATAAGAGGCGTCGTTAAATATTTCCTGGAGTCTTGCAAAATGATGAAAATCGACAATTCCTAAACTTGACCATAATGCAGGTCTAGTGCAAGTTTTGTTCTTGGCCTGGTGTGCAAAGGTAACCTCAGGGAACAGGGTGGGAAAATGAAATAGCAACGTTTCTGCTTGAAATAAATGTAATAACATTTGGAAAGTACTTAAAAGGCAAACTTTCAAAGTGCTACACCCAAGTTCTTTTGCAGTGAGCTCAAAATTTATCATTGTCTTTCACGTCCTTGTATCTTCGTTGTTAAATTTTCCTGGAAGACCTTAGGCTATCACGGAATGACAGTTTCTGAGAAGTGCATTATATATTGGTTCAGTGCTACAAAGTTTGTTTGAGGATTTCATATTTTTTGGTGTCGAACAAAAGCAAAATATAATTGTTATCCTAGCTCCATGCACATTCTCAATTAACTGATTTAAAAAACTGGATTTAGCAAGATTTTCAGTAGGGATTATTGGTTGCATATGTATACGTACATGTACCCTTCTAAAGCTGACAGCAATTTGGCTTTCAGACGACTGGATATCATTGTCGCCGTTTGTCTCAAAGTAACCTGTGGCCATGACCATGTTTTTTGCGGTTATTTTACATGCCTCCAGGCTATATTTACATGCAAACGCTGTTAGTGGGAAAGTAAGTGGGCATGTTATTATCTTGGTTTACAAATTGTGTTTCATGGGGAAAGGTGGATTAATACTAATACTTTAAATACTAGCTGGTACCAATAGTTTCTTTCTTAGGGGTCATTGTATTGTGTTCTTGGGCAAGAAACCTTGCTCTCAGAGTTCCTCTACACTCAGTTGTACAAATGGGTACGTGCGAAGTTAATACTGGGGGTAGCCATGCAATGGACTGGTGGGCCCGTCTGAGGGGAAGTAGAAATTGTCCTACTCACTTCCTGCTACGGAAACCAGAGATAAGCCCGGGTCTGATTGGCCACTGGACTCACACGCAAACTTTACCTACTTGCCCTGCCTTCGTGTCTTGCTGTAGTTGTTGTCAAAAAAAAATGTCAAATGTATGTTTATAGTGGTCATGCACTTAGCTACACCAAGCTAGTTCACAGACATGCCACTCAAACTGAAGGAAACAAATACTTCAAATGAACATAACAGGCTTGAAAATCCCAACTGGCGGGAGGCAGACCAGTTGGCTATATACAAGCATGACCGAGGAGTTGAACTAGGGTCCACCAAGAAACAACTCTAGCTAAGTGGTCAGAGCGGGACTTGAACCCGCGACCTCCGGATTTCAAGTCCGGCGCCCTAACCACTCGGCCACGCTGCCTCCAATTACTCCTATGATTGTCATTACACTTTTTTGTGGGTAGTAGAGCCCATACTGGGTGAACAAGTTCAACAGTTCCATGGCAGTTTCGAGAACTTCATGCTAGCCCACATATAGAGCACATTCTCATATTGTGTTATCCATATACATCCATATATGGAATGTCTTTATCCATATATGGATATGTGGGCTAGCATGAAGTTCTGACTGCAGTTTCACTGTTACGATTTTTACAAATAATAAAGTAATTGGGAGAGAGTAGTGCAGTAAAGATTACCGTAAAGTGGTATTTCTCAGATTGGCAGAGTTTGCAACTTTTCTCCAGATTTCTGAAATGTTGATAGTTGCACTGATCATGCTTCACGCAACAGGTACTCTCCAATTACCAGGTGTGTATTACTTTGTTTCACAGCAATATTTGTTTTTCCAGTATCGTTTTTGGTGAGGTAAAAATCATTGTCACAATCTTGCAGATTCTTTCAAGTCATCATCATAACGGTTAGTTCACACTATTCTGGTGTGGTAAACTCGCCTGAAAGTTTTACACCACAGGATCTGGTGACATATGATGAAGCACACGAGTCGCTAGTTCCTGCAGCTTATGTGGCTTTCCAGTTTACTGGAAGCGACTTTGATAATTACCAGGAATTTATTGTTGGAAATGGAGCACAGTCAAACAGCAAGACTAGAAGTAAGAGAAGCTGTGATAACAACGAACAATATTACAACAAACCACTCCAGCAAAATACCAACTATAGAGTGTTTCTCAGGGCTTTTGTTACTGAGGTATTGTAACCACCTCTTGTCATTTCTTTTACGACAGTTGTGCCTATTAATGCGCTAAATCTGTAAGAAAACGTTCACAATAAGCGTGTTAATGTTTGTGCGATTTTGTCAGTTTGACAGGTCAACAATAACGTCCACCAATCAAAATCCTCTGGATTGCAAAATTGACCGATGTGATTACAATTTCAGTTCTGAGAAGATATTAGTTTCTTGGTGGATAGTTTGCTTTCAACCCTCTGATTTGCTTACAGTTGCAGAAGCGCAGATACATCGTTTTCAACCCTGAAATTTGATTTTAGTGTAAGGACAGTCTGGTTTAAACCCCTGCCTGGGTTCATTGTGTTGTGTTCTTGGGCAAGACACTCTCACAGTGCTTTACTCCACTCAGGTGTATAAATGGGTACCGGTGAATTTAATCTTGAGGCATCCTATTGAGTGTGTGATAGTTGACTAGACTCGAATGCAGACCTATTTTTTAATTGCATTAGAATTTTTTTTCAGTACTGGTTAAGTTGTGTGCTAATTATGTATTTATCTTTGTAGGTACAATACATTTCGGGCAACTTCGTAGAGATAAAGACCAAAGGTATTGGAGGATAAAATTCGTTGTTTTTTCTTTTTAAATATGTTGCGTTATCAATTTATCTGTGTTTTTTTTAAATTTGGATTTGCATTGTGTCAGGTTCACTGTCATAGCCTGAAGCAAAAAATAATTGAAATCAATGTGGTTGAATTTTGAACCAAAGAGATTTAAACAGATCCATGAGGAACGGAATGCAAGCCCGATAAGTGATGTGGACATTTAAAGGCGGCATTACCATGGCTGTAGCTAGAAACAAGCAAACCGATGCACTTGCATTAGTCATTTCGTTCGTTTTTGTTGTTTGTAGTCATTATTAACACCCTAAATACACGTAGGAATTGACATTACCTCAGTGATAAATTTTTTCTGGCTGTGGCCTTGATGCCAATACGATGAGTTCGGTAAGAGTGACCGCTGGTTGTACTTGGGGAGATCTATAGGATGGATAAGATCCTGTAACGAAAGTGGTTTCTGTGGTGGTCAGTATACAGGTCTACCTATATTGCGTATTCTTCTGGAAGGTTAAAACCTTTGTTATTAAACTCATAGAGAAACCTGCTGTCATGAAACTGCCAGAAAGATCAATTTTACCGGTTGGCGAACTGGTATTGTTGACGTGTGTGGTCACTGGAGATCCTGAACCTTCTGTCACGTGGACCAAAAATGGAAATAGCTCTCTGCCACGGGCTCAGTTCGAAAACGATGGTCGTATTCTTCTTATTAAAGATGTCCGTCCTGGTGACAGTGGTGTTTATGAATGTAAAGCATCCAACAAGTTTGGAGAAAGCCGTACGTCTACAACAGTGATAGTCGCGGGTGAGGTGTACTGACTAGTAAAGAGATAATAACACTCAAAGAAGTTATAGAACTGTTGTAAGCAGAGTTTTTGCTTAATCCATCTTTCATCTTCGGAAAAAAATTGTGTCATTGGATGGACCGGAGGGATGCTTATATCACTAGCTCTATGGATATTCTCAGATTTAAATTTTAAGGCGTCGTTTGGAAGATTGCGACCTTTCCTCTTATCACCCCATTTTCTACTATGGGGGGAGCATCGCTGAAAATCCTGGGTGCAAATCCTTCATCCGGCGTCATTATGTCGGGGGAGTTTGTTGTTGGCTCACTTCCTTTCCTCTGAGGGGTTTGTTCGCAGTGTAAAAATATAAGTATTGCACTATCGTAGTCTATTAAAGCAATTACAACTTCAGGTTTACAAAAATGGATTTTGTCTTAGTTCTTTTTATGACGTTGTTTTGCAGTTTTGATTCTTTTTCTTCTCTTTTGACGCACAGCTCCACCCAGAATAACTAAAGAAGTTTCCCCATCTTCAGTGATATGTGAGATGCAAACCCTC
>Ga0126343_10001075_pt1 | contig 12168 bp, 5 predicted proteins | sample Cyp2metagenome_FD_92531 | JGI IMG/M metagenome (GOLD analysis project Ga0126343, IMG submission 92531) | Coral microbial communities from Lord Howe Island, Old Settlement Bay, Australia - Cyphastrea 2 metagenome | ecosystem: Host-associated > Invertebrates > Cnidaria > Coral ... | reverse complement strand
ACTGACAAAATTTGTTTCACCCTTCCAAAATTCTCGACAAAATTTGTCTCTGCCAAATTTTCAATTTGTCAAGCGTGGGCGCACTGATACACAGCAAAATATTTGTTAACCACAAGTTTCAATAACACGGTAATAAACACCAACGCTTGCTCGCTGTTCGTAGGGAAGGTTACATGACATCTCTGGAGTCATCTTTAACCGCTTCGATCGAATATGTTGCCTCGGCATATTCTTGCTTGTGTTCTAGTTTTTTTTCTTCCTTGAATTCGTTTAACTCCAGCAGAAGCAGTTGCTACTTCTTCTATGCCAGTGGAGGCTTCAGCTTGTTCGACTGTAAAGTTCTGGTTCTAGAAATAATTTTAGCGGGCTTCGGACTTCAATACGCCGACTAAAAATAGAGATCAAATTTTCTTGATTGACATTTTCCTTCAAATCATGGCGTGTAAACTGTAACAAATCTGTCAGATTTCACGCCTAACAAAAATTTTTCCTGCTCCGAGGCAGGACGACGGCGTCTTTGAAGTTTGGTAAGCTTTAACAAGATTTGGTAGATCAAAAATTCACCGGGCGCACTTGTCTAAGGCAAAGGATGACAGATTTTTTCGCAAAATAAACAAAAATTTGCCCACTGCGTCTGGGCCCTTACTGACCGTGATATTTGTGTGTTTGACGGTTGCAAGGTTTTTTGTCTAGAGAATGTATTGAGAAGTTTTTCAAGCTTTGCTTTTCTAATTGTTTTAACCAAAATGATATTAATTTCCAAAAGATTGAAATTTAGTTTTGATTTATGTTTCTTTCAGTAAACACTGAACGCGTAAAAACAAATACCCGGCAGTGCTTCATATATATTTGTTAACGATAGAAACAGAGATAATGGTAAGATTTAGTAAAATACCATCCCGAGAAACCTCTTTTTGGAAATTGAGCAATGCATAACTTCTTATTAGAGCACTTGCTTTTTGGTTCAGATAACTTTACTGATATCGTTTATTGGTTCGTTTGGTAATAACGTGTCATTCTGTCAATAAGCACAGAACGCCTTTATTTTAAAACAAAAGCTTTTCTTCTCGCGTGACATCAGTTGCGCCAGTTTTCAAAGAGTACATCCATGCAGTGAGTGGGAAGACCTGTTTATACACTGGTTTTGAACGGTACAGTATCTAAAAAGTAGAGAAATTTTCCGTGTTTCTGTTGAGTAATAGAAACACTAGTGGAAGTTCGAAGTTTTGGAGAACGAGAATTGGTGTGGGAACATGAGACGATAGACGTGTGTTTTGGCACTTTTCCCTACTTTGTTAACAGCGTAAATTGAAGAGTCACGCCACGCTGACTTCGTCTTCCACAGGCGTACACAGCATACAGAAAGAGTTTAAGACGAGATCCGATAGAAAATCAAACAATTTCAGGTTTTAGCGGAGAAAAATCTGATACCAGAATAATTTAAGTTTGTTTCGGTCATTCTTTACATTTTCTTTGAGCTAAATACATGAATAATTGCCTGAAGTAACACCGCAAACGTTTTCCCACTGGAACGCGAGAAAATAAGTTTCAACGTCCAGAGAACTTGCTCAAACACAGGCAAAATTTCATCATCAGTTTCTTTTCAGCAGTACCGACTTTCAAGTGTTCAGTTCATACGAAGTTCCACATACGTATTCGACGTTTGGTGTTGCTAGAAATAACTTCTCTGGAGAAGAAATTTAAAACAGTCGCACAAAAGTTTACAATACGATGTCATGAAATCAGCTTGGTACTAGATTTTTGTCCACTTGTTACTTGAACTTCTGATGGATTCCGTCTTAAACTTTCCTTGATCAGTTTTAAATTCAAGGGTGACTGGAGTTGGCGTAAAGTTTTTGTTGTGGAAAAAAACATGTTAAACATTTTAAGCTTATACGTCGACCAACGTCTGGTTCTGTGATTCCTCGTAAATTTCCATGTAAATAATGTTGATTGAAAAGATCTTTGTGTCATTGACATCATGTTACAATTGTTATCGCTAGTGTTCTGAGTTCTCTACTCCCCGCGTACTATTGGATAAACCCGGCGTGGTTTACCGGCCCAATAGAACGTAGGTTTTGCAACTCTATTGACCAATCAGAACGCGGGTAGTGTGTCACTTATTTCATAAAGACATTTTCACCATGAAAGACCAATTGGAATTAGGTAGGACAGGCGCCTGCTCTATGTTATAACTTTTTGTTGTGCGCGTAATAAAGTAAAGAAAGAAAAATAGATCGATCCTTTTATTCTGTCAATAGCACAACAACATGGAAGGAACATTAGTGGTTGTCATGTTACTTTTTGGTGCAGTTGCTGTGACGGGGAACTCGTCATTAGAAGATGAAGGTATTTGCAAATTTCAACGATACACTTCAGGCGTATCCTAAACTAGTATTTTTTTCAGTGACAACTCATGGCGGATCAAGAGATTCTGATCACAGGGGAGAAACTGACATTATGCTAGCCGCAGGACACCAGTTAAATCTAAAAGAATTATAATAAAGCTATGTAAATATCATGCAGTGAGCGGGTCATTAATGGAAATAAATGCCAGTAGGCAGGGCATGACACTCAATCATGTTAATTTAAGATACCAAGCAACTATCTGGAATGAATTTGAGATACGAAAAAGTCTAAAGAACTCTGCCTCTCGTCTACTGAGTTGTTATCCTGCAGTGCAGGCGTTATTTTGGAACGAAACGCACGATAAACCAGGTTTTAGATGCTGCCATCTTGATTGTAATGAGTGCTTGACCGGTAGAGGGTTGGGTGCGGAGGCGGGGTGGGGGTGGGGCACTTGAACAGTTTCTCCACTTCACGCCCACTCCCGCGACATTTTTTTTTTCTCGCCCCAATCCTCGACAGCTATCAATCCAAGATGGCAGCCTAATATGAAAATTTGCGTGCCCAGAAAACGACTCCTCTGCGGGTTACTGAGTTGTCACCTTCTTGTACATATCCCTGCTTAGGCATGTTATACGTATCACTGTTAACAACTATAAACTGAGATACATGGATGACTTTTCTCTAATAAACAATTAGATTATGAGCTCAAGATTGCTATTGCGTGTCAGTAGAAATCAAGAGCGAATAATCCAATGGAATTTAGAGCATAAATCTACTAATCCTCCAATCCATAAATCTACTAAATCCTCTTCAAAGACAATTCGAAAATCCAAGAAGCGCCCGTCATTTTGCAAGGTACACTGCTACGCTACTCGCTATCTATCACAGAATAGGTAGTGAAAATAGCCCCAGTAGCCAATCAGAGAAGAGCATTCGTGATAGGACGCTAGTATATTTATACTAATTAACAATCAGATTATGAGCTCGAGATTTCTATCGCGGGATAGTTGACGAGGGCGCAGCCCGAGTCAACTATCGCGCGATAGAAATCGAGAGCGAATAATCTAATTGTTTTAATTTAAATCTACTAGTCGTTCAAAACTTAATCTAATCCTCTTCTCAGACACTCCGAAAACGCAAAGAAACGGACGTCATTTTGTTAACAAGCTCACCCTGTTACGCTACTCACTATCTATCACAGAATAGATAGTGAGTAGCGTAACCAATCAGAGAGCAGCATTCGTGATAGAACGCTAGAAGATTTATACTGATACGTTATAACCGCGTTAGGTATAGGGTCCCCTTGGTATGGATGCCATCCTTAAAGCATGCATCAGGAATGCTTCATTCTTGCAATATTTTTAAAAGAAGACTTAAAAATGCCTCCAGGTCTTTCGGCCATAACCAATTTGAAAAAGAGGCTGGTTTTATTAGTTTTGGGAACACGGATTCTTTCTTTGTATAGTATATTAGGTTAGTTCAATTTCATGCGCGGGTCCACCCCACCCCTCAGTATGGTTTCCTTCTCCAGACTTGCCTTATTAAAAAGTACATATATATGTATGTATTAATCAACCAAAGAAACCTAAGCTTGAGTTCAGTAGTGGGCTTTTTCAAGCTGTTCAGGCCAAAATTACAATCTTGCGGCGCTCATGTTCAGTTTTCTTTGAAATATTTCATCCAGCGAACGTTTTTACCTTAACTTTGATGTCTGGCTGCACTTTAATCTTTAATCGATTGAGCAATGATTGGTTTTTATTTTTCAGGCAGCTGTGATCAAGATTACCGATTTGAATGTGGGTGGCTCGGAATTGATGAACAAACCTGCTTGGCAAGAAACTGCTGTTGGGATGACAGCGATCCTTACAAGAAGTTTTGTTTCGTTAAGGAAGGCTCAAGTAAGAGTTGTTTAAATTACATGTACATGGTTCTGCTCTTGTCACTTTTAACTCAGAGGAAGACTCCATCTAAAAAAGATTGAGTTAAAAAAGTGGTTTAGGTACTTCTGATGTTAAGGTTTTCAGCCTCGTGTGATCCACAGTAAGAGCTTTTTGTAGTACCTTTCCCAAAAAATATAAGGCATGAGATATTTAAGAATCGAATTTCCGAGTAGAAGATATTTGAAGCAATCGAGCAATCGTATTTATCGCTAAAAAAGTAATTATAAGAGTGTCAGTTAATCGGTTTTTTTTTTAAGAAATTGGTACCTCTAAGCACTGAAAATATTTGAAGCCACGCTCATAGAACAGGATTTTGGTCCATCGTAGGGGCTTCTTTCAAAATTTTCGACGAGCGCCTCGTCCTTTTAACAATGGAGTCCCCTCCCCGGGACGTTCAAGCCCCCGAACGTTTCAGTAGAAGATCATGTTGAGTTGGGTAGCTAAGTATACAATGACAAGTTTTCAAGCGTGGCAGAACAAAAGAAATACGTAGAATAAAACATATGTGGAGGTTTTGGTCACGGCAAATTTAATTTGTGAGAGTTAAATGCCATGATCTTCTATGTATAAAATGTATTTTATTTGCAGTACATTCAACTCTCCGCTAACGGACACTCTCGTCAGCGGACAGCTCTCCTTACACTCTTTTTCGATTACCCGTTTTACCCGTACTTAGTATTTACACATTTTCGTCAAGCGCACTCTCTCGTAAGCGGACAAGGATACTTTTCAAAAAGGAAATTTTATTTTTCTTTTGTTTACGCTCTCACGCGAGCGGACACCCAAAGTATACTAATTGTCTCTTGGCAACAAGCATAGAGGAGTTATACTGTATATGAGCGGACGCCCAATGTATAATAATTGACTCCTGACAATGACCGCAGAGGAGTTACACTGTAGATGTTTTTTTTTTCGAGTTTCAACCAGTTTGACATCAACGAACAGTGTAGGTTGCTATTTTTGGCTACGCTATAAAACATGTAATGTGAGCATCCACCCTATCTTTCTTTGTGTGTGTGCCTATGGCAATAATTCTAGTAAGCCTAACGGACATTTTCTCCCAATTCTGATTAAGTTGACCGTATTTGTATTTACAGTTAGACCAATGGTAGAGTTGAAAGCAGGGCTATTCCTGACAACCAAACAGTCAATACAATCCTAAAATCGTGGTTTAAGATAGACTGTTCGTGGTTTAGGGACTAAGTCGAAGTTTAAGATAGATCTTTCTTTTTTTCAACGCACACTAAAGGAAAAGCGAGTGAAGCGATCTCGAAGCACGTGGAGGTGGGGGCGGGGAGGCGAGCAGAGGCATGCCAAACGAAAAATGGTACTCTGTCAAGTCGCTTGTTTTGCGCCGGCGTTCACTTCTCTGGCGATTCTGTCCGCGTGTTCAACAATCGAATAAAAGTACTAGAAAATAGAGGGATGTGAACAGTCTAGGTTAAAAACAATTTATAAAATGTTTCAATTGCACCTGCCTTGATCATTACTTTGTTTCAAACATTACAATTAATACAGATCTTCCTGATGGACTTTGCCCCGTTGCTCCTTCTGAACGCGAGGAATGCGGTTATTATGGAATAACCAAGGAGGAGTGTCTGGGCAAATCTTGTTGTTGGGATCCAACAGTTCCTAACACTAAATGGTGTTTTAATCAGCCAAGTGAGTATAGGACTAATATGCTACTACACGATATGTTTAATTTTCTTGATTGGTAATAGTAAGTGGGCCTAGTACAGTACAATTCATAATGGTAATTGAACGGAGTGGAGTGCAATTTGGTCTGAAATCATACACGTGATTTCAAAATCGAACGAGCGCGTAGCGCGAGTTCGATTTGAAATCACTAGTATGATTTCAGACCAAAATTGCACTCCACGAAGTTCAATTGCCATTATGTTAGATCCATTTTGAAATCGCACAATTTCAAAATATATTTCATTTTCGCATTGTCACTTCTAGTTCTTAGGAAACATTTTAGAGGAGACCAGATTATTTTGATTTGAAAGAGTTCGGACATTTACAATTGTAAGTGCAGGTAACGATTGATTCAACCCATGCACAGAAATATATACATCTCTAACTCACTGACTCACTGACTCATCCATTGACCCGTCCATAACATACTCGACGCGCCAACTAAGAGGTATTTTTTTTTACAAAAAAATAACTCAAAAAATTCTTGCAAGCTTTGGTACGCGCGCTTATGTTTTATGAGAAGTTACTGAATAACCTCCAGATTTATGCTGTCTGACAAACAAAACTTACTTCTTAACTAATTCAAATTTTCGATCTGTTTTGAATTGAAAACAACAACATCAACAACGAACAACAATACTATAAAAAGTAGCAAAATATGTGATCAAGAATGTGTTGAATCGTTGCACCTTATTTATTAGCCTATGTATAAAACTGAACATTTTTATGGAATACATTTCACTTCTCTCAGCATCAATATTGCATGCGTTAAAACAGCATTGTGTTATTGGAATATTCCAAGAACCAACACCTAAACAGCTCAAATGTCCGTGATTAGCAGTATTGAAGACTACAAGAATAGTGTATTGATTAACTATGTTTGTAGAGTCTTATCAATGGATACACTAAGTTCCGAGGTTAGAGCGGTTTTCATTTGAGTGTCGAAAAGTAATTGGTTTTGCGTTTACTACGCTGCGCGATTGGTTCAAAAAACTCGCACCACTTTTTCATCCAATCAGGAGTAAAACCAAAACCAATCGTGATTCACTCGTACGCATTTTCCCGCACTTTGCGTTAGCCACATACAATTACCTCGTGTTTTGATTGGTTCACTTGATTATCTGTGTCCTTTGTGATTGGCTAGAGTGATTACTTTGGTTTTGGTTTTACGACACTCAATTGAAAACCGCTCTATGCTACGCTTTGTGCTGTTCAGCTGTTTTTATTACTGAGATCTGAATATCCTTTATGCTGTCAGAGGAGGAGCCACCCATGGGGTGCTACATCTATCATGGCGTATATGGGACCTGTAAGTACGTGTGTGATCCGGACGAGAAAAAAATGTACGGAATGGGAGAGTGCGAAGGGCGCATCTGCTGTTACCATGGCTACCCTGAAAAATGAGTAAGCAAACGTTTTCCATTTTATAACGGTGTCTGCTCAAAACTCGAATCAAAACGGCGTCTGTTGGAAAACTGTGAGCTTTAAACTTGAGAGGTCTGAAGACGAACCGTCTAGCAGAGTACGTTTAGATGTTGTTAAACCTCTCTGAACAGCAAAACGGCCGCCAAACATATATGGTTGAAATGCCGTGCTCGTCCTTGATTAGCATTCTAAAAGAGTAGTTATCAGGCGAGCATCCGTATTTGCAAAGTAGCCCAATCTGCATTTTATATTTTTATTTTATTGTGCGATAAAAAACCTAAACCAGAATATCAATCATTATCGTTATTAATGCCTCGTTTCTTGATCGATGTTTGTGTTTTGCTTTACAGATCAAGGCCGAGAATGCCAACCATTAAACAGCTGCGCGCCTACATCAAGTGGAAAATTTGAATCGGTGATTAGTTTGTTAACACTTAAATTTAACGGTAACATGCTGCGAATGGGAAGAAATAAAATAGTAAGACTACCATGGCAAACATTCTTGCTTTCTAAGTGAATCAAATAGGCCCTTTGTATGATTCGGTCACATGGTACAAAATCACACATGCTGGTAAGGAAGTTGCGCAGTGGGACTTCCAAAACAAAGGCAGGTCCAGGTGGACTGGTACGAGTTGCATTGTTTTGGAAGCCCCACTGTGCAACTTGCTCACCAGCATGTGTGATTATGTACCATGTGATCGTGCAAACGGCCTATTAACGTACAATGTATTCGGAGTTAATATGGTCTTACCAATCTGGTTTCCAGTCTTCGTTCCCTTTGACCAGCGGTCGGAAAATGAGAGCTCTGGGTGTAACCATTTCAGTCATGCGCCATGAATGCAGATTGCGCAGCGAAACCGGATGGGCAGAATTCGGTTATTTCCCTTGTTATTTCAAAATGATTGCTCCCAGAGGCTCTCGTTTTCCGACTCTGGTAAAAGGAAACGAAGACCCTGGCCGGGGAACGAGATTGAGGTCTTACGAGTTTTGACGGCAGTACCTTTGAGGCATACTGCGCATGTCTCCAAATCTCTACCAAGCCTCTTAACTGTTCGTAGTAAGAGTATAGTGGGAGTTTTAAGGGGCCAGATTTCGCAATTTTAGGCAATTTCAATACTGATCAAATGGTCATAGAGTTAAAATAACCAAAATAACGACTCAAAACTATAGAACTCAAACAAAACACAGAAAAGCCAAGAAGGGACGTGGATGGACAAAACTGGAGAGGATTCGAAACAATGTTACTAAAACTGCGTGACCGAACTCCTTTAAATTCATCACGCGGCCTCTGTTAGGGTAGCATTTGGCTTGATCAAACTCAATGAAGAGAGCGGATTCACCGGTTGCTTTGATGCACCACACATTAGCTTCCAGTAACGTTTAGAGTTCAGTTCAAATTGCTCCTTTTCATTTACAAGTCACTACACAACCGAAGTCCATCCTACATTACAGATCTTTTATCCGTGAAACCAGCTGCTAATTATACTCTTCGTTCGTCTGCAAAATCTCTTCTGTTCGTTCCAAAAGTCAACTGCTCTACACTTGGGGATCGGGCCTTTGCTCACGCTGCACCCGTGATTATGGAACTCGCTGCCATTAACTATAAGAACAAGTAGCAGCTTCGCTATTTTTAAAAAGGAACTTCAAACATTTCTTTTTTAAGACAGCTTTTAATTCGTTGGAATAGTTCTTATGTTTTTTAACTTAATGTAAAGCGCTTTTGAATATTCTTCTATAGTTTTAGTGCTATACAAATTAAAATTCATTATCATTACCATGATCTGGCGAGTGATCGTTGATCATTGATCCTGACCCACATCATCCCAAAGGAACGTACCCTATTAACTTGACAGGGAGGGTGGATAAATGAGGGTATTTGAGTCATGTTCTAAATGGTTTGGTTTAATCGAGTAGAGATGAAATCTCATCACCGTTTAACGAACCCTTTATTAACAAATACAAAGGGGAAATATTTAATCAAATACATATTCTTTAAGTCTCGTGCCAGCTCCAAGCGGCGAAGAATGTCACTCCTCCATTGAGATCGACGAACGCTTTTCATTTCAAAACGTTCTTGGGGACGATGCGTGTCGCAACTCGAGTCTTATGTCCTGTGTTCAAGAAGTCCCCGGTGCTTTTGGCGTGGACCATAGATATACTAAAATAATATTCCCATAATAAAACAGTAGAACACACGCGTAGGCCGGCTACATTAGAAAAAAATTACGGAAGTGCCTTGTTGAAGAAAAATTGAACGCTCTTATGCGTCAATCGTTGTTCATTAATTTTGTTGATTCTCACAACTGTCTAGGTTGATAATTGTAGTATAAGTTGGAATTCAACTTGTTAGAAGAAATTATCTTTCTAAAAACCGCAGCCTTGAGTTTTAAAACGTGTGCGAGAAGGCGTTTAAACATTCCAGTGTCGCGTAACGCAACACCTCGAAGTCACGCAATATGTATCATCTAGTCACGCAAGTTCGTCTCTCCCTGTTAGCTCGCTTTCCCCAAATCTATTTTCTTCTGAAGTGCTCGGGCGGAGTGATAAATCATGGAGTCTACGAGGCCAGCCACTGTAAAGACAAAAAAAGAAATGTGCATTGAACATTAAAGAGAAGATAGTAAGACTTATATAAACTTATATAAATTGAGTCGTTATCTCGAGCTGAAAAATGGGATAGGGACGCGATATATTTTATTTCCGTCACATGGCGAAGTGTAGAAAAAAATTCATCAAAAACTGGGTTTTAACAACGATGGTGTAGCCTTCGTGATAGCTAAGGATATAATTTACGTTATAAGGCTTCGTAAAAAAGCTGCGTTTTTCGGGAGTTTCTTAAATTCTGTGGTGAACAACATGAGGACAGAATCCGCTCGACGGACTTCCTACCTGTGAAGATACCGCCGACAATTGCACAGACACCAGTGAGAAAATGCATGAAAGATCTGAAATTCAACAAAGAAAGATCAGAGATTCGATTCCACTTACTCTCGACAGTAATTAACTCAAAATTATTTCGCTGAGCTCTTGTTATTGTTTAAAACTGAAACTCGTGTGATACGTTTTACCCAGTCATAGCACACAAGTATGCCTTGTTTTTGTTGTTCTTTCTCTTCTGCACAAGATCAACAATGAAAGAAAACAAACAGCAAATGTAGCGAGCTTCTCACCTTCGACTCTCTGTATACTGCACGACCATCGGAGAGAATTCATACAACACAAAGACACCTACAAAGAAATATCAAGAGCAACACAATGAAACCGTTGCCACAGACACCACTACCTAAATTCTGACTATTTCCTTACTTTTCCCTGGTAAAATAAGATTATTCTAACCAAATAAATACAGATTGTCAGACTACAGTAGCTAGCGGCCTCAAGCCTTCCCTTAAACTGAACAGTTTTCGACAGTTTTCACCTACATGTACTTCATTAAGAGAAACATCGTTGCCACGATCATATCACACGTGAAACAAAATGTTTCGTTCAGTCTCTGTATTAAATCAACGGTGTTACGATTTCAATTTTCCCTGACTTTTCTTCAAAATGCCGATTTTCACTGACTTTCCGACCTTGACGAGTTCTTTCTTGGCCATTTCCTGACCTAAGCTTCCTATACTTTTAGCGCTATACAAATTCATTATCATTATCATTATCACTATGGCAACCCTGTTAGTTTGAGGGCTGGCAGCGAAATATAAAATGTAAAAATTCTGAGTTTTTCGGACAAGTGTTCCACTCTTGCGACAGTCTTCGACTGAGCCTTAGGAATTGCGCTCGTTCCGCCCAATGCCAGCTCTCTTTGACTGACAATCGCTTCGCCCATGCAGACTCTTAGCCCCGTGGTCAAAGGACTAATTAAAGAACGGGAAATAAACAATTCTGCTTCCATTTACCCGCAATGTTGTCTTTTTCGCTCGGTTACAGAAAGAATAAATTTTAAGCATATTTTCTTTGTACTTGAGCAAAGTCCGGAAGAACGTACTTTTATACCCGGCATTGAAAATGACATCGGGCGAAACTCCTCGTTGCCATCTTTAGAAGTCTTGCAGGAGCTTCCGTTTAGATATTCAACGCCTACTATACATTACGATGCGGATTCTTTTTTTACTGGGAAGCTTGTGTCACTGATTGTTGAAAATCTGTCTTATTGGGTTCTAACAAGCTTCACCATACAGTAATAATTTCAGCTCTTATCATAAAACAGCTTTGGATTTTTGGGCCGTGTTGATTGTTGGATAAAGAGAGAGTTTACCGACAATAGCATAAGCGAAGCGATACCTGGCAGTCCGTGTTCACCAGACACTTGTCTGATGACCCTCTTGTGCTTTGTAACAGAGAATTGATTTGTTTTTACCACCTGCAAACAAACAAAATCAACTAAGTATGAGGACAAGTTTGAAAAAACTGGTAAGACCGAGATGTTTATGAAGCGGCGGGGGATAAAAGACAACACAGTTATATTCATAGCAGACTACGAGTAGTTCCTCCTCTCCCTTAGTCAGTCGTGCGTGACACTTACTCCGTCGTGCGTGACGCGAAAAAAGCCGCGGGAAAAAAATGGCCGCACCCAGACTAAGCGAAAGAGGGACTACTTGTAGTCGATATTCGCACCAGTCTCTTACTTTGGGGATTTTGGCGAGCTCTCTATCTCCTTTCAGCCCAATTCGCGGAAGAATCTTTTGGCTGTTGGCAGCCGTAACTTGTTGTCTCTCTCTTTTTCGCTTGCTTATGCACAATACCGCGCTTCTCGTTT
>Ga0126343_10001074_pt1 | contig 12181 bp, 12 predicted proteins | sample Cyp2metagenome_FD_92531 | JGI IMG/M metagenome (GOLD analysis project Ga0126343, IMG submission 92531) | Coral microbial communities from Lord Howe Island, Old Settlement Bay, Australia - Cyphastrea 2 metagenome | ecosystem: Host-associated > Invertebrates > Cnidaria > Coral ... | reverse complement strand
TTCTGGTTGTGGGCAAAAATTGTTTAGACTGTATTTTAGCTGAACCAGAGGAAGGCTGTCAGAGATACTAAAAGTGCTGTTGCAACGATTTTGTTATTGAAAACACACCAACAATGGTTTTTGCGCTTCCATTTACCATGAAGTTTTAAGATCTTTATAAATATGTTTGCTTTTCAGTATTTAAAAGCGAATGTTACGAAAATCTGTAAAGAAATATCCCTTCTTTCTTTTTTCGGAAAAATGCTGATGTCAGCATTTTTGTTGAGATTCAAGGCTAATTATCTCGAAAAAATGCATGGCTACCCCAGGTTTTCTTTGTAGATTCCAATAGCCCTTTCAAAGATCTACTTTTTCCGCGTAGTCCTAACTTGGCGCAGAAACCTTGGTATTTAGTAGGCACCGTCCTTAATAGTGCTACAGCCAAGAATATTCCAACACTGTTTTTCTTCATCCACTTTCTAATCTTTTTGTGGAGACTCTCATTTCTATTTGCCCCAATCCCTGCAGGAATATGTGACAGCATCCTACTCACATGCAGGTTGGTTAAGGTTTCAGCTTCTTAAACCGCAGCATCAGGAAAAACCCTCTCCCAAGGGGATCCCACAGTCTCACTTATTGCATGTGGCTTCCATGTACGGAAGGATTCGGATAAAAAACTCATTGGAAACATTTGAACTTACTTCTTTTGTAGCCTTGGATTAAATCCTCAATACACTTGAGTTCAGCTTCAGATAGTTCAGTTGTTTCACAGGTGAATAAGAAAATCAAAAACACCAGTAATGTCACAAAGAAAGGTACTTTGCTGCAAGACGATTTACTGGTGGACGCCATTTTGAATCTTCCTCCTTGCCAGGTCCTCTGAACAATTTTCAAACAGAAGATACATGAAGCGACAAACGATTCCACAGTTTTTCCATCCAGCGGAGTGTTTTTCCATCGAGCGGAGTGTTTTTCCATCCAGCGGAGCGTGGAGTGTGTAAAGAATACTAACCCCACTCACATCACTTTCCTTCTGGAGTCTTTGTCTCTCAGCTTGGGTAGTAGCATTTTCAGTTACTCTGCCACGCTGCAGTTGACGTTCTGCACTTCTCAAGGCTGCTGAATGTTGATGTCACTAATGAAATTTTACATAGTAGAATTGTTTTCTTTCAAAGACACCAACATTCAGGCACTTTCTGCAGTCCACTTTACCACCTACAGGAAAATACATTCAATTTTGAACAAACGGAATATTGAATATTGGACGTTTTTACAGTATTACTCCAAGCACCTTCAAATGTACAAGTACATGTGACTTAAAATTCACGCATTCAAATATGAGGCTAAGTTGACATGAGGAAGCAGATGCTCACAATATTATGCAGTATTTCCGAGTATTGTAAAGAGAGTAGCAAAATGTGATAGATGGTTTGGGCTCATCTTCAAATAACACTGTGTCTCTGTTATGAAAACAATCCGTGACTTAAAACAAGTTCCTCTACAAGACGCCTGAACATGAAATGAGATTTTCAAATTAAAAAGATAAGTTTTGCGCTGAACTAATACATCTGTTTGGGCTCACTAACAGCAAAATTACTGTATTACTTAAGGGAGGATGCATGTGCCGCATCTCACAAATGTGTTTCTCTGGCTCTTTTATCAAGACATTCGCTGACTAGTGTATATTGGTTAGCTGTCTAGCTAACACTTTGGGGCAACTGCTTCTGTGGCAGATTATGTTGATGAATTTGATGTTCACGAAAACTTCCGTTGAGCGGACATGTTGGTAATACAGAAAAAAACAGAAAAGGCGAGACATGCAAAGGGAAAATGCAGAGGTTCAATGTCGCGATAGCAAGGTTTGTCGGTGGCACCACAAACAGCTGAGCATGTATTCGACAACGTACCAGAATAAACTGCAAAGCAAATGATTTTCGTGCATGTCTACTTCCTGTGCACTCAACTGATATTTCAGCTAACATACCAGCAATGTTTTACATTTTGTATGAAATGGTTGACTGCATCAGACATACCACGAGTGGTTACCGTCCTAGTGTGCGATAGTGTTCTAGGTGTAGGAAAAATGCAGACCAATTATTTTAAGATGAACAAAAGTACAGGCCTCCTGGAAAGGTACGGTTACTGGGAGGTTACAATAAAAAAGGCGCATATTTCCCAGTTTCTTGTGACATGCAAATGTAAAACTGGTACAAATAAGTTCCTTTTGATGATTTTAGAGAAAACGTACTGATGTGACATCACATCAAACCTCACCCTTGCAAAAACAGGTACTAATCTCACCATTCTGAATTACATTTGATTGCAGCTATATAAAATCAGGTTCAAATAACAAACCTCTTATTGCATTCCTCCTAGAAGTCACCAGAGGAAATGGACTTGTTGCTCAGAAAGGAGACAAAAAGGTGCTGCACCTTGCAAACACAGCTTAATGTGGCAACACAACAGCTCACTAAGACAAAAGGTGTTTCTGCTGTTTCGAAGCTGCTTAGTATCATAACAAAAACTCTGTCATTCGCACGGAAATATTTCTAGTTTTGTCACGTTGAATTTTGCATTACAGAATCAACAATTGGAGGTTGGAAGCATTTCAAAAGGCCCTTTAAAGACATCAAATAACCACCCCAGACCAGAAAATTTACAATCCAGAGGATTTGAAACAATTAACAGACCAAAATAGCTCTGAACTCTTTGAGGACATTAAGTGGATTGAAGAGCTTGTCCAGCAAAAGGAAAGAGATGTGAGGGCACAGAGTAGTGTTCCTACTCCATATGTCTTATTTTAGGTTAAAACACTGTAAGTGAAGTGAGCTACCTGTACTAAAATTGATTTTCATTCATTGTTCATGGGGGTTGTGACAATGGAAGGAAATACTTTTACCCACATGACAGGTCACACAAAACATTCCCATGGCAAAGGGACAGTGTCTTATATGCAGCTAGCTGGGGCAAGTCCTTGCAAGGCCTATCTGCTGGTCAGATTTTAGGATACAGCATCATGCCTAGAAACGTCTAGAAATGTGCAGCAGACCTCGGTAAAGATTCCCTGCTAGCAGGAGTCTCTCACAACGAGGCAAGATGAAACGAGAGGAGAGAGACCTCTGCCGGCCTCCAACAAGTTGTTTAATGAAGCCACCGATCATATTTCTGCTCAAAACTTAACAGCTTACAAAACCGGTTTCATTTAATGTGTAATGCGTGTGCCTTGTTAGATTGTTCGCTGACAATTATAGAGCCCACGGTAGATTATGGCTCCCACAAGATCTGCGAGTTTTGAAATTTCTTACTTTGATCAAGCCATAAAATCGTCTGTTTGTACGCTTGGCGATAGACGTATAAAAGAAATAACATCTCTACAAAGTCATACTTGGTTTCCTTAAAGGATGCCATATGTTTGCATGTCTCCCAACAGGCTATGGCAAGTCTTTACTCTACCAACTGGCAGTACGACTGGCTGCCGAGTTATCTGTTGCTTACAATTACAAGGATTTTTTCTCTACAAAACCAGTGGTTTTAGGTGTCTCTCCTTTGAAAGCCCTTATCAAGGACCAGTTATCATCTTATGAGAAACTAGGGATCGACGCTGCCAAGATTGAAGGCTCTGAGTTACCATTTCAGCTTAAACAACTTTGACTGGCTTAGCAAAATCCTATTGATAAGTGAATACATCTGGCTGAATGTTACAAATTTATATATCTACAGGTACCACTATATAAAATACAGCTGTCAGAGATTTAATTTGAAATGTAAAAATGGTTTAGAACAATGGCCATGAGGCTCAAATAGCTGCACCATTTGAGCACAAAAACTTGGGAGATGAAGAAATACCAACTGCAATGCCAGAACATGCTGATTCTGCCATTGAAGCAAATCCATCTGCTAATCAGCCTTGTACAGCAGGATCACCAACATGCACACTAACTGCTCCGCAGGAAGATAAGATTTTGCTACTGAATTTAATCCATTTGATCATCAGCCTTTCACAGCAGGATCTGAGCATATAAATTTGGTCAATAAAGCAACACCAACTGCAATGCAAGAAGTGGCAGCTGCAGAAACATCATCTGAACCTCCAAATGTTGAGAACAGCCACCTGACATGTGAAGCTGTGTTCCCAACTGAAGCATCCATTCAAACTGAGGTTATGGAGGTAGATGATCTTTCTGGTTTCCCCTCCCACAATACAGTAAATGCTGCATCTGATAAGGTAATTTATTTATTTTGAAACAAAAAGGGGCTTTAAATGTATTGCTATTCATAGTTGTTAAAACTTTTACTGACAGATGCCTATCATTATGTGTCATAAATTTAGATTCTAGCCTCTAGTATTAAAAACCCTGAATCCTGTTAATCAAGATGAACCAAAATTTGTCTTTCCTTAAGTTATGTATAAAACATTCTTTGTGATGAAAGATACATGTATTGTATTGCAGCCCCCAAAAGCTACTCCATGTTCAAGCTGTGCTTCTCTGCGACAACAAAAGAAAAAACTCCAGAGACAACTTCGGGGCATGGAACCGAGACATTCCAGTGTGGGATTCCTGGTCATCTCACCCGCGATTGTTGAGGTGGAGCAAGACGCCAAGGACGCCAGCAGTAAATTTAATTTTGCCCATGAAGACAACGGTGAAGAAGTGTTTGTGGCACAGCCCACAGATTGGTTCTCAAACATCCTGGTAAAAGAGAAACCTAATGGAAAACTTCGAATGTGCATTGATCCAAGTCAAACAATTAACAAGGCCATCAGAAGACCCAAGTGCACAATCCGAAAATTGAAGAAAAGCTTCCACAACTAACTGAGGCAAAAGTGTTTACCATTGTTGATGTATCTGAAGCTTTCCACACCATCGTGAAGGATGAAGTGTCCTCTCTACTAACTACGTTCCAGGGCCCAAACGGTTGCTACTGTTACACTCGCATGTAATTAAGTAAGTAATAACTTTATTTAACGAGGGTAAAGACATTGATTACTGGTCACCCAGTAGTTTTCATAATGGCCCTCATAATGGCCCTCGCATGCCACTTGGGATCGCCTTGGGACCGAAGGAGTATCAACGGCGCCAGCATGAATTCTTAGATGGCTTACACGGGGTAATAAACATTGCCAGCGACATCTGCGTTTTTGGATGCGGAGATTCTACAGAGGAAGCTGACATCAATCATGACAGAAATCTCACAAGCCTGTTATAAAAGTGCAACAACCATGGCCTGCGACTTTTGGGGGGGGGGGGAAATGCAGTTTAAATCTCCCTCTGTCACCTTCATGGGGCACAAGCTTACTGACAGAGGTGTAGAGCCCAATCCAGCTAAAGTAGCCGCAATAACAGAGACGCCAGCGCCCACTGGCAAGTCTGGGGTACAGCGTTTTCTTGGAATGTGCCAATACTTGAGCAAGTTCTGCCATAACTTGTCAGAAACAGTTCTTCCATTGAGGGACTTGACCAGGGAGGACTATGCATTCCTGTTGTCAAACAAGCATGAAAATGCATTTAACTCGGCAAAGAAACTCATCGCCTCAGCAACTGCATTACGCTACAATGATGCAGCCCTTCATGCGATGCTACAAGTGGATGCATCTGAAGATGCCATCGGTGGAGTATTGCTGCAGAATGATCAACCTGTTTGCTTTACATCACATACCCTCAACAGCACAGAGAAAACCTACGCCCAAATTGAGAAAGAGCGCCTTGCAATCGTCTCTTGCATGGATAGGTGGCACCAGTACCCTTATGGAACACACGACATAACGGTACATACAGATCACCAGCTGCTCGAGACAATATTCAAGAAGCCTCTCAGCAAAGCCCCCGCAGACTGCAAAGAATGATGCTGAAGTTGCAAAGATATCAGTTCAGTGTCTGATAGAGGAAAGGAAAGGAACTTTACATTGCGGACACTAAAATCTCGTGCAGCCGTCACCGGCCAGCCCTCCTCCACTGCTAAGCAGGAATGCGAAGTGTTCCGCCTGGAAATAGCTGAAATGGATCCTGAGCCAAACCGAGTTACACCCGACACACTGAAACGAATAAGACGAGAAACCGCCAAAGACCCAGTTCTAGCACCCCTGAACGCGGTAATAATGAATGGGTGGCCTTCAGAAAGAAAGGAAACCCCGGAGCCACTTAGGCTGTACTGGAATTTCAGAGATGAAATTTCAGTTTATGATGGTGTTCTTTACAGATCCCATCAAGTATTTGTCCCAGCCGTTCTACGAAACAAGAGGTCACAGAAAATACGCAAAGCACACCAGGGACCTGACAGCATGCGAGTCTCTGTTCTGGCCAGGAATGCAAGCAGCAATCCAGGAGAAATGCTTATCATGCGGACTTTGTGCCTAGTACCTAAGCGAGCGACCGCAAGAACCAATGAAATCTCTTGATATACCCACTAGACCGTGGTCCAAAATAAGTGCCGACCTTTTTCAGCTGGATGGAAGCAACTACCTCATTATGGTCGACCATTACAGCGACTCCTTTGAACTAGACCCCCTCAGCGGGAACACATCAGCTACCACAGTTATTCGAGCCATGAAAAGACAATTTGCTCGGCATGGAATTCCAGACGAGTACATAACCGATAACGGCCCATGGTTTGAAAGCCATGAATATTCACGTTTTGCTCGAGAATATGATTTCATCATACGTAAATCATCACCATACCACAGCCGAGGGAATGGAAAGGCAGAGTCTGCCGTCAAAATTGCAAAGAACATTCTGAAAAAGTATTGTCATGAGGACCCTTATCTGGCCCTCCTAGCATACCCAAACACACCCCAGCGGGGATACGATTACTCGCCAGCACAACGCCTTATGTCTAGAAGACTAAGAGACATCATCCCATTATTGACCTAGCACGATCATAGGTTTTGTCAGGGCGGGGCACTTTCAGATTACACGCCATACATCCAGTGGGATATGAATTGGTGCACTCTGTTTTCTTTCACCCTTTTTCTGCCAACGCTGATCAGGTTAGCAGCTTGTTAGCACTTGAATTAATTCCTTGTGAAGGCAAATATGCCAAGCCTGCAAAATAGAAGGATTCAGGACATGTGCATTCTTATATATAAAGCTATCTGTGCAACTACACCAACACCTATTAGTGGCCTTCTGTCATTTAAAAGTAACGAATATAATCTGCATGGTAAAATGAAGCTTATTCTACCAAGAGCAAACATGCTTAAGTATGGACTTAACACTTTTAGGTACTAAGGTCCGAAGATGTGGAACTCCCAGCAGGATGAGCTCACTGCTCCTACCAATAAATATTTTGATCTTAAATAAGAAAAATGACGTTTGACACTTGTAGTTGTTTGTTATGCTGTACATAGATTTTCAATATTTTCACTTTCACATCAATGTGTTTTTATCATTTTAGTTAGTTGGTGTAATACTTAGTTTTGATTCAAATACTTTTATTTTACAGCTAATTTTCATGTGTTGTTTGTTAACTCGACACACTAGCTGTATATGCTAGGAGCCTAACAAGCTCCAATTATTGATCAAGTATTAACAAAGTTGTTGTTATGATGTGTAGTATATATGAAATAATTCATATTTTGTACTGCGGGTGTAGATGAAATTAAAGAATGACCATCACAGTAAGTTTCCAACTTAAGCAGCTGGAAAGAAGAAGCCTGAAAAAAATCAGGGGTTCAACGAGATTCGAACCCGTGACCTCCGCGATACTGGTGCAATGCTCTACCAAGTGAGCTATGAAGCCACCCATTGGGAGCAAGGTCAATTAGTTGAGTTTATATCTCCCGCAAGGAGTAAAATGATGTGTAGTATATATGAAATAATTCATATTTTGTGCTGCGGGTGTAGATGAAATTAAAGAATGATCATCACAGCAAATCCTCCTACAGCCCCTGATCTCCTCCTCTGCTTTTAGTGCTCCCATTTTTCCCTGGCAGAACTCAGTGAATCCTAGCAGTGAATCCTAACTTATGACCAAGATGAAATTTAATATAACCTGATAGTATGTTCTCTAATAGTCTGGGGTCATGAGCGGTGCTTCAGTGTCCTTGAGTGCATGGACACATGTGGCTTACCAATAACATGGGGCCATTTACACTGTAAGTGTTACTGTTGCATTACATTGTGAGGTCGCTGTACATCTGCAGTCAAGTCTAAAAAGAAGTGAGCCTTGTGGTTTTCATGGCGTTGGCGCAGGCGGTGTTCGAATTTAATGTTACCTGCAAATTAAATCTTCTGTAAGATGTCTACTACCTTTTAGCCAGTTGGTCACCCCAAAGTCGGAATAGAGGTACATAAAAATATTGTTGTTATCGTTTTTGTTGTTAGTAGGGTTTTTGCCGATTGTCTGCCGCCTTGATTAGTTTGTAATTTCACATACGATCAACATCTGTTGTTCATAATCGCTCGATTACTTCTATTCATTGTATTTGTAAGTTAGTTAAGGTCAGTTGGCTGTTGTACCTTTTCTTTCAGTTTTCACGAATTGGATCATCATTAAAGTTTCCAAATTTGTCTACCTGTCATGGCTCAATATTGCTGGTTTGTTAATGTTGATTCAGTTTGAAAACCTATTGCAGTTACAGTAAAAGCTCCTGCTGTTCAGTAAGTCTATATTGGGCAATCAAGTTCCTGGATGCAGAAAAGGATAATCTTGCAGATAAAAGGACAGACAACGATGAATTTGTCGACAAATTGTGAACAGTTTCATCGGATCTCTACCAAGTTCAACGACGGAATCAAGGGACATGTTCGAAACTGTTCAATGGAGGTCTTGTCCAAGTGTTACGAGCTAGGATGAAAGAAATGCTCAAAAAGGTCTCGAGCATCGAGTTCTTCACTTCAGAGGAGAGCCGAGATAGCTGCCAGAGCTGCATGGTTAGAGGCCGAGCTGAAAATTCACGACGTTGGAAGTCAGAAGACTGTAGTGCTCAGCAAACATGAGGATGAAATTGAGAAGTTGCGCGCGATGAAGGAATTGACTGCCACTCAAGTAGAAATTAAAGCTGTTATCAAAATAGAAGAAAACTATGGAGTTGTCAGTCATATCTACAAAGTACTTTCAGTAAAGGATAATTGCTCTGAAGATCGTTTAGAGAAATATCTCCAGTTATAGGTGGACCACATCCTTCAGGTTTCCATATCTGGTAACCCTTGACCAAAACCAAGCACAATCACCTCCAACCTTAAATGTTGAGGCCCCTTCCAATGTCACATTTGCCAGAAGTTCTAACTTATCCAGAATGAACATGTCAACTTTAGAACAGTTACCCCAAAGAAGAGATTCCCTCCCATGCCCAGAAGCCGAATTATTTACCAGAAATCCACTGCGATTCCCCAACTGGTATCCAACTGGTATCCAAATATCCGACATTATAAAGTCCTTCAAAGCCTCTATTGAAAGAAAGACAAAGGAACCTTCAGAGTGACTGTATAGCCTTGGTAAATATACAGCAAGTGCAGTCAAGGAAGCAGTCAGAGATTTACTATCCTTGGACAACGTTGATGCATACAGCAAGGCCAAGAAAATACTAACGAACCATTCTGGAAACCAATTCACTGTAGATGCCTTTCGCAAGAGAATTAACAGCTGGCTCAAAATTCAGCCAAATTATGGCTAAAGCTTAAGGAAATTCTCCGACTTCTTGGAACATTGCAATGCAGCAATGAAGACCATCCAATATTTGAATGTTTTTAATGCTCCAGATGAAGACCAGAAGATTATTCATAAACTTCCAAGCCACCTGGTAGCAAGATGGAGCAGAGTTGTTGACAAATGGATAGCAGTTAATGAATTGGAAGAAAACATCGCTACACGTTCAAGGATGACTTGGATGCCTTACAAGGATGACTTGGATGATAGCATTCTCCTTGGTATTAACTGTGCCTGAACTTTCAAGTCGAGAGAGATAATCCCAGGGAATGATGATGAGCCTTATGCTCAGAAAACAGCTCTTAGATGGGGAGCGATTGGTATGGTTACACCAGATACCAACAAGTGCAACGAAGAAAGCATAGGAGTCAGCCGCATTGTCACTTGTGAAGTTCAACTTAGCCAAAGGAGGATGTGCCCTTTAGCTCTTAAGACAGTTATGAGGGAAATCCTCAGTGCACTTGAAGTGAACTGCATATTGGAGTTAGACTTTAATAAAAAAGGAGACAGGGGAGCAGCCCTTTTATCATGAAGACAGAAAATTCATGACAAAGTTTCCTAGAAGAATCCATCAAGATGATGGTCATTATGAGATTCCCCTTCCATTTAAAGAAGAATCACTTGCATTGAAGAAGAATCACTTACATTGCCTGACAACAAAGAAGTAGATGGTAGTCGTCTCAGCGAATTAAAGGAGGCTGAAGACCAAAAGACTACTGGCTTTCATGAGTAATCTTATCAAATGTGGCCATGCTGAAAGAGTCACTACAGAAAAAGTTGTAATGAAGAATGGCCAAGTCTGGTATATCTCTCACCATGGGGTATACCATCCGAACAAACCAGAAAAGACTAGAGTTGTCTTTGACTGAATTGTAGAGTTCAGTGGTGAATCTGTTAACCGACACCTCCTCTAAGGTCCTGATGAAATCAATAACCATTGAACCATTTATACCTGGTTGGCGTGCTTTGCCGATTCTGTTAAGAGCCAGTTAATGTTATGTGTGTTATGTGTGATATAGCAGGCATATTTCACAGAATCCATGTCAAGTCCATGTCAACCCAGAACACTGCAACTTTCTTCGTCTTCTCCGGTGGGAGAAGGGCAAGTTTTCCCACCTATTTTCCCTAAACGACTGCTGAAAAAGACAAGGGACTCTCCACTTTTCACTTGTCATCATTGCTGTTGATTGACCTATCTAAATTACCATGTTAAGATTACTACTGGCTCTTTTTGAACAGGAAGGAACCTTGCGCAGCTGGCCCTAGCAAGTGGCAACGCGACCTTCCACACTTCACTTTCTCCTGGAACACAATTTTTAAGCGCACAAAGTCAATCAGTAAACAAAATAAATTAAAAGAATTCTTCAACAAACTTACTCATCGAATTGTCACCACAAAGAAAGAATTACATTTATACGGAACTGAAGTCAACAAGAGCTGTCAGTACTGCAGTATGGTGGCCTAGGAATGCCATAAGAAAATTGTGTAGTATCTCGTTTGTTTCCTTTATTTATTGTGTTATTTCATTTTATTTTTAAACTTTAAACGAAAAAAAATTAATATCGAAATACTTTAAATCAAATTAAAACGAAAAATATAATAAGTAAAGTAAAATACTTTTAATAAAATGTTAAATGAAACGAAAATAATCTTTCCTTGGCCTCGCAGTGCCTTGAGGAGTTCTTTAAAAAAAAAATTGTTCGTGGCCCATCGATGCCATAGCCCAAATCTTTTACGTGGCTCCTAAGCGATATGCGATTCAAGCATTTTTCAGTGTGCTCATGTGTTGCATGAATTCCCTTAGTAATTTCCTCTGTTTCAATGTCGGGTAAACATAAGCAGTGGGACGACTACAAGGAACGCCAAGGAAAGAGACGGGTGGGTACAAAGAGCGGTAACGCTAGCCCTAGGGGATCTGAAGGCACCTTGACTGTGCAGAGACTATCGGCAAACGTTCAAGGCAAGTGCCAGAAGTAACACCGCATTGGGCCTTTGACCCTCGTGACATTCGACAAGGGACCAACTTTAAAGATTATCAAGGATGCCTGAAAGTCGCATTTTGGAACAAATTGCGAATGTGATGTCCTCGCGGTCAAACGTGGGCCCTCGTACATGCATGAAAGTCAGATCAAAGACTGGCCGAAGGTCATTCACATCAGATTTCTGGAGTATGAGCAGTCGCAAAAAGCTGAGCAACCAGTCTTCATGCGACCATTGCATAAAAGTGAGCCAGTTAACCCACGAAAGTGCAATAGTGTGGTGACAGCTGTTACAAAATTATCCGTAATGCCGCGATCTGTCTCTCTTAGTCAAATGCTGAAAGTGGACCAGCTTAAAAAACCAGAAACAAATATTGTTACGCTCCATCTAGAAGAATTTGCAGTCAATGAATTGAAGTGGTTGGACCCTTTTCCGGTCACACTTTCACTAGATGTAGATAATCTTTATTTTAACACGATCAATTCATCAGCCTAAAAATACATTACATACGCTAAAATATTTAAAAATTCAAACATTATACTATAACACTAAAAGCTGTTTTCCGTGAATGCCGTGC
>Ga0126343_10001073_pt1 | contig 12181 bp, 7 predicted proteins | sample Cyp2metagenome_FD_92531 | JGI IMG/M metagenome (GOLD analysis project Ga0126343, IMG submission 92531) | Coral microbial communities from Lord Howe Island, Old Settlement Bay, Australia - Cyphastrea 2 metagenome | ecosystem: Host-associated > Invertebrates > Cnidaria > Coral ... | reverse complement strand
GTCCCCAGTATTTGGCGAAGCCAAGCACCCAACTGGCTTCAGAACTTTATTTTGGTTCTTTGAACAGTTAGCAAACACTCACTGAAAATTGAACTTTAATTATTTTCTCTTAAATACTACATAAGCTGCTCGCAGTCTGTTGAAAATTTCAACTTTTCTTCCCGTCCTGAATTCCTCAGATTCTGTTTTAAATATATCCGGACTGATGAAAAACAAGGGGAAAACACACTATCATGATAGTTCATTGCTTATTCTAAAACACAACGTTCTTTAAAAGTTTCCTGAGTACTCTGAACAGTTGCTGTGATGCTTCAGAAATTAACATTCTTGTGAAAATTAAAAAAAAAATCAACTTTTCTATCCTTAACAATTTGTACGCTGTTCTAAATTTGTACCGATTAATGACAAATGTATATGGTTCGGCATGTTACCATCGATCGAGCGAACAATCGATCGTTCCCAATCTCTTCTCAGTTGAACAGAAGCGAAGTCCCCACATTCTCCCCGAGAGTGGGGCATTCAAAAATCTAAGTCCCCACATTTCCCCCACCTCAAGGGCAGAAATTTTGTTGCAAAGTCCCCATGAAGTTCCCATATTCCCCCACATCAGCCCGGGGTCCCCCCTCCCACGTCGGGGAAGCCGATGACAAGTGCATTATGCTCTGCGACTTGTTATCTCACTTCCGAGAAAGTAAAGGGAAACCTTCTCGGCGTCGTGTAATTTAGCCAGGCTTTACATTGTAAATGGTGATAATTGCCTTTTGTCTTGTATGGATATCTGTTATTTACTCTGTTACACGATGACTACACTCCACTGGATCATCAATCGAAGTACTCAATATTTAATCAGTTCAAAGTTCATAGACCATATAGAGCGTACGCATTACAATACAATACAATTTATTAATCAATTCTCCCACAGGGGTTTTTCAGAACCAATTTACATGTAATAATGGAAAGAAGTAATAAAAAGTATCTAGTTACAATCAAACATCATTGTAGAGAAATTAATAGTTGCATATCATAAATAACTATATATATAGAATAAGAAATCATTTCCACGCTACGCATCTCTCCTCTCGCACTCCTTTTAAACTGTGCAAGTGAGGACGAATTTCTGGTGGCAACAGAGAGCTTGTTCTAGGATTTTAGAGCCCTTGTTCAGCAGCCTTCCCAATTAATTGGAACAAAAGAAGGTGTTTACATCAGAAAATAGTTGAACTTCTACAGGATTGGTTTGGTACACCAACATGGCCGCCGATTCAATGTTTTCAAACACCAATATGGCTGCTGTGACGAACTAACTTGAGCGATAACTTATCTTTTGAACTACGCGAGAGCTGCAATTTTTAATGTCAGGCAACGCCTTAACTTGGAAATTCAAACGTGCTATGTCAAAATGAGGAACCCTGACGAGCACAAACGGTTTAAAACGTCACGTGATTAGAAGGTCTTAAATGTGATGAAACTTAAACTTCAGGCCCCGGTTGTTCATAAGGTGGATAACGCCATCCACCGGATAAATTACTATCCAGCGGATAGCGTGATTTGTTTTGTTAACACTTATCCGCTGGATAGCGATTTATCCGGTGGATAGCGTAAACCAGCCTTCGAACAAACGGAGTCAGAAGGATTGGTAATTTTTGGTTTAGGAAAATGATGCAATACAACAAGCGGGTTTTTTTCCTATTACCTGATAATATATGTTAAACCCATGTTATGACTTTGGGATTACCAGGTTGAAAACAATCTTCTTTGTATACCCCGTTACACCGCCGTCTTTCATTCCCGGACAGACCGCACTAAGGATGTTGTCTGAAGGAGGAAATACATGGTTACCGGTACATTTACCCATAACTCTTAGTGTCAGCAACCTTTGATAATGCCCATAAAACCGTAAAGAAAAATCCAACAGACCCGAGCGTTTTCCTTAGAAAAGGGAACATTCTGTAAAAATCTGGCTTTCCTTGCGTCTAATGGGTTGTGTAAGGTTCGCATTGTATTGTGGTAAAATGTAAAGTCGCTTTTTTGTAGTTTTCTTCTTGGGAGTATTTGGACTCAACACCCACCAGTACACAAGGTCATTAGTAAAGTTTAAGTTGTCAGCGGGCACTCCCAGTAATGCATGGTGCATGTCACACTTTGCGAGCCAGTGGCATAATGTCCATTACACCTACAGTTGTAAAATAAATGACCGTCGTCTGGGTTAATAGCTGTTGTAAGCAAATACTGCTGAGCGAAGTCCGTTGAGCATGTCGCACCCACTATTTTTTGGCCCTGTGAAGAAAAGAGAAATTTTGTACTGAGTTGCCTGAATGATGAACAAAGTACATTAGGAAACAATCCAATCTGCACGCGCGCTGATTGGTTAAAAATCGTGTTTGTATAACTCGATGGAGACACAGAACTAGCGCGCGCTGTTGACGTAGTGATGGCGCGAGCAAAGAGACTTTACATTTTGATAATCAAAGTTAACAAGTTTTCTTTTCTCTCGTCGTCGTGTTTTCTAAGAAAAATAAAACATGTACTCCGTGTTTCTATCGAGATATACAAACATTCACGAAAGTTTGGGAGAACTCGAAAAAGCTGTGGAAACACTCGCCTGCGGCTCGTGTTCTCACAGCATTTCTCGTTTTCCCAAACTTCCACTCGTGTTTGTATATAGATAGAACCACGGTACATGTTTTCTATTTCTTAAATTCTAACGTGGCTCCGAGGCTTTCAAGGGAAACCTTTTTATTTGTTGGTGTTTGGTGGTGTGTGCACCTGTTTTTAGAGGCAAAAGAAACTGAAAAACAAAACAAAGATGCAAAATACAATTTTGTCCTGAACGCCATGTAAGAATATTGATGAACCGTTGAGGTACACGTGAAGTGGGTTGTTAAAATTCGATTTATCGAAACAAAAATACCCTAAACCTTATTCAGCACGTGGCCATTCAAAATAAATCTATTTCTACTTTTTACTGTTTATTGCGCCATAGCTAACTGACATTACACTTATAGATCCCATTTTGAACATTTAGTGTATGACAAATCAAATAAAAGCTATTGAACAGTACCTTAAGAATGCTTTATTACAAGGTTTTGATTTTGTCTTTGTGTGACCATTCAAACAAAAGCTACTGCGAATAAAGTTCATGCGGTACTTCTTACTGTGCTGGTCGAGGCGTTCTCGAGATATCCCAGTAAAAGCCTTAACAGTGTTGCTGATTCATGTGAAAACAATTTTACGAGGGATAGACCAGATTCTTATTTTCAGTATCGGACTTGAACTAGTTTACAATGGAGGCTCATGTGGGGGAATAGCATTAAAAAGAGATTAATGTTATTTGCATTTGAAAAGACTCTTCACATTGGCCTCAGTTGCAAGCTACATTGTACCTCCAGTCTAATAGCGAGAATACGAATATGGTCTATTCCAATTGCTACCATGGTTGGTTTCTAATATGCTGAAAAAATGATTTTACTTGGACATGTACAAGAAAGTATTCTCTTTAGCTAGTTGTGACCCGTTTCATTTCGGAATCATCATTTGACAGCATCGAGTATACTTACGCTTTTTTGTTCCACTATAATGTCAGGTAAACCTGTGTGTATGTTGACGTTCATCACGTGTCTGCTTCCTTTGATAGATATGTTCTTGTATTCACACTTAGAAAAGTCTCCTGCTCCTTGCGAACCCTGTGGTCCGGTTGGAACTTGAACTTCTTGTGAACCGTTAAGCCCCTGGGGGCCCATGATGCCCCGGGGTCCCTCTGTTCCATTGAATCCTGGAGGTCCATGCGGGCCTATCGGGCCCTGAGAGCGGTTGAAACCGGGAGGACCAATTGGCCCCTGGAGCTTCCTCACGTTGTTTACCTGCAAGAGAGATTGTTACAACATGTAATGGGTCTGTAGTCAATACTTGGCTTCACACTACAGCTTGTAAGTATAATGTAAGTGCACTTGGAACCTACTTTGGGTGTGAAGGGGTAAAACGTACTTACTTGGACTTGACTTAGTGACCATGGAAACGTTTGTAGATCAAAGAAGCCGAAGTGCGCTGCCAAGTATGGTCTACACCACACTTGAGAACACACTTGACCAATAGGAAGTGGAAGCCAACTGAAAGTGGTATGCAGCGTTGCCACAATTCTTGATGAACTGACCGATAGAGAAAAACAACTCGCCTGAATTTCATTTTCATAGGCAGCCAAAACCATCGCTGCGACACCAAATGCTCTCCTGCAAATTACTAAACAGCTGCTGGTTGAAGTCTCAACCAAGTCATTTCTTTGCCCCCAAACAACTCTGCTGAACATTGGATGAGTCACACGAAATGCAGTTTTTCTCGGTTTAGCTTAAGCTCTACAGCAATTTCTTTGCCGAAAACCGCGTTGTTGAGCCGTCCTAGAGAAATACAGAAGATGTCGTTTCATTTGTTCATTTGTGTTGCTGCTATAGCTGTGTTGCTTTCTATAAAAAAAGCAACTATATCCATTCCTTCTCGATTTTACTGCCGAACAATGGCATTTGCGATATGTGCGGCTACTTTAGTGCGAGAATGCTTCAACAAGTTCAAGTGATATACTTCGTCATCAGGTGTGAAGCCAAGTTTTCGAAAGTGAGACTTGAGATTTTTAAGTGCTCTTGAGTCAAGTGCTTACTTGAGACTAACTTAGCTCCTAGTGTGAAGGCAAGTAATAATACCTCAGGATTCAGTTGCTCTCAGGGTAGATAACGCTATTCACCGGATAAATTACTGCGTGGTAGATAATTGTTGATGAAACAAACTATGCTATGCGTATCGAATAGTGAATCATTTATTAGATGATGTTGGCCGCTTTCCGGACAACTGGACCCAACTAACGTGTTTGTGTATACTGAAGGATGGTTACTTCAATTTGATTAGTTTGATGGCTACTTAAATTTGATTAATTAATTTCAATTTTTACATAATTATAATATTGCATCTGTTGGAAAGTGACTGGAATTTTTGTAGGTTCATATTTTCGTTGATTTCATTCTTAAGTAATGAGTTAACGTTTATATGTTCAACAGGTTTACTGTTTGTAGTTCAGTACAGGGAGTAATACTTTCTAGGAAATAAATGTTATTTAACTATATTCCTTTTGCTAATGATGTAATTTTAAAATTCGGCACACCTGCTCGATTAGTTTACTTATAACTATTTAGGTGTCCCAAACTTTACACTATAACAACATATTAATCAGCAAACTTGTTTTTCCCTTCTTCTTTGTTAAATAATATTGTAAATCAATCTAACTTCATGTACATAATACTTTGTGTCAGTTAAATAAAATTGAATTGAAGTGAAGTGAATTGAATTGATTTTACCTCTATTGAAAGTGTTCTGTTAATTTCCTCTAAACCTGCCCTCAGAGCGTTGTCTTCTTGGTGGAGTCGGTCCGTTGAATTTTTAAGCTGTTTGAGAAAATAACAAAGGGCAATTTTCAATTGTTTGCAAGTAAGTTACAAAAACCCTTATCATTTCCTATCGAGGCTAAACAGTTAGGTAATTGTTTTCCCCACATGGAGGCTGTACACAAGCTACCCATATGCCGTACCATAATGATGATAAGACCTGGTTGACCAAACACTTGAGACCGAGCAGTCATGGCTGAGCTAAGTGAGGTTAAAAATGACACGAAGCGAGGCACATGCTATGCAAAACAGGACTAAATGGATTGTTATTGCTTTATCCCCATGCTAGCTTAGTTTCTTTAACTATTACTTTCTAAGAGAGGGTTTTGTTAAAAGTGCACTATCGTGCTTCCCTCGAACTCACTGAACAAGGTTATACCTGTTAGCATCTTATTGTCCTGTAATTAGAATGATAAATTCTCGAATCAGGAGTTTGACCTTATCCTTTTATTGTGTTCTTTACGCATGAAAATTGGCTCATACAATATTTAACAGTGCACTAGATTACTTTACCTCCTTTTTCGTGTTGGAGAGGATCAAAGATAGCTCACTCTTTGTCATGTTCGCGCTTTGTTCCAAACTGGTCAGACCACTAACAACCTGTTGAGACAGATATTGGAGACACTTTTTGGAAATAGACAGCCTTTTATACAAGAAATAAAGAGCTGCAGAAATAAGTTAAACTGTGTTCTGTAGCAAATATCACATCAAGGATGTCGCACCCAAAATGTTCCCATGGACAGAATTTTTGAAGTCTTATCATGAAGTAAGGTGAAGATCGAATTTACCAAAAACAATGGATGGTTTCCCAGTTCATGTTCGAGTTAAGGCAATGTGAATACCATCCACTATAGAGTTTTCGTCATTTTAAGACGATGTAAGCTTAACTCTATCGGCCATAAAAAAGCAGCATTCGTGAAATTTCGATTAGGTAAACGAATTAAATTCAGCACAACTAAGTATGTAAGTTTATCGATTCCACCTACGTGTACTGAAGAAGTAACGTTTAGTTTTGCAGCAGCAATTACTTGACAAAAATTTCCCAACATTTTTAGTTCTGAGCCGTTTACCACTTCCTTAGCAAATAAGACCACAGTATCTTTAAGACCCAAAATATTGCAATTAGACCTTTGAAGTAAAATGCTCTCTGCCACATATCGTTTAAGTGGACCTATTTTAAAAGTGAATTTAGTGAACTGGTTAGGTTCCTTAAAAAAAAAAAAAATCTCGCATTTAGTGACCATAGTTTTGCGCAAATTGCAGCCACAAGATGGTAGGATTCGATGACAATGTGGAGATAATTTTAAATAAAATTTGTTTCTGGAAAGAAAAGTAGGGGTCACCGAACGTCCAAAATCGTTAAATCCAGGCAGAAATGGTCATCCGCCTCATTAATGTTCATTCTTGTATTACTTAGCATGCGCGCTCATTATACTAAAATTCAACTGTAAACAAGTACCTTCAGATGGCAAAGTGCATGCGGAAAACATGTAGGAGAGACGCAAATGTCTCACCTACTGGGAAGGTGACAGTTAAAAATGTAACCGGGCACCGTAAAAGTTTTCAAAAAGGATGATTTACTTTAACAAATGCTTGGGGACCCCTACATTTTGTCCTATGAAGTGAAAGTACCAAGCTATTCAACACGTATACTTTCGGGTTGTGAGAAAAAGCTATTTAAACTGTATTTTAGCTGAACCAGGGGAAGGCTACCAGAGACTTTAAAAGCGCTGTTGCATGCAACCGTTTTGTTATTAAAAACATACCGAGGTGGTTTTTATGTTACCCATTACCATGTAGTTTTAAGACTTTTATAAATGTGTTACTCTGTAATTCGTTTTCACACCAAACCAAAGCAGTTACATGTTGCCTATTAATTTATTAGCAGGCTGCTTTACTTGATTGACGAAATCAACCAGTTTAAGAAGAAAAATACGACAAGTGTCAAAAATATTTGAAAGAGCTCCCAGCCAAGTCACAAATTAATTACTGGTTGTTTTGCATGGTCGTGATTAGATTGCTTAGAACATCAGCTAAAGATCTCACGGTGGCTGTCTAGCTGAAATGGAAACCGTTGCCTGCTGTCGAGTGACCTGAAATAATGTGAAAAGTGGATTTCTAAAACTTTCTATGAATGAATGAATGAAAGACTATAAATTATACTATCAATAACACTAAGATTTAAGATAAACTAATTGGGGACGCTACTGTTTACACAATAAAATATACCTTAGCTTAAGTTGAAATTATTACCAATTCGATGAATAATGCAGAAAAATAAATAAATAAATAAATAATCCTAAGAGGTGGAATTACCAGAAGTGACTTACTCGTGTTGTTGTTATTTTACCAAACCAATGGCACTTTCAGTAATGACTCACATTTGCCTTAAATCCTTGAAAAGAAGAGTTTAAGCTGTTTCCCAATTTCCTCGTTTCATTCAAGTTAGACCAGATAGTCTCCAAATCGATTTTAACTTAACAACAAAGCGATTTGTTACAGTAAATTGGTTGAAACCAGGAGTAGATATGTTAGGTTGTTTGTATATCGTCTTTATGTGGTTACTTCCAAAGTGTTGCTGGTTGCCGAGGGATGTATCGGCTGCACAAGCCACAACCAGAGACATAGTGAATATATAACGAACGTGAAATATTGTATGAACTGTCCTTTTGCTAGTCCTAGTCATGTTCACAGCCATGGTCAGTCAAACCCCTAGTCATAGCCATATAAATGCAATTGAAGTTGTTATATAGTCATGGTCATAGTAAAGCCAAAACAAACAAACAAACAAACAAGTAAACAAACTAACTAACATTACCAACAACAACAAGAAAAACCTATAATGCGGAAAAGGGTTAGTTTTTTATTTTTTCCAGTATTGATTGTTTTTATTTAACCAAACCAATTCTCAAAATGTTCGTCGTCAGTCTTGTGTTTATTGGTTTGAAATTTAGGAAACACCCAAGTGCTCGAAAAGTACAATAGTACCACCTTTATATCACACCTTCTGATAACTTGTTGGCGAAAAGTCTACATTCACTTAAGGCGGCGAAATACGAGATACAAAAACCCTCAACTTGTGGCGCAACACTGTTTCGTTACAAGTTTTGGTCGATGTTTCTCGTTTTTCACTTGGCTTGATCAATTTGTCGCGCAACAAAAAAAAGTTGTTGCTGGTTGAAGAAATGCAGCGTGCTGATTGGTTGATTTGCTAGAGCACGAGAACATTTGTTGCGTGACAAGTTGTGAGTTTGATGAAAGACGAGCAATAAAAACGACATTTGTTGCTTAAAGTAGACCCACGCCCGCGCTCTACGTTTCACGACAAAGTTTTTCAACCTGCAGCAAAAATGTTTGTTCCGAGACATGTTGAGCGCTCAGGGTGAAAAACGGTAAACATCGACCAAAACTTGCAACGAAACAATGTTGCGCGCCAAGTTGAGGGGTTTTGCATCTCGTGCTTCGCCGCCTTTAGAAAACTTCAATTTGCAACTGATATTTAAGAAATAGAAAACATGGCCCGTGTTTCTGTCAAGTTATAGAAACACGAGCGGAAGTTTAGAAGAACGAGAAATGCTGTGGAAACAAGAGCCGCAGGCAAGCATTGCCACAGCTTTTTGGAGTTCCCCCAAACTTTCGCGAGTGTTTTTATAACTCGAAAGAAACACGGAGAACAAAATTTCTCTTTATTTTAGAAACCAACACGACGAATAAAAGGGAAACAACTTGTTAACTTTGATTATCAAAATGTTAATTCCCTTTACGCCATCATTACGTCGAGAGCTTGTTCTAGTTCTGTGTTTAAATGGAGTTATAGAAACACGATTTTTAACCAATCAGCGCGCGTATTTTATTAGGACTGTTTTCTAAATAAATTTGATAAACGTTTCCTGAAGCCTACCATTGATTGCGAAAATTCCAAGCTTGATATGTTTCTTAATAGATTAGCCGTTGAATTATTTAAACTCTGCCGCACATGTCCAATATCGTCGTTAACCTGAACAGGGAAAAACAGAAACAAAAACAAAAACAAAATACAAACAATCAAACAAATTAAAAAACCTCGATCATCTTGAGGTCTTGCAAGCAGCCCGATCCATTGGAACGAGGGACGTAACAGAAAAGTAAATCTTACGATAGAGAAAAATAATCACATACAACGAGAAATATTTACATGGGACGAAATATTTGAATCAAGTACAGTTATAAAACTATTTCTAAGAGCAAGCTCACTAATTCTTTGAGCAATGCACAACGCTATTCAATTAACATTTTAGCGAAGTGAAAACTAACATTATACGCGATATTAAAGTACCTTCTTAGTTAAGTTATCTGTTCTTTCCTCTGCCTTATTTACCGCTTTCCATATGTAACTGAAGTGACTGGAGCTGGACTTCTTAAGCCCATCGGCCTTTTCTTTAAAGGTCTCTAGTTCATGATGGGTGGACGCCAGGCGTACTGTAAGATTTTGGATTTTCTCTTCCTACAGTAATTGCAAACGGGTTAGATTAGTGGCACGATATAGTGACTTCTGCACGGCGATTTCACTACTTTTTAGCAGTAAAAGTGATATTGGACCCTTCAGATTCAAGCGAAAAAAAATAACTAATCAGCTTGACTGAGTAACACTTTACACCATTCACACCAGCAGATCGTACAATACTTTTAAACCAAGCTAAGACTAAAGAAAAGTCAACGGCAGAGCACTGGAAATTAAGATCAAATTTTATACCTGGTAAAAATAATATAACACCCTCGGGAAGGTGAGATAAGCCCCTAGATATAAGTGGCTCCATCCGGACAAAATGGAGCTTTTCCGCCATAATATAATACTGATGATATGTCTTTCACTGATATTGTACTTATGAACAAATAAACAATGGTATTCCATTTTTAAACAATGGTCTCTATTTGGCGCGAAAATGGGCTCGGCCATTTGTTTGATGTTTGGAAAATTATCCATGTTATTACTAGAACCAAATATTTCTTGCAACACACAGGTGGTTTGAATATTGGAAATGTCACTTGGATTCTTTCCAGTTAGCATTGCAGGTATATTCTGTCCTGTGAATGAATCACGCGCGAGCGTACTTTAAACTTTATTTAAGAAATAGAAAACATGTACCGTGTTTCTATCGAGTTACACAAACACGAGTGGAAGTTTGGGAGAGCGAGAGATGCTGTGGGAACACGAGCCGCAGGCAAGTGTTTCCAGAGCTTTTCGAGTTCAACTTGTTAACTTTGATTATCAAAATGTAAATTCTCTTTGCTCGCACCATCATTACGTCAACAGCGCGCGCTAGTTCCGTGTCTCCATTGAGTTATACAAACACGATTTTTAACCAATCAGCGCGCGTGCTTTCTTAGGACTGCTTTCTAACTGCTGATACTAATCAATGTACTTTGTGTCGGAAATGTATATCAATACAGATGTGGGTTCGGCTATTTAATTACCTGGGAAGATATTTGGTTGACCAGCTTGTCCAGTTTGGCAGCTTGGTTGTTCAGTAGTTCCCTCAAGTCATCTATTCCAATATGTGACTGTCGGTAAATCGTAGGCAGACATTTTAGTTTAAATTGGACGTTGCCACAATTTTATATAATGAAAGACTTGACTTGCTTACAAGAGAATTCCTTACCGATTTTTTATTTGGAATGACTTTTTGTATATGTTGCATTCGTTCTTCCTGTTGAAACAGACAGTAAACAAACGTGGCTTAGAGAGAAAAAAGGTAACGAAATGCAAAACGCAGCTTTCAGTACATATGTACATGTTACAATAAATGTGCCTGCTCCACGGTTGACATAAATTCTGAACACGAGAACACTTATATCAGTCACGAGACAGTTGGACAGGATTTTGTCCTATAATTCCTGTTAATAGTTAGTGTTAAACAAAGTTTTCAAAATGTTAAAGGAGTCATGTCTCGTTTTTCGCATCTTGGAAAGTTTAACCTACTTTTGTCAAGTTTGTCGTTTGTACCGGCCGGATTCGAAGAGTTTGCCATCCTTTACCATCCTTGTTCTTTTATGGTCTGTGTTTTTCTATCTCAGTAAACTATTACTTTCAAGTCTCTTTCAATTCAAAGGCGGTTTTTGACGTGGCAATAATAACTTAAAATAACCTAGACAAGCTCCTTTAAAAACAACCAATTGAGGTCTTGCTCGACATAAGCACAACCAATTACAACTGAGTGCATGAATGGCTTCTCCCCTGACACAAGAATGTAATATCCAGATGCTTGCTCTCGACAATTTCTCAATACATCTTCAGGATAGACATTTAATTACAAAGCTTGTGGGGTCATTTAACAAAGAATCTAATGTGCTTAAGGATAAAATTTAAATGCTTTTTACACACATAACGGTTATTAATGCAAATGCGGCCGTAACACTTCTGGAACGGAGACCTGAAAAACATTTCAGGCTCTGAGCGGGATTCGAACCCACGACCTCTGCGATGCCAGTGCAGTGCTCTCCCAGCTGAGCTATCAAAGCCACATGAGAGCGGTCGTATGCGGGCAAGCCCTTTACATGTGGACGTTATACTTGGCCCAAGTATAGTGAAGAATGAAATTTAAGCCGTGTTCACACTAAATGTTAATTATATTTAACTGAATTATGATTCAATCTATCACACTCCATTCGATTTTATTCAATTGTGGTTCTGTTCACATCTGCGAAAATTCAAATAATATAGGCAGGATAACCTCGCAATCTAAAGTTGAAAACGAAAGGGCGGCCTATCGAACAGC